>OIYW01001353.1_pt1 | contig 16738 bp, 16 predicted proteins | sample 1588351 | NCBI WGS metagenome assembly OIYW01 (sample SAMN03283268) | human gut metagenome | biome: human-associated habitat; material: feces | host: Homo sapiens | place: USA | collected 2013 | reverse complement strand
CGTTCCGCAGTAGCGGAACTGGCATTCCGTTTGAGCGTAATTTGCAATTTTTTCCTTTACAGCAGTTCTATATGCAGCGCTTACTATAAGCTCTGACCCGTTTTCCATAATGATCTTTGAGGATTTATACTGAGAAATATAATGATAATTTATAAGATATGATTGATGAATCCTGATAAAAGGAATCACAGAGCTTTTCAGATTTTTTTCAATAGCTGACAATTTTCCATAAAAACAATCCGTTCCCTGCAGCGTGTGAATATAAATTTTACGATATACGCTTTCAAAATAAACGATATCTTTCATCCGTATTTTGTTTTCCTGATAATGATTTTTATAAGAGAAATACATTACTCTTCTTTCCATCGTGTTTAACGCTTTTCTCAGACATGCCCGAAACTGTTCTGGATAAAGAGGCTTTTTCAAAAATCCTGCCGGGTTTACATCAAATAGCTGCAGCACATATTCCTCATGACTTGAAATATAAATCAGTTGTACATCCTCATCTATTTTCCGAATAATTTTGGCTGCGCTGATCCCATTCATACGCTTCATTTCTATGTCCATCAGGATAATATCAAAACAATTTTCCTGCTTTACTGCTTCCAGTAATGTATCTCCATCAAAATAAATACATACGTCAAAAGAATACGCCCTGCCAAAATCCATAATAAGCTCTTCCAGCCGGGTTGTAAAAACTATATCATCATCGCAAATGCCAATTTTTATCATCTTTTATCCTCCAGATATTTATTTAAAATCATCTGGAACGCCACCAGGAATTCTTTTTCATCCGCTTTTAAAGATCTTTGCATCTCAATAATAAAAGTTTCCTTTTCATCATGATCTAAAGGCACACAATCTGATAAAATTTCATTGGGTGTGGTATCCAGAATCTGACACAGTTTAATCAGAATATAAAGTGTGCACGTCTTATGCCCATTTTCAATATTGCTGTAATGCCCACTGGATATTCCCAGCTTTTCTGAAACATAATCCTGCTTAAAACCTTTTAAATCCCTGATAACCTTTATTTTCTGTCCAATAAGATAGTTATATTTTTTAAGTTCTGTTTTATTATACTCCATACAATGTCTCCTTTTTCTACCATTGTAAGGAGTAATATCTATAAACTTAAGTTTCTATAAGAATTATTTTCCGTCTATAGGACAACAATCCAACATTTTACTGTTTAATATTCTTTTCTGTATCCACAGGAATAAAATCTCTCAGAATTCTGTCTGCTGAAATTCCAAATTCCCTGCATATTCCAATCAGAACTTCAATCGGACAGCTTCTGTTGCCTTTTTCTATATTGTTATAATACGAATAAGAAATACCCAATCTCTGCGCCAGCTCCTGCTGCGTTATATTCTGCTTTATCCTCTCCTGGCGTATCCGATATCCAATACATATCCCATATTCTCTGATTATTTTTTCCATTTATTTCATCCCCTCGTACTTACTGTCTGTTTCGGCAAAATAACAGATACCTGAAATCTTCCTTTCTGCACATCAATACAGAGATCTCCCTTACATTCCTCTACGGCACGTTTTACTGATAATATTCCCATTCCATGACCTTTCTCCTTCTTAGTAGTCAGGAAACAATTTCCCTTCCTGATCACAGCATTTTCCTGACAGGAATTCTCTATCATGAGAAAAAAATTGTCTTTTTTCAATACAAATTTAAAAAATATCTGTCTTTCATTTTCCTGTAATTGCAGGGTGCCCTCAATCGCATTGTCCAACAGATTCCCGATAATAATACATAAATTATCCTCCGGCATTTTCAGGTTTGAAGGAATCACCACCTCTGACTGAAAATCAATATGTAACGATTTTATATATGGAATTTTATAATTGACCAACCCGTCTACCAATATATTCCCACTGTTCACTGCCCCCTGATAAACCAGCCCTCTTGATTCCAGCAATTTATCTATATATTTGCAGGCCTCCTCATTCTTCTGCTGGCGAATCAGCTCGTCCATATAGATCAAATGATTCTTCATATCGTGCTTCAGACGACGAAATTCTTTTAACGTTTCCTCTCTCTCGGAACTTTGCACCCGATAAGCTTCTACCTGTCTCTGATAAATTGTATTTCTGGTTTCCAGCTCTGCTTTCTCCCCCAGTCCTTCGTAAATCTTAATAATAACTATAGACATAGCCATCATAATTGATGCTATTAATATTGCATAATAATCGGCAGATGTGCTTTTAGGATACATATATATCTGATATACTCCCCAGTCAACAATCACTGTAGCTGTAGCTAAAAGTAAAAGAATAACACTGCTCTGGCTTTTTACTCTATTGCTTTTTTTATAAGAAACAAGCCTGCTGATACATAGTGTAAGGAATACAAGCAAACAATGGGACACTATTCTTGCAAAATCATAATATTCTTTCTTAAAAATAACTTCCTGTGCATACGACAACGAAAGAATAAACAGCACTATGTATTCGCATAAACATCCCATTAATTCCCACAGAACAATATGGAAAAATACCTTGTCTTTCCTTCCCCGATACATAAACATTCCATAAATAGAAAAAAAGATTATTACTATAGCTATATTTCCCCAAGGATTAACATTCGGAAATATAGTTAATATTATATATGTCGTACCTGCTATTACTGGATTAACTAAGGTTAATTGCCATTGTCTTTTTTCAAAAAATATATCCATATATATTTGCATAGACAGGCTCAATAATATAAAACATATAATATTTATTGGATTAAACAATATTTTATCCTCCCTCTTTTTTCTTATTAATTTCAAAAATATAATATGCTATTTGCATATATATGTTTAATATAGCATAAAATATATATTTTATACGTTACTGTTTTTATTACTTCTCTTTTTTCTTATAATTCATTTATCACAAACTAAGGAGAATATCTTATGTTAAAACAATTCAAACCTCTTTTATCTCATATTTTGCTTACAGCCTGTGCTTTTTCTGTTATTTGCAGAGCATCCATATGTCTTACTATTTTTCATGACAACGTTCCTCCAGATGATTTAGAGCAGTGGATTTCTAATAAACGTAAGCGCCATGATTGATGCTTTTCTACGTAAACTGGATGTTCCAGAAAATGACTTGCCCTATTATCACTACGGGCTTGTCACGGTTCTGGAAACTGCAAGTGTACAGCTTTTTTGTATCTTCTGGACTGCTTGCAGGCACCAGCTTACAGATTATATGATCTTCTATACAATCTTTCTACTGCTGAGAAAATATGGCGGTGGCTTTCATTTCAGAGATTTTCTTCCCTGCTTTATCACCTCCATTCTTTCTCTACTGGGAATTCTGGAGCTGTTACAGTATATCCGCTTGGAAATCCTTCCCTGCACATTAATCAGTTCTCTTTCATTGCTGTTTATCTTTTTAATAGCTCCGGTTCCCAGCATTGTAGACGATTTCACTACAGAAGAATTACGCATCCGCAAATATAAACTATTCCATATTATATGGATAATGGAAGTATTCGTAGTTTTCCTGGCATTTATAAAGCAAAAACATCTGCTCCACCTTTTTATGATAACTTTTCTGTTTATATCCAGTATCATGGTAGCGGGAAAAATACGCATTTTTTATTACAACAAAATCATTACAAAAGAAAAAACAGATGATTAAGAAACTAATTTAGAAATTTTTGTTTCAATCTGCCATATTTTTTTCTTCTTATAAAGTGAATTTGCAAATTCTACAAATCACGAAAGGATGAAAAAACAATGACAGAACACGAAAGACTTGTAATGCGTAACATTATCTATGCAGTAGAAACAGGAGGACAGGTTTACGGACAGAAAGACTATGCGGATTTCACAGAAGCCTATACAAACAGTTCCTCTGAACATGCAATCACCATTGGAGCCGGACAGTGGTACGGAAATGAAGCCCGTACTCTTCTTCTGAATATCAAATCTGCAGATGCTGCAACTTTTAAGAAATATGATAATGCCGGTGTAGCTTCAGACCTTACCAAAACGGACTGGTCCAATTACCGAATTTCCAAAACTTCTGCAAAGGCCAAAGCTATTGTTAAAATTATTGACTCTGCTGTAGGTCATCGTTGTCAGGACAAACTTGTAGACACACAGATGGAAGCGTACGTAAAAGAAGCCGCTGCTCTTGGTGTTACATATATGGATGCCAAAATGATGTGCGCCAATTTCAGACATCAGGGCGGGGCTTCTGCTGTAAAAAGAATTTTAGCAAAGACTGCAAAGCCCTATACTTTGGACCACCTTTATGCCGCCTGCCAGACAGATACCGGAAATCAGGTTGGAGCCTATAAAAGCCGTCAGAAAATGGTATATAATGCTCTTAAAACACACATTACCAATTATAAAGTGACTGCTGCAGAGGCCATTCAGGCAGCTATTAAAATTGCCAAAGCTGAAGTTGGATATCTCGAAAAAGCAAGCAACAAAGATCTTGACGATAAAACAGCAAATGCCGGTAAGGGAAATTATACCAAATATTGGAGAGATGTTGCTCCGGAATATCAGGGTTCTTACTGGTGTGCCGGCTTTATCAGTTGGGTGTTTATGAAAGCTTTCGGAAAAACCACTGCAGCTAAATTATTAAAACATTGGCCATATATCTCTGTTCCTCAACTGTCAGGTTTATTTACCCACTATGCTACACCTAAAGTTGGTGATATCTTTATGTATCACAATGGTTCAGTGTTCTCACATACCGGTCTTGTTATTGCAGTCAGTGGTGATAAGTTTGTTACTATTGAAGGTAATACTAATGATGGAAGTGGCGTAGTTGCTGAGGGAATTGGAGTTTATCAGAAGACACGATACAACAGTCAGCTTCCTGGATCAAAATTCGCCAGACCAAACTACAGTATTGTAACTTCTATCAATGGCTCTGGTGAGGATCCTGTTCCTCCCTCCACATGGGTGACCACTGGAACCGCTGTATGTACTGGTGACGATGTCTATGTGCGTCAGACTCCGGGAGGTACTGTAATGGGTATGGTATCCAAAGGTACTAAGCTGGAACTTGACGGCACAAGTTCCGGTGTATGGGTTCATGTAAGAGTTTCCGGAATTGGTATCGGATATATGCATCAGGACTATGTTGGCAAAGATTCCGGTTCTGCAGGCTCCTCACCTGTTGCAACTGCTCAGAAAGCTTTAAACAGTAAATTTAATGCCGGACTTTCCGTAGACGGTATCTGGGGACCAGCCTGCAAAAAAGCTTATATCAAAGCAATCCAGTCTGCCCTGAACTCCGTATATGGCGCCGGACTTGCAACCGATGGCATCTGGGGAACAAATACTTCCAATGCCTGTGCTGCCCATGTACTCTCTGAAGGCGCTAATAATCTTTATGTTGGAGTTCTTCAGATTGGTCTTTACGCCCACAGTATCACACTGAACAGTGGTATTGACAACGACTTCGGTCCATCCATAAAACAGGGGGTAATTAAATTCCAGTCTTCTCAGGGATTAGCTGCAGATGGAATGGCAGGACGGGATACTTTTGCCAGACTTGCCGGTGTCTAACTTGTATTTCAGGAAAAGGGGGCTGTACAATACAGCAATGTCATTTAGTTAAGACATTGAGTCGGCAGCCTCTTGCAGAGCAAGGTATATAAAAATATATACCCTGCTCTTTTTTTGTAAAAAATCCTTGACAAATATAGAAAAATTTGCGGCGAAGCCACTTAAATGTATTACATTTTGGAGGTAACGCTTATGATATTTGCGGAACATGTAAAAAACAAATTGTCATCTTTAATCCATGAAATGGCGACCGCCCCATGGTTGTTTTCAAAAAATCCAGAAGTTGATTTTTCACGGAACAGAAAACTTGATTTTGTATCTACAATTCAATTTCTTCTTTCTATGGAAAGTGGAAGCTTAAAAAAAGAATTGCTGGATTATTTCCAGTTCTCTGTCGATACCCCGTCTGCTTCAGCGTTCTGTCAACAGAGAAACAAACTACTTCTGGAGGCATTCCAGTTTTTGTTTTATGAATTTAATTCTTGTTTCTCATTCGAAAAAAAGTATAAGGATTATCAACTATTAGCTTGTGATGGCTCAGATTTGAACATTGCCCGTAATCCAAACGATGCAGGCACTTATTTTCAGTCTCAACCAACTGATCGGGGATTTAATCAGATTCATCTGAATGCTCTTTTCGACCTGTGCGAGAAGCGATATATTGATCTTGTGATACAACCTGCAAGGCTAGAAAACGAATCATTGGCAATGACACAAATGATTGACCGTTATAAAGGAGAGAAAAAAACAATTTTTATCGCAGACAGAGGATATGAAACATATAATATTTTTGCGCATGTCCAAGAAAAAGGAATGTATTATCTGATTCGTGTAAAGGATGGCGGTGGGGGAAGCATGACAGGAAGTTTTGACCTTCCTGATGAAAATGAGTTTGACCACGACATGCAACTTATATTAACCCGAAAACAGACAAAAGATGTGAAAGCTAACCCCCAAAAATTTAAATTTATTGCAAAATCCAGTCCATTTGACTATCTGGATTTATATGACAAAAAATTTTATACGTTGAATTTTAGAGTAGTAAGGTTTGCCATTTCAGAAGATTCGTATGAAAGTATAATTACCAATCTTCCAAAGGAAGATTTTCCAGTAGAAGAAATAAAGAAGGTTTATGCAATGCGATGGGGCATCGAAACATCGTTCAGGGAATTGAAATATGCTATCGGATTATGTTGCTTTCATTCAAAAAAGGTGGAGTATATCATGCAAGAAATATACGCACGTTTAATCCTTTACAATTATTGTGAGCTCATTACAATGCATGTAATAATCCAACAAAAAGGTACAAAACATGTTTATCAAATGAATTACACAATAGCAATTCATATATGTCGTTATTTCCTGCGAAATGACATTTCCCCACCTGACGTTGAGACGCTGATACAGAAGAATCTTTTACCTGTAAGACCCGGGCGTTCCGACCCTCGCAAAGTCAAGCCTAAGTCAGCAGTAAGTTTTCTGTATCGAGTTGCATAACATCGATAAAAGTATATCGTTAATTTAGGCAGATAGCAATCTGTCTTTTTGTGCTGCATAAATATAAGAGCAAGTTTTTATAAAAGAAAAATCAGGCAAAGATAGTGAATTTTCTACCTCTGCCTGATAGGAATACATCTGCTTAATGTCTTAACTAAATGACATTGGTACAATACAGCTCCCTCTTTTCATTTACATCTGTCTCCTAATAGTCTGCCTCTGAATTTGCATCTTCATCTACATAATCCTCTCCGGAATCGTCTGTATCTCCACTATCCTGAGGCTCTTCATAGTCAGAGGAATCCTCATAGTCCTGAGAGTTTTCCTGCATTTGCTGTTCATATTCATACAAAACGCTTGGAATCCATGCTTCACTTCCATCACCATACACAAAAGTTGCAATATATTCTCCGTTTTCATAATAATAGCCAATATCCAAGTTCAAACTTGCCGCCAGTGGTCCCCCCGTTTTGTGGTTTCCTCCTATCTCAATGTCTGCATTGCTCATATCAAACGTTGTCCTGTAAAATTCTCCATCAGATCCATACTCAATTGTCACACTATCCTCATCAGAATCTACTAAAACTCCGCTGATATTCTGTATATCATGTTTTTCACTTTCTGAAATTTCATATTCTTCCTCTGTTTCGCTTCCTGATGAAGAGTTACCGGAATTGCCTCCTGTCTGTGATGAGCTGCTGTTTCCGGACTGTGAACCGGTGCTGCTCTGAGAGCCTGTGTTAGAAGGTTTCGGTGTAGCGGTTGTCTTTGGCGTTGGCGTTGCTGTTGCCTTCGGTGCTGCGGTTGCCGTTGCCTGCGGACTTGGCGCTGCTGTAGGGGCTGATGTGGATTCTTCTGTCAGACTACAGCCCGAAAAGCACATCATTGTCATTCCCAATGCCATAAATACTGCTATCATTTTTTTATTATTCATTTTTTCTTTCCTCCCGCTATACGAAATTATTATTTATGTTTATTATATCCCTTTCTTTTTCCGTTCTGTAAAACCTGTTATAATCACGGCACTTTTTGTAATAATTTCGTTGCTGTTCATACTGCCTTTTGATCAGGGCGCTGTGAACAATATAAATCCTGTTCCTTCTGTTCTCCCCTTTTCGGAAATTCGTCTTTTACAATCGGGCCTCCTGTGATAAAATGTTTATAAAATACTGCAAAGGAACTATCTGCTATGACATTTACGCAAAAAGTCAAACAAATCATTCTGCTTATTTTTGGTCTGTCTGTAGCCCATCTGGGGGTTACCTTTTTTATTCAGGCAAACCTTGGCACAGACCCTTTTAATGTTCTGGTACAGGGAATTTTCCGAAGCATTCCATGGCCGGATGCACTTCACTGGACTCACGGACGCACTCATATGATGATCTGCTTTCTGATCATACTGGTACTGCTTGTGATTGACAGAAGCTACATACGGATCGGAACCATTATCTGTATGTTCCTTGGGGGACCGATCATTGATCTTTTCACTGTAATCCTTGGAGACTATATCAACAGCTCTCTTCCCCTTGCAATACGTGTTATTGTCCTTGTTGCAGGATGCATGATTCTTGCTTTGGGGATGACCATTGTCATTAAATCAGAGGCCGGAACAGGCCCCAATGACCTGGTGGCCATTGTGATCAGCGACAAAACCCACAGAGCTTTTGGTCTTGTCCGTATTTTAACAGACTGCTTTTTTGTTGCAGCCGGCTTTCTTTTAGGAGGAACCTTCGGTCCTGGAACTATTATCTGCGCCTTTATCGTAGGTCCGGTTGCCCAAATCTTTATGCCTTACTCTGAACGTTTCTGCAAAAAAGTACTGGAAAGCCACTAAACACATACTGCAAACAGAGAATACAGGTCTGCTTTGAACTTCTGAAACCTTTCACTCTCTGGATACCTAAAAAACGACCACACATGATGTATGGTCGTTTTTAAGTGCTTTATTTTACATATTCAGTCTGTCTGACAAAGAGCATGCCACTCTTTCCTGTATCTTTAATATCCGTTTTTGATACTATAAAAAGCGTTCTGCAGAGATCACAGCATTTGCTCCGTCTGCCACTGCAGTCACTACCTGACGCAGCTGCTTGGTGCGGATATCTCCTGCTGCAAAAATCCCCGGAACACTTGCAGCACAGTCTTCTCCTGCAGAAATATATCCTCCTTCATCCACTTTCACCAGTCCCTGAACCAGCTCTGTATTCGGAACGATTCCAACAGCAACAAAGACTCCATCCAGAGAAATCTGCTGCTCTTCCCCTGTCTTTTTATTTTGGATCTTCAGTGCAGTCACCTTGTTTTCTCCCTCAATGGCAAGAGGCACGGTATCCCATATGATTTCCACATTTTCGCAGGCAAACAGCTTTTCCTGAAGTATTTTATCCGCCCGGAGTTCATCTCTTCTGTGGATCACATAAACCTTTTTACAGGTTCGGGAAAGAAGAATCGCATCTTCCACCGCTACATTTCCTCCTCCGATCACAGCAACTGTCTGATCCCGGAAAAAGGCTCCGTCGCAGGTGGCGCAGTAGGATACTCCCATTCCCCCAAGCTCCTGTTCCCCCGGAATATCCAGAGTTCTGTGAGCGGCTCCCATTGCAAGAATCAGAGTTTTTGCCCTGTATTCATTTTTACGGGTACGGATGATCTTAATTCCTTCCTCCAGCTCTATAGATATGACATTCTCTCTTACCGGAGTCAGTCCCAGTTTTTCCGCATGAGAAGCCATTGCTTCGCCCAGATCCAGTCCGTTGATCCCGGGCATTCCCGGATAATTATCCACTTCATAAGTATCTACGATCTGACCGCCCTGAGCGAACTTTTTTTCCACCCACAAGGTATTAAGCTGAGCCCTTGCAGCATAAATAGCTGCGCTGATCCCAGCCGGACCCGCTCCCAGTATCGCTAAATCATATATTTCCGACATGATAGATTCCTCCGTTTCTCAGTTTTTTGCTGATTTTTTATCTGTCTTAACCTTTTTTCAGTGTAGCATACATTTGTATTTTTTCCAATAAAATAGTAAAAACACGCTTGCCAGGAGTATTTCTATGCCCGCATTTCTGCGCAGATACAAAAAAACCTTTTTAATCACTGCCTCATTGTTCCTTGTTCTTTTCTCCGGTATGGGGATCGGGTATTTTTCCAGCCATGTCTGGTCTGAAAATGGAAAATTTGAAGCCTTCTGCAGGGAAATCTTTAAAAAAGAGGTTTCCGAAAACATGCTGACTCTCCATTACTCTCTCGCCCATCCGGAAAAAGAAGGGATCACCCGCCCTGCGCCTGTTCTCGGCACTGTCAGCGCTGATATGTCCGATACATACAAAGCCTGTGAAAATCATCTGAACAAGTTAAAATCTTTTTCTGCATCCAGGCTTTCCCGTGAAAATCAGATTACTCTTGATATGCTTCTTTTATATTTTCATACCCGGCTTTCGCTCAAAGGAAATGAGCTTCTGGAAGAAATGCTTTCCCCCAGTCTCGGAACACAGGCACAGCTTCCTGTTCTGCTTGCAGAATATGCTTTTTATGAAGATCAGGATATTGCAGATTATCTGAATCTTCTTTCTTCTGTCAAGACATATTTTCAAAGTATCCTGGAATTTGAGCAACAGAAATCACAGGCCGGATTTTTTATGAGCGATGCCACTCTGGACAGGATTCTCATGCAGTGCAAAGCATTTATAAAAGATCCTGATTCCAATTACATGCTGGAGGTTTTTGCCCGGAAGCTGGAAGATTACGGAAAGTTTTCCCCGGAAGATCAGAAAAAACTTCTGGATGCTCATGAAAAAATCCTGAAATCCCAGGTTATTCCTGCCTATCAGCTTCTTATCCAGGGACTGGAATCACTTCGAGGAACAGGAGTGTCAAGCCGGGGGCTTGCCCATTTTTCAGGCGGAAAAGAATATTATGAATATCTGCTGAAAAGTCAGGTTGGCTCCTATGCCTCTGTTGCTGACATAGAAAAAAGACTTTTATCACAGCTTTCCGCAGATTTTAAAGCAATGCAGCTTTTGCTTCGCAAAAATTCTGCTCTCATTGAAAAGCTTCAGCAAAATCCGGAAATTTTTTCCACTGATCCGGAGCAGATTCTTCAAAGGCTCAATCAGTGTATCACAGAAGATTTCCCGGAACCACCGTCTGCTCCTTATGAGGTTCTCTATGTACATGAATCTATGGAGGATTACCTGAGTCCTGCCTTTTATCTGACGCCGCCATTAGATACCGGAACCCCTAACGTAATTTATATTAACCGTTCAGGCCGCCACTCCGGTCCGGAACTTGTTTCCACTCTTGCTCACGAAGGCTTTCCGGGACATCTTTATCAGACTACCTCTTTTGCCTCCTGTCAGCCGGAAGATATCCGTTATCTGATCTCCTGCGGCGGTTACGTAGAAGGATGGGCAACCTATGTGGAATCCTGCCTTCCCTCCTATGCGGATAATTTTATAAAGGACAGTGATGCAAAAAACCTTTCATCTCTGTACTGGCTGAACAGAAGCATTAATCTGTGCATCTATTCACTTCTGGATATCGGCATCCATGAGCATGGATGGAATCAGTCCCAGACAGCCCGGTTTTTACGTGTTTTTGGCATCCAGAAAACAGATGTTATCCAGGAAATCTATCAGTATATCGTGGAAACCCCTGCCAACTACCTGAAATATTACTGGGGATATCTGAATTTTCTTGATCTGAGAGAAATGCAGAAAGAAGAGCTTGGAGAGGCTTTTGATCTCAGGCTGTTTCATCAGAAAGTACTGGAAATCGGCCCTGTTCCCTTTCCGGTTCTGTATAAATATATGACACAGTAATTATGGGGGCCCAACGCCCCCATATATTTTTTATTCGTCTCTGTAATTTCTGAAGAAATCCTGCAGATGGCTCAAAGCTTTTGTCAGAGTCTCTGTCTCCTGCCTGTCCAGTCCTTTTAAAACCGACATTACCATTCGTTCATGGAACATCCGGTGATGATGATAGGCTTTTTCTCCCTTCTCCGAAAGGGAAACAAGAACAACCCGCCTGTCTTCTTCACTTCTGCCCCGATTGATATAGCCTTTTTTTACCAGATGATTTACAGCTATTGTCAGGGTTCCTACCGTAACGGAGAGATCCTTTGCTATTGCGGACATGCTCCTTGGATTCCGGATCCCCACAGCCTCTATTACATGCATATCATTTACAGAAATGTCCTTATATTCAGGAGTGATCAGAGCCCTCTCCTCAATGTCCATAATTTCATTAAACAAATTTACCAGAACATCATTTACCGTTTCAACAGAATTCATAGCTGGCTCCTTTCCCTGTATGTTTTCTTTATTATACCCCAAACCAGTCCCGGCACAAAGCACTTTTTTGAAGCTTCCGGCTTTGTCTGTAATTTTATTGTTCCTCCTTCTACTGCTGTCAGAAGGAGAGATAACCATACCATTTCTGTATGAAAGAATAAATATCAACTATGCGGAGGTAAATTCCATTTTAGGGGCAAACAGCAACATTTCGGCTGCACTTGTCAAAAGTGCGCTCTTTTTGCTATAATAAATAAGAAAATCCACGAAATTAATATAAAGGAATCTGCCATGAAAAAAAATAAAAATATACCTCTCAATCTCAGAGAAAAAAGTAATTCCCGGATTGCCTTTTTCTGCTCTGTGACAGTTCTGGTCATTCTGGTTGTCCTTTTCCGCCAGCTTGACTACAATCTGATACAGAAGCCTGCAGAAACTGCAAAAAAAGAAGCTGCAATAAAAAAAGCAGAAGCAGAAAAAAGGGCCAATACTCCGGAAGTATCTACCGCCACTGTTATCGCTGTAGGAGACAATCTTTACCATGGAAGTCTGATAGAGTCCGGCCAGTATGAATCCGGAACATGGAATTACGAGCATATTTACGAGAACGTTAAGGATGAGATCCAGGCCGCAGATATAGCCATGATCGACCAGGAAACTGTATTTACCACAGATCACAGTGCGGTCAGCTCTTATCCTTCCTTTGCCACACCTACAGAAGTAGGCGACGCTCTGATCAAGGCCGGCTTTGACGTCATTGAATCAGCCACCAATCACATTGATGACTATGGTCCTGACTACATAGAACAGACTCTGGATTTCTGGAAGACCAACTATCCGGAAGTTCCTGTACTGGGTATCCATTCCAGTCAGGAAGATGCAGATACTGTAAAAACACTGGAGGTAAACGGGATTAAAATTGCTTTTCTTGACTACACCTACGGAACTAACAACGGAGATTATGTAGACGGAAAAGATTATATGATTGATATTTTTGAAAAAAGTGAAGTTGCTTCTATGATCCAGAAAGCAAAGGAAGACAGCGACTGCCTTATTTTTGTCGCTCACTGGGGAAAAGAAGATGAAACCATGCCTACCGAATATCAGAAGCAGTGGGCTGCCTTTCTAATGGAACAGGGGGTCGATGTTGTAATCGGCGGTCATCCTCATGTACTTCAGCCATATGGACGCATGTCTGACGATAACGGAAACGAAATGCTGATCTTTTATTCTCTTGGCAACTTTGTTTCCACTCAGCAGGAGCTTCCGGAGCTGCTGGAAGGCATGGCCGGTTTTACCATCCAGAAATCTGTGCTGAAAGGAAAAACCACTGTAGAAATTCTAGATGCCACTGTAAAGCCTATGGTTATGCACTATAATAAAGATGAGGGCGTCTTTAGCCCATATATGCTGGAAGACTACACCGAAGATCTGGCATCTCAGCACGGAGTGCGGGACATCATCGGTGATGAATTCACCCTGGATAATCTCCGAAAAAAATTCGATGAGATCATGTCCATGAATGTGGAGCCGTCCACCAGAACCAATCTTCTGGAGGTTTCCTTTGACTATGAACTGAACATGACGGATTCCAAAGGAAATTATGTAGAAGATACATGGTCTGTCAGCTCCGATCAGTATTATGAACAGCTTGGAAGTTCTGATAATACCTCTTCTGATGATACCGGCGAAGGTTCCGGGGACAATTCAGACGGAGGATCTGACAGCTATGATAACGGTTCCGGGGATTCCTCTGAAGGAACGGAAGATGATGGCTATGATGACGGTTCCGGAGATTACGACTCCGGCTATGAAGATGAGGAAGCTTAAACGTATATAAAAACTGCTGCAGATTTTGTTTACCTGAAACAATTTCCACAGCAGTTTTTTATATGATTTTATTTTATATGACTCTATTTTATGCGATGAAAAAGAAGCTTCTCTGCATTCTGCCCTGTAATGCGAATCACTTCCTCCTCTGAAATCCCCTTCAGTTCTCCAATAGCCCGGGCTACATAGGGCAGGTTCAGGGAACTGTTTCTTTTTCCTCTGTTGGGTTCAGGGCTTAAATACGGACTGTCTGTTTCCAGAACAAGCTGTTCAAGAGGGGCATATTCTACAACCTCTTTTAATTTTTTTGCATTTTTAAAAGTCACTACTCCGCCGATTCCAAGATATAATCCCATATTCAGGTACTGCTCAGCCATTTCCTTTCCGTAGGAAAAACAATGGATGATTCCGCCGTACATACCCTCGTGCATATACTCCTTCACAATATCAAGAGTATCCTTTGCAGCATCTCTGCTGTGGATCATAAACGGAAGCTTTTCTTCTCTGGCAATGTCCATCTGAGCGCGGAACATCTTTTTCTGGATCTCGTGCGCTGCCTCTTCCTTATGCCAGTAATAGTCCAGCCCGATCTCGCCAATGGCAAGAATCTTTTCTCTGCGGGAAAGCTCACGGATCTCATTTAACGTCTGCTCTGTCATTTTATCCGCATCATCCGGATGCACTCCCACTGCGCCGTAAACAAAAGGATACTTTTCTGTGAGAGTAATTGTGCGCCCAAGCTCCCCCACAGAGGCGCACACATTTACCACGGTGCCGATTCCATTCCCCTGAAGAGAGCTTAAAAGCCCGTCCCTGTCCGGCTCAAAAGCCTCATCGTCATAATGTGCATGTGTCTCAAAAATACTGTATGTTTTCATTCATCCTGTCCTTTTTCACAACACAGAAATTCGTCTCCCGGACGGATCACACCGCCGTGAATTACTTTTGTAAATACGCCCTCTCTTGGCATAATACAGTCTCCCATAGCCTGGAAAATCGCGCAGCCATGGTGGCATTTTTTGCCGATCTGTGTCATTTCCAAAATTACGTCATTACAGCGGAATCTTGTACCTACAGGCATAGCGGCAAAATCAAAGCCCTCTACTACAATATTTTCTCCAAAGGCTCCGTCTGTCACCTCAGCGCCTCTGGCACGGAAATCTTCAATCTTGTCAAACGAAAGAAGACTTACCTGTCTGTGCCACTTTCCGGCATGGGCATCCCCTTTGATTCCCCAGTCCTCAATAAATTCCGCTTCCTGTACACTGTGTTTCTGTGTGCCTTTCTCCTCACTGATACAAATTGCTATTACTTTTCCCATAATTCATTACCTTCTTTATTATTATGATTATCCCCTGTAAAATCTCTCCGGGCCCCTCAGTCTTCCCGACTTCTGTCCGGAAATGTTTTATTTTCGGGCGCAGTCAGACGCTTCTCCTGTAAGGATTTCGATTCCGTGCTCCAGAGAATCAATAATATATTCCAGACTTTCCCGTACTGCCTTTGGACTTCCGGGAAGATTGATGATAAGTGTTTTTTTGCGGATTCCTGCCGAAGCCCTGCTCAGCATTGCTCTCTTTGTAATAGTCATGCTGTAAGCACGCATAGCCTCCGGGATTCCCGGAACTCTTCGCTCTATAATATCCTCTGTCGCTTCCGGCATTACATCTCTCTCCGAAAAGCCTGTGCCGCCTGTAGTAAGGATCAGCTCCGCCAGCCCCTGATCCGCGATTTCTGCCATTTTATTTTTCAGCATTTCTCTGTCGTCAGGAAGAATATCCAGAGACACTACCTGATATCCTTCTCTTTCCAGAATTTCACGGATTGCCGGTCCGCTTAAATCTTCCCGCTCTCCCCGGTAACCGGAATCACTTGATGTTATGATTGCTGCCCGCTTCATATTTCACCCTCCTATCTGAGACATACAGAGCTTTTCTGTGTCGTCTGCCTGTGCCTTTTCCAAAAACTGATGTCCGTCCGGTTTCTGTTCCAGTGCCTCCAGAATTGCTTCTGTCAGTTCCTCATCTGTGCCGCCGTTTCTTATAATCTCTCTTAAATCCTTTCCTGCCGAATACTGAAGGCAGGTTTTCAGATATCCCTGAGAGGTCAGGCGGATCCGGTTACAGTCTTTACAGAACTTATGGCTGACTGCACTGATAAAGCCCAGTTTTCCTTCAAATCCTTGTGCTTCATAATATCTGGACGGCCCGTTTCCAAGAGGTTCTCCCTGATAAAGAGTCAGAGCCCCAAAGCGCTTTTCCAGAAGCTCTGTCAGTTCCTTTTCTGACATTCCCTTAAATTCCATACCGCAGCCAATAGGCATCATTTCAATAAAGCGCACATGAACCGGATATTTCCGGGCAAGCTCTGCAATCTCACAGAGATCCTGCCCCTCTATTCCCAGAGGAACACAGTTGATCTTCACAGAAATACCCGGATAGCGCAGGGCCTCCTGAATCCCCTCCAAAGCTTCATTTAAAAGATCTCTTCTTGTGATCTTCTGAAAGCAGTCTCTGTTCAGAGTATCCAGACTGATATTCACTGCATCCAGCCCCGACTCTGCAAGCTCCTTCA
>OIYW01001335.1_pt1 | contig 16872 bp, 10 predicted proteins | sample 1588351 | NCBI WGS metagenome assembly OIYW01 (sample SAMN03283268) | human gut metagenome | biome: human-associated habitat; material: feces | host: Homo sapiens | place: USA | collected 2013 | reverse complement strand
CAAAAATACCAGGATTCCAGCTTTTTATTCTTTCTTGCACGGATTCCCAGCCCCAAAGTCAGGTATTCTTCACTCTCCAGCCGTTTAAATTCCATGTAAAGATAACCGGTTCTTTCCTCCCGCTCATCCCCTTCTTCCAGAAGATAATTCTCCATCTTCCTTGCACGGGAACCGAAGGGGTCCAGGCGCTCCGGACGCATATTTCCATCCAGTAAAAGAGGAATAAAGCTCTGCATGGTAACCGATTTTCCGGAACCATTGGCGCCTCTTAACAGCATGCGTCCTTCCGAAAAATCAAAGGCTTCCTCATCATAGTACCAGAAATCCACCAGTCCCACTTTGTTTATCTGCCACTTCCCACTATTCATCGTTTCCTCCCTCTTTCCTAAAGTCTTCCGGGTATCTTCCCACAATTTTTCCTGCCACAGGTTTGATGCATACATCCCCATAAGCCTGCTCTATCATCATCAGATTTTCCATATAGTCATAGACTTCCCGGTAAAACTCTGCAAAGGTCATTTCCCGGTACGTCTTATTAAAACCAGCCCCAAACCGCTCCTTGCATTTCTCTATAAGCCGCTGAAAATTCTCTTTTGGAAGGCGGATTTGTTCGTCCAAAGACACCTCAATTTTCCCTTCCCGGATTTCTTCCTGCAAGAGCTGATACAAAAGCAGCACAATATCGGACAACGTATTTTCTTCCGGAAAAGTCCGTCCAAGCCTGCAATTTTCTCCCAAAATCAGAAAAGCACTGCTGCTGTGTACCTGCAGTTCACATTCAAATAACTCCGATAATTCGCCCTGTATCATATTCCGGTAATTCCGCACATAGGCAAAATCTTCTTCTGTATCTGTGTCTTTGTACATGCCCATGGTCATCAGAAGTCTTCGGTAAACTCTTTGTCTGCGGACAATTCCCCGGTCCTCGTTTAAGTCAATCCACTCTTCTTTTTCAAAGTCTTTTGGCGCTGTATATCCCATAATGTCCTGGGTAAAATTCTTCATAAAATACCGGGAAACACCTGTATTTTCATACAAGACTTCACTGGTATCATCCTTTGCAAATCCCTCTTCACTTCCGTCATTTACATCCAGAATACCGCAAGCCACACAGTATTTCATCACCTTTATCATATGGCGGCGGTAGCGGTAAATGGTCCAGTCAATCTGCTCCTTCTCATACTGACTCTGCACATATTCCGTCAGTTCCGAAAGCACAAACTGCTCCTCTGCTTCTTTATCCTCCAGAAACATGAGAACCAGGCAGAAAAATACATACTCAATGGGGTCACGAAAGTCTGAGATTCCCATCCAGTTTTCCGGAACTGCCGGCAGTTTTTCCACCTTAATCATATAGGGATTGATCAGCACCTGATACCCCAGCTTTTCTCTTAAAAACTTCTTTTCCTCTCCGGATGCCAGTGCTTCTTTTACCTGATAATACAATTCCCGCTCCCTGGATTTCAGAATCCATCTGCGGTTCAGCAACACTTCCAGTACCTTCATATTTCCTGTTCCCTTTCTTCAAATACCATGGTATAACAAGGCATTTGAAACTCTCCGTCTGTGCATTTTAATGTACAGTATTCCTTGGTATCGGTCTGTTCAATATAGTAAATCTGACCGTCTTCTGTCTTAGCTCTGTGGTTTTTCTTCTCCAGGGCCTTAGACATCCACAGAAGAAACATATCCCGCACATAAGGCTCAATCACCGGAAGATTTGCAAACTCCAGCCGGCCGTTTTTGATGTAACTTCTTAATAATTTCCGTTCCTTTTCCAGCCTCTGTATCTCAGCCTTACGCATGGCTTCTTTCTCTTCTGAGCGGTCTATAATCCCACTTCTTTTCGCCTTTTCCCGATAGGTGCGAACTCTTGGAGTTACCGTAACTACATGAGGATTCTCTTCATACACACCGCTGTTAATACTATCTGTTTCCCTGGGCATTTCGCCCTTTAAATGCAGCGGTTTTTCCACGCCAAAAACCACTGCTGCCAGACGGTGCGCCTCAAAAAGATCTCTGCATTTGGCAAACATTTGTGCCACCTTTTTATATTCCTCCCGCCGGTTGGAACCCTGATTGCTCATCTCGCTGATGCGGGTTGCATAGCGGGTAATTTTCCGAATAATCTCGTTGGTGGTATCAAACACCTTCCCGGCTTCCGATTCCTGTCCGTCTTTTCCTGCAAACCATTCCACCATACTTTCCCAGCGGCCGCTCATTTTTTCGTAAATCATCTGTTCATCAATTTCCACATCCATACGAGGAATGGAAAGCTCATAAGCAGTGACTTTCTTCAGAATATCCTTCACCGTTTCTTCCTGCACCTTCCGCAGTTCCTGTTCAATAGCCGCCACGTTCACCTGCAGGCTTTTCACAAAGGAACGCAGATATTCCATTAAGCGGTCCTTGAATAAAAGAAACTCCCTGGTTTTCATCATCTCTTCTGCTTTTACACTGTTCAGTTCCCGCATATAATCCTGATAGTTCTGGTTTAACCGAATGAAATCATTGTTCAAATCGTTCCACCAGGCATGCAGTTTTTCATCCTCTTTTACAGACATTTCTTCCAGTTTTCCCAGATTGATCCGAATCCGCTCCAACAGAGTCGGTTCCAGTGAAGAGCCTTCAATAAACAGATTTTCGATTCGTATGACCATACGCTCGATTTCCACGGCTGTCTCCGACAACTGGTACCGGAACTTTTTATTCTTGAACTCTTCAATGGTCGTCACCTTTCTGGTATCCTGAATGGTAACCAGGTTTCCCCAGGAGGCCAGGGCTGTAAGGTCCTGCTGGCACTGTTCCATGGTATAATCCGCAAAATACGGGTCTTCTTTTAATTCTTCAAAAACCTCTTCCTGATAAAGCCAGTATTTCAGTTTTTCATATTTTAAATAAAAAAGCCGGATGATAGGGCGATATCTGTCTGTATTTTCCACATTCAGATATTTCGCCTCCAACATCGGCTTTCTCATCTTTTCCTGAATTTCCATATTTTTTCCCTCTGTACAAATTGTATTTACAGACCTGTCAAACTGCCTGCTGTATGGGTATTTCTTTGTTTATGATAGCATGGAGGGCAGAAAATGTACAGAGATTTTTTCTGATTGGTTTATTTTGAACAGACCTATCTTCTAAACTAAAAGCTCAAATGAATGATCCCTCATCCAGCACCTTCAAAAGCCCTTTCATCTTCCCCGGCGTCATATGCTCTTTATAATGCAGTCCCTCATTGGTAATATGCAGAACCGGATTGGCTCCCTTTGTTTCCAGTATATAATGCTGCTCCAAAAGCCAGTCCACTACTTTCCGGACATTGCTTCGGCCCAGATAAGAAAGATTCCCGTATTCCGGCAATTTTTCCAGCCCGTCCTGAAGAATTCTCTTATCCGAAGAACCGCATAAGCTTCCGATGAGTATGGTTTCACCGTAAAATTTCTTTTCACTGATATGAACCAGACACTGCAGCACAGTTCCTGCAATTTCCAGAATATTGTGGTCCTTATACACAGGATACCCGGACTCGTCCACCTTCTTGTTTTTGGTAATCTCCATAATATCCTGTTCCCAGTTATCTCCTGGTCTCGGTTGGGCAGATGCCATCTTTTCATGAGCCGTCCCTTCCAATTCCGACAGAGGATATTCCATCATTTTATAATATTCCCGCATGGAAATCGTCTTGTTGCACCCCTGACCGTTGACTTTATAATTGGTACAGCCAAGGAAGCACTGGCTCTGATTTTTTGGAGTTTTCACCACCAGATAACCATCCTGGCAATCGGGGCACTTCATAATCGAAAGTTTTTTTCCGCGAAGATTGCTGGTCATAAAACTGCAGATTTCCGGTTCGTTGGTGCAGATATACAGGCGCAGTCCATAGGCAGGCTTATATTTCAGCTGAAGAGGAAATCCACAGATTGGACATTTATATTTGCCGGATATCTCCGGCTTTTCTTCCGACCATTTCCCCCGCAGAAAGACATTTTTATACTCCCGTTTGATTTCCAGTAAAAACTCCGAAGGATTCTGTTCCGGTGCAATGAAGTATACCCGGTTCTTCGTTCTGGTCATAGCTACATAAAAAAGTCTTCTCTCCTCTGCATACTGCATACTCCGGTCTTCTCTGATTACCAGGGACAGTACCGGGTCGTCTTCAATTTTGGCTGGAAATCCATACGTTTCATTACGTCCGTTTATGACAATGACATTGTCATATCCCAGACCTTTTGAAGCATGCGCGGTCATAAAGGTAATATCCAAATCCGGATATTTGACAGATTTCACCTTCGAGCCTCTGCTGATGTACTCGAAAAGTCCCGTCCTGGCCAGCCTGTCCCCATCAAAATTAAATCTTCCCAACAGCAAAATACTGGATTTCTTGTCTTTCTTCTCCTCCTGCTGCTCATACTTCATAATCTGTTCCAGGGCCGTCTGAACCGCATAAGCTACCCCATAGGCTGCCCCGCTTCTGCGGTCTGCCTTAGGGTCCTTTGCCCGGCTGTCATAAGTATAAATAATAACCGGTTCTTCCATATGTTTTGGCGAAATCAAAGACTTTCTGATTTGTGACGTATTTTTCTGAATAAAATTTCCCGCAATATCAATGACTTCCTGAGAATTTCGATACGTCCTTACAATTTTCATCAGCTTTGCATAACCCATTTTCTCCTCAAATTGGGTAAATAAGGTAATGTCTGAACCGCTGAATGCATAGATAGACTGCCAGTCATCTCCCACAGCCATAATTTTGGCATCCGCTACTTCTGAAAAAGCCTGCACCAAATCAAATCTCTGCCTGGAAATATCCTGATATTCATCTACAATCAAATATTTGAAATCCAGTTTCTGCTTCATGTCCTTTACTTCGGTGAGAACCCGCACAGACTCGTTAATCATATCCTCAAAGTCCACGGCATGATTTTCAACCAGAAACTTCTTGTATTCCAAAAAACAGGCATGGGTAATGTCCAGAAATAACTTTGTTCTTACATTTTCCGTTTTCAGAGCCAGTCTGTCGAAATCCCTTTCATCATACCCGTTGGTTTTAAAATTTCTGATAAAGTTCGTCACCAGAAACACAAGACGGCGGATGTATTTATTTTCCTCCGAGTCCACCAGCTTCCTGACAATTTCTTCATTTGGACGCCGCTTTAACGTAAAACCATGCTGCACAAGGCTTTCTTCCAAATGCTGGGAAATACTTCTGCCGTCCCGGAAAGACGAAAAGGTATAAAGAAGTTCTGTGTGATGTTTCCGGTGCAAAAGAACTTTATCGTTAATCGCTTTCTTATACGCTTCCAGTTCTTCTTTGTCATACAGAAAGTTCTTTCCGTCTTCCGTAATGCCAAAGTGTTCAAGATAAGCAATATGCTCCCCCTGTTTTATCATAAAATCCGGCGTATAGGGCTTTTTCGCCATGGAAATATTGTATTTATAAATCGGTTCATAAACGTAATCTATGCTGTTTAAATACAGAAAATTTGCAATCTCTACTTCCTGAATGGAACGCACCGTTTCATTCTGAATGGTAGTTTTCTTTTTGCTCCTTCTGTCAATAATCTCTTCCTTGAAATCGTTCAATTCACTCCGCATAGTCGCATAATTGGCATTGGCCATGTGATGAAAGAAGTGATTGATATCATCCCCTTCGTAAGGAGCATCAAAGTAAGAGGCGAAAAATAGAATCAGACTGTCCACCACACTTGGATCCCTTAGAATTTTCTCTCTGAAATAATTCTGCACACAATAGTAGAGTTTACTTCCATCCACAATGTTGAGCTGCTCGGGATTATTTTTATGCAGAATCGCATTCCCCGTGGAATGAAAAGTCGCGATGGGACAGGGAATCTGCAGATTCTCATTAATTTTATCCCGCAATTCCTTCACCGCTTTGTTGGTAAAGGAAATAATGAGAATCTGGCTGGGGTCGATTCCCTGCTTTTCCACCAGATATTTTACCTTTGCCGCAACCGTCGTTGTTTTTCCCGCCCCGGCTCCGGCCACCACCAGACTGTAATCCTCGTCTGAAAGAACAACCCGCCGTTGGTCATCATCCAGACGAATCACCGGGTCTACATCCTTCAGAATATGATCCAGATATTCTTTCTCTTCTATGAGCCGGGCTGCAAGATATGCCTCGTTTGCTGCTTCCACAAGCTTATCTGCCTGCTCATATTTGTGATACAAGTCTCTGGCCTGGCTGGCATCAAACCCGTTTTTTGCGCAATAATCCTCCAGAATATCGTTTTCGTCCAGAGAATGAAAAAATCTCATAGTTTCCGTATACTGCTGAAGTTCTGCCTGATACTCTTTGCGTGAAATATAGTGGTCTGCATCCACAAGCTGATTCCAATACCCGCTCCACTGCAAAAGTTCCTGGCATTTGCCGGAAACCTCTTTTTTCACATTCGCCTTTGTTTTTTTCCTCGCTCCCCAAAAATAATCCAGTAATCCCATGGGCATATTCCTTCTCGTACTGTGCTTTCCTCTTTTGTGGTTTGATTGTAGCACAAAAAGAACATAGGAACAATAGGGAGTTACCTGCCCTCTTTTACCCCTCTTCTTCCAGAATACGGAGATAATGATTTGCTTCCCGAAGGACATGGTCTGCCAACAGAGGAAGGATTACGGAACGTATACTACAGCCCGTAATTCCTTTTGCACCTGCTGCTTTAAAATCACGGTACTTCTCCGTTGTTTCCAGTGTTTTTCCCGTCAGTTGAACCACAGTCCGGCAATCCTGCTTTCTTGCCATTTCCAGCAGACTGCAGTAATCCCCGGCAAAAGCATCTGCCTTTTCTATCAGTTCACATTCTGTGGGGTCAAGCAGCCCGCGGATAAACAACGCATGCTCCATCATAATCTGATTCCAAAATTGCTCTGCAGCTTTTAAATCCTGGGACATCATACACCCCTTTTGTTCCAGCGCTGTAATGGTCTGCCGGTATAATTTTGCCTCCCGGATAATATGTTCAATGAGCAGCGGATAATTTGCCGTATACAGATTACAAGCAAGAACCTCCTGCAATATTTTCTTTTTAAACGCAATCAAACCATTTAACAGATGAAGAACTTTCCGGTTCAAACACTGTATCTGCTGTGTCATTCTCCTGTCCGGACAGTTTCCGCAGCCTGCCCGCAGTTTCTTTTCTGCCTGGGTAATACGGATATCAATGGGAATCTGAGTCAGTTTCCTGGTCTGCCGCTCTGCCATTTCCGTAAATTCCGTGAACACTTCCCCGGAATCTAAAACCTCTTCGCTTACCATTCCGTCTGCCAGGCGTACGGTCTGCTCCAGTACTTTTTCAAATTGTTCGCGGAAGCAGTCTGCTTTGCTTTTATATTCCGTTTCTCCTGCCGGAAAAGCAGCCAGAAGAAACAGCGCGTGTTCTTTCATAATTCTTCCAAAAAACAAATGGGTTTCCAATGATGTGGATACATACTCTTTCATTTCTCTGCATCCCTTATGCATTCACAATGTTTTTATAGTATATGCTGAGAACTGTGGTTTGGGAATATTCACCTTATGTTCTGAAGCCCCATGTAATACGTATTAAAGTTCTATACAATGAAACGGTATCCCGGCCTCTTCCAAAATCTCTATTTCCCTTTTATTACAGCTAAAAAGAATCACTTGAGAATTTCGTTGACTGATATATTTCAAGGTTTCTAAAAGGCGTCTACGATCGTACATGGCGAAAGTCTCGTCCAGCACCAGAGGAAGTTCCTCCTCCCGGCATAAAATTTCCCGGCAGGCCATGCGAAGAGACAGATATACCTGCTCTGCTGTCCCATAGCTGACCTGATGAAGTTCCAGACATGTTTCCTCCGTATCCAGGTAAATCTGAAAATTTTTGTCCAATACAACCTGTCTATATTTTCCCCCGGTAATGCCGCTGATTGCTTCTGACATTTTCCGGGTCAGAATTCCTCCGGTAAATCCCTGCATCCGTTTTGCCGCTTCCTGGAGTTTCTGCATGGCCAGGGTTATGCTTCGGATTTCTTTCCGAATACGAAGAAGCGCTTCATTGTTCCGCCGCAGTTCCCGATATTCTTCTTCCAGATTCTCCAGCCTCGTTACTCTCTCCCGCTGACTTTCCAGAAGAACTTTTTGCCGTTCCCGAATACGCGCATAATTTTCAGCATCCTCTCTCCCAGCATCTTCCGTAAAGGTCTGCCGCTTCTCATAAAACCAGAGTCCTGCTCCTGCTGCCAGAAGAAGACAGAGCAGAAAAGCCATGACAGCAAAAGAAATCCTGTTTCCAATTCCCAGCATGGCAATTACAGCCAGAAAAACCGTCCAAATTCGCCAGATTGTCTGAAATCTCCTGCTGCTTTTTTTCTGCTTTTCTGCTTCTCGCTCCGCTCTCTCCAATTTTGCCGTCTGTCCCTTTAACATACCGCTGTTTTTTTCCAGACTTTTCAGATTCTCTTCCAGATTTTCCATTTCCGCCTGCTCATGTTGTATTTTATAGCGGATTCTGGTTTCTTCCTGTTCTTTCTTTTGCTGTTCTTCTTTTTCCTTCTGTTCCCAGAACTTTTTCCTGCCTTTTAAAATTTCCTCTGCGCCTTCCAGGTTAAAACGGATATCTCCGGTTCCCTGAAAATCTGCCAGATAGTCTCTGAGTTCCGTATATAAGCCTTCCTCGGTCCGGCTTTTTGCCTGGGGAACAAACACCGTGTTTTGAAACACTGTCTCTGATATATTGCCCAGCAGCATATCCAAATCCCCATCTGCAACAGACAAAAGTTCCCCATCCGTCTCGCAGAAAAGTGTTGCCGGGGACTGGGGTACAGAAAAATCTCTCTCCAGCCGAAATCGTTTCTCTCCGCAGGTAAACCAGAGAATCCCCTCATACCGGGCGTTCTCTCCCCATGGTTTATAACGGGTGTAAGTGTCTGTCCGGGAAGCCTTCCCCCTCATTCTGCGCAAACCAAAGAACATGGCACGAAGAAAGGTATGCATGGTGGATTTTCCGCTTTCATTCTCTCCATACACAACATTGATACCTTCCTTCAGAACAATTTCCCGGTTTTGAAATTTCCCAAAACTTTTCAGCAGCAATTTATTTAAAATCATGGCATTTCCTCCCCGGATTCCAAAAGTGCTTCCACACCGTAACCCAATGCCTTTTTCCATTCTTCTGTATCTTCTTCTTCCAGAAGCCGGATATAAGTTTCCAGTATGCTGCCCTTGTATTTTTCCTTTAATGTATCTACAGAATAAGCCAGACGGGTATTATCCTGAATTTCCCGCACATTTCCCAACGGATACAGCCTGTCCGGAAGAAATTCCGTTCCGAAAGCCCTGTTTCCTTCTAAAGTCACGCAGTACAAGTGCTGCACTCCCCGTTCCTGTATGGCTTTTTCCAGAGTGTCTTCCAGAGAAAACTGGGTAGTCTGCTCTTTTACCTGTATCTTGATTCGCTTGTATTCCCGGCGGGCACAGGGTACAAAGGTAATGGAGGTCCCCTGGGAAGTCAGTTCTCCCTTCATATATCCGTGAGGACCTGTTTCATTTTTATCCAACGGTTCCAAAGAACCTGCGTAGACTGCCCGGTCTTTTTCCAATATCTGCGGTTTGTGAATGTGCCCCAAAGCCACATAATCGAATTTTGTTCCCAGAAAGGTATCGCGGCTGATGGGAACATGTTTTTCGTCTCCGCCATGTGCCAGAAGAATGTTTTTGCAAACATTATCTTTCGGCCTTAACTGCTCATAGCGGGGCTCCCGAATTTCCCGGCTGTGATAGCTGAAACCATAAACCCGCACACCGAGGTCGGCAAATTCTACAACTTCCATTTCTTCATTTTCCAGCCAGAATACATTAGGCGCCCACTGGATTCTCTCTTTCATGGGTTTTCCCTTGATATAGTCATGATTTCCCGCAATCAGCACTACTTTTGTGTCCGGTATGGACGCAAAAAGGGCATTCACTTCTTTCAGTTCTCCTGCCAGGGGCTGCCTGTGGAATAAATCTCCTGCAACGAGAAACAGACCGGCATGTTCTCTGCCGGCCTGCTGCACTGCGTATCGAAAACTTTCCCAGATTTCCCGGCTTCTGTCCGCACTCCAGCCATACCCTTTGTCCGGCTCTGCCCCCAGATGCACATCTGCTATATGGAAAAATTTCATAATACTCCTTTTTTATAATTCACAGTTATTTACAGTTCTTGGGAATGGAATGACGTCACGGATGTTCTGCATACCGGTGAGATACATCACGCATCTTTCAAATCCCAATCCATATCCGGAATGGCGGGTGGAACCGTATTTACGAAGGTCTAAGTAAAAGTCATAGTCCTCCTTGTTCAGTCCCAGTTCATCCATTCTCGCACAAAGTTTTTCGTAGGAATCCTCTCTCTGGCTTCCGCCGATAATTTCTCCGATTCCCGGAACCAGACAGTCCATAGCCGCAACCGTCTTTCCGTCTTCGTTCAGCTTCATGTAGAAAGCCTTAATCTCCTTTGGATAATCGGTAACGAAAACAGGACGTTTGTATACCTGCTCGGTCAGATATCTCTCATGCTCAGTCTGTAAATCACAGCCCCAGTATACTTTGTAATCAAACTTATCGTTTGCTTTTTCCAGAATTTCAATGGCTTCTGTATAAGTTACATGGCCAAATTCAGAGTTTAACACATGGTTCAGTCTGTCCAGAAGTCCCTTGTCAATAAAGGAATTGAAGAAGTTCATTTCTTCCGGTGCGTTTTCCAGTACATAGCGGATAACGTATTTCAGCATATCCTCAGCCAGCGCCATGTTATCGTCTAAATCTGCAAAAGCCATTTCCGGCTCAATCATCCAGAACTCTGCCGCATGGCGTGTAGTATTGGAGTTTTCTGCACGGAAAGTCGGTCCGAAAGTATAAATGTTGCGGAAAGCCTGTGCATAAGTTTCCCCGTTTAACTGACCGCTTACCGTGAGGTTGGTAGGTTTGCGGAAGAAATCCTGAGAGAAATCTACTTTTCCGTCTTCGGTCTTCGGAATATCATTTAAATCCATGGTGGTAACCTGGAACATTTCTCCGGCCCCTTCGCAGTCACTTCCTGTAATCAGAGGAGTGTGTACATAGACAAATCCTCTCTCCTGGAAGAACTGATGAATGGCAAAGGCAATCAGGGAACGCACACGGAACACGGCCTGGAATGTATTGGTTCTGGGACGCAGATGAGAAATCGTTCTCAGATATTCCATGGAATGGCGTTTCTTCTGAAGCGGGTAATCAGCTGCAGAATCCCCCTCCACACTGATTTCTGTTGCCTGAATTTCAAACGGCTGTTTAGCCTGAGGTGTAGCTACCAAAGTTCCTTTTACCACAATGGCTGCACCTACGTTTAATTTGGAAATCTCCTGGAAATTGCTCATGGTATCATGGTATACCACCTGCAGAGTTTCAAAAAAACTTCCGTCATGAAGGACAATGAAGCCAAAGGTCTTGGAATCACGAACACTTCTGACCCAGCCGCCCACGGTCACTTCCTTGTCCAGATACTGCTCTGTACTTTTGTAAATCTCTTTTACTGTTGTTAACTGCATTAGCTCTATCTCCTTCCCATATGGTCATCTGTCTGATATTTCAATGGACTTCTTTACAGTATATCCCATTGTTTTGCTGTGTGCAAGGCTAAACTTGGATATTTTCGTCCATAGCAAACCTCCTGTATCCCATATCCTGTTTTTCTTCTCTGTACCGTCTTATTTTTCTCTTCTCTTTTTTGATTTTTCATACAATTTTTATGACATTTTTCCTCTTCTTACTACTTTTAATACAATATCCACATATCTTTTTTATATTTACCGTTATTTTCAACAATTGTAAATATTATAGCTTGTTTTTTCTATGCACATATGCTACCATCGACCCATGCAATGCTTTAAGTATGCTTTAAATATTTCATGCTTTAGCAAAGCGCACTCGCAATTCGGTATTTTATTATTCAGAGAAAGGGGATTTTTATGGAAACAACACGAAAACAACAAATCCGGTCTGCTGTCTTGCAGCATTTGCCCGAAGCCCGGTCCTTAAGCGAATCTTTAGCCAGACACCCGGAACTGTCCTATGAAGAATATGAATCCAGCCGCAAAATCGCAGAACTCCTTGCACAGTCCGGTTTTGACGTCACCTGCCCTTATGCCGGATATGATACTGCCTTTTGCGCCTGTCTGGACAATGGAGACGGTCCGTCTGTGGCCCTCTTAACGGAATATGACGCTCTGCCGGAAATCGAACACGGCTGCGGACACAACCTGCACGGCGCGCTTTCTGTTCTTACAGGCATGTCTCTCATGGAGTTGAAAGACCAGTTTCGCGGCAAACTGTATGTGATTGGAACCCCTGCTGAAGAGGAAAACGGCGCAAAAATCGGCATGGCTTCTCAGGGTATCTTTGATAACATGGCTCTGGCCGTTATGATGCACAGTTGGGCAGGCGGTACTTCCCTTCCCAACATGGACGTTCTCAGCCTGCGCTGCTATGTTGCAGAATTTCACGGTGAAACCTCTCATGCCGTAGCCGCACCCTGGCGCGGAAAGAGCGCTCTGGCTGCTGCCAGAAAGTTTTTAGACCTGATTGACGCCCGAAGGGAATGTTTTACCCCCGATGTTCATGTGAATGCCGTCATTTTAGACGGAGGTAAGGCCCCTAATATCATCCCCGATTATGCCAAAATCCGTATGGAATTCCGTACCGCTTCTCTGTCCCGTCTGGAGGAAGTGGACGAAATGATAAAAAAATGTGCCAATGCCGCAGCTATGGCGCTGGACTGCACAGTTTCTTTAAGCTTTGGACTTTCCGATTTCTACGATATGGTTCGTATCCCCCTTCTGGAAGATACGGTCATCGATTATTTTAAAGAATTCGGTCTGTGCTCCGGTCCCGTTCAGCCGGCTACCGGTTCCTCCGATATGGGCAATGTCAGCTATCACTGTCCTTCCATCCAGCCTCTGCTCTCTATCGCAGAGGAAAATCTGGCCCTGCACACTTCTGCTTTCCGGGAAGCTACCCAAAAGCCTCCCGCTTACGAAGCTCTGGCAAACGGCGCCGAAATCCTCTCTGCACTGGTGCTGAAGGTATTTGAAGATCAGAACTTCCGGGAAAACATACAGGAAGTCTGGAAACAGGAATTAAAGAAAAAAACGGAAAAGTAGAAACGGAGGTTATGCTATGAAGAAAAATTCTGAAACAAAGCAAAAGAAAAAATTTGAACTGCCCCATATTTTTGTTCTGCTCTCTGCCATTATTCTTGTATGCGCTATCGCTACCTGGCTTCTCCCGGCCGGAGAATTTGAACGCGCAGTAAATGAAGCAGGCACCGAAGTAGTAGTGCCAGGAACGTATCATACCGTAGAGTCTTCCCCTGTTGGACTCTTTGACGCTATAAAAGCGATTTACAATGGTATGTTAAATGGCGCTGACGTTATTTTCTTCGTCTTTATTGCCTACGCTGCCATTGGATTGATTATCTCCACCGGCGCTTTCAACGGACTGGTGGCAGGACTTTTGAAAGTATTAAAAGGAAAAACCCGTGCTGTCATTATTCCGATTTTCATTCTGGTGCTGGGCTGTGCTTCTTCCACTATTGGCGTATTTGAAGAAGCCTTTCCTTTTATTCCGATTTTTGTGGGAATTGCCATTGCCCTGGGATATGACGCTGTGGTAGGTCTGGCCATTGTAGCTCTTGGAACCGGTCTGGGATACAGCGGCGCTGTGATGAATCCTTTTACCGTAGGTATGGCTCAGAGTATTGCCGGACTTCCGCAGATGTCTGGAATTCCTTTCCGTCTCGTCTGTCATCTGACCATGATTGTCGTAGCTTCTGCCTTTACCATACGATATGCGCTGAAAGTCCAGGCAGACCCTGCCAAAAGTCTTGTGCATGGTGATAGTTTTGACCATCTGACCATGAATCCGGAAGAAATCGAAAAGCACCCCTTCGGTATCCGGGAGAAACTGGTTCTGGGCGTTCTGGCTGCAGGCATTGCCGTTATTGTCTGGGGTACAAAGATGAAAGGCTGGTACTTTGAAGACTTGAGCGGTGTTTTCCTTATTATGGGAATTATCAGTTCCCTTATTATGGGATGGGGTCCCAATATCATTGCAAAAAAGGTGGCCCGCAGCTTTGCCGATTCCGGACAGGCAGTAACCAGTATGCCGATTATGGCCCCTCTGGCCGACTTATGCGGTATTTCCAGACAGGTAGCAGTCCTGGCATTCCAGTTTGGTGACGGTCTCTCCAATATTATCTGGCCAACTGCCATGACACCGATTATGTGTGGTATCGCCGGGGTAAAAATGGATAAATGGTGGAAATTTATTGTTCCCCTTTTCCTCATACTGCTTGTAACCCAGGGAGTTTTAATCGCCATTGCAACCTGCATTTGGTAAGGCAATAAAAAGCCGCATGCCGTCCATAGGAAGGATTTCTGTATTCTCTCCCTATGCACTGCATGCGGCATTTTTAATTTTCATAATTCATTAAAATCCGGTATACATTTACAGGCCGCCCTTTGTTTCCGCTTCTTTTCAAGCCCGCCACTTGGGCATATCCGTTTTTTTCCAGATTAGAAAGAAACTTATTGGCCGTCCGAAGAGAAATATGCAGGGCATCCATGAGTTCCTGTGATGTGATTTCTGCTGTTCCATACGTTTGCATAACGCCGATAACCTTCAGAATCGTCTCAGAAGACAACTTTACCCGATTGGCAATTTCACTGATATACCCTTCTGAAACATTAATGGGCTGTTCTGTACTGCCCTTTTTCAAAACAATCAGGTTTTCTTCCCCGTCAATTAACACACTGGCGCAGCCATTTCCCTTGATGTTTCTCCCGTAATGAGACGCGTCTATGGCATTTAGTCTGGCCTGAGACAAATTATTTCCGAATCCATATCCTACGGCCCCCGTAAAACCTATCTGCTCCTGCAGCCAGGCGCCAATTCTGCATTTTGAAAATCCCTCTGTGATTTTTCGCAGAAATGCATAATCGGTAATATATTCCAGACCTGCGTAGTTTTCCTTTAGCATCATCTGATTCAAATGCTTTTTATTGAATTGTTCCATAGCCTTTCGGATATCCGGGCTTTTCCTGTCTGCCTCATCCAAATCAATGTATATCACGGCCGGTATTTTCTTTTTCATAGACTTTAAAGAAATATTTTTCTGCAACCCTTCCATAATCTGCAAGAAAGCCTGTACACTGGGATATACATAGAAACACTCTACATCAAATTCCTGTAAGCTTTCTGCCACAGAATGAAAGTAAGTAATCACCATATCAAACCGGTTCTTACGGCACTGTTCTCTATAGTATTGGCAGATAGCCTGTTCTTCTTCGTCAATCTCTTCCACAGTTTTCATTTTTTCCCATTTCTTTTCGTATTCATGCACGGCCTGGGAAAATTTCTCTGTACGAATAAGATTTTCCAAATCTGCATTTCCTCTCAGAAAATCCATTCCGATTCTGGAAAGGCTGTGCACTCCGGATTCCACCATTTTCTGCAGCAAAATCCGGTAAGTGTTTTCCATATCTATAGGAGAATAAGCCAGACACACCTGGTCTTCCTCGGATATAAGAAGTTCAAGCGCATGGTAAGGCATGATTCCACTGACATAAATTCCGTCCACCCGGTCTTTTAATTCGTAGAAACATGCCTCCAATTCCTCAAAGGTGCTGTAGGAAACAAATTCAGTCTGCACTTTTGGCAAAAGACTATTCTGCCACTGTACAGCGTGTTCCCTGTAATGTTCTTTCAGCAATAAGGCAATTTTCATTTCAAATTCTCCGGATTCAGTCCTTCCAGTTCCGGTACTACAAATCTGCCGTCTTTTCTCACCAGCACATCATCAAAATAAATCTCGCCGCCGCCGTATTCCGGTCTCTGTATCAGCACCAAATCCCAGTGAATGGCAGAATCGTTTCCGTTGGGCGCCTCATCGTAACATCTTCCCGGTGTAATGTGGATAGAACCCTGGATTTTCTCATCGAAAAGTGTATCCTTCATTGGGTGCAGCACATAGGGATTCACCCCAATAGCAAATTCGCCTACATATCTTGCCCCTTCGTCAATATCAAATACTTTATTGATTCTCTCTGTATCATTTGCCGTAGCCTTCACAATTTTACCATCTTTAAATTCCAGACAGATGTTCTCATAAGTAAATCCCTGGAATGCAGACGGTGTATTATAGCACAGCGTACCATTGATAGAGTTTCTCACCGGGGCTGTAAATACTTCTCCGTCCGGGATATTGCACTCGCCGCTGCAGGGAATAACAGGCACATCTTTAATGGAGAAAGTCAAATCCGTTCCCGGAGCCGTAATGCGCACTTTATCCGTTTTTTCCATGTATTTTACAAGAGATTCCATGGCTTTTGCCATCTTATTGTAATCCAGTGTACACACATCAAAATAGAAATCTTCAAAAGCTTCCTGGCTGGTATTGGAGAGCTGAGCCATAGAAGCGTTTGGGTATCTGAGCACTACCCATTTTGTCTTTGGCACACGGATATCCCCGTGCACCGGAGTGCTGTAATACTGCTCGAAAAGATTCATCTTCTCTGCCGGAACATCTGCTTTTTCAGAGACATTTGCCCCTCCCCGGATACCGATATAGCAATCCATTTCCGCCATCTCTTTTCCGTCAATTTCAGCCATAAGTTCTAACTGTTCTTTTGTGCAGTGCAGCAGCATTTCTCTGTCCACCTGCGGGTCAATAAAGTGAGGGAAAGGCAGGCCTCCTGCCTCATAAACCTCCTTGATAATCTGTCTTGCCAAAGCTGTGGTTTCATACCCGGTATAATTGATGTATACCTTTTCCCCCTGCTGCACACGGCAGGAATGATGTACCAGCACCTTTGCCAGTTTTT
>OIYW01001331.1_pt1 | contig 16887 bp, 23 predicted proteins | sample 1588351 | NCBI WGS metagenome assembly OIYW01 (sample SAMN03283268) | human gut metagenome | biome: human-associated habitat; material: feces | host: Homo sapiens | place: USA | collected 2013 | reverse complement strand
GAACTTGACATCCTGCCCATCGGTGCGGTGATGAGCGACGTGGATGAGGTGATCGGGTTTTATCTGGAAGGCTATCAGGCTCTGCCGGCGGGGTACATCATGTCTGACGCGGGCGGGATCGGCAGCCTGGGAAACGGCGAGCTGGAGCCGTCTTCTCCGGAACCCACTGATCCGGAATCCGGCTCCGGCGATGAAGAACCTGCTTATACCCTGGAGTCCATTCAAACCAATACCGGAACGCAGGCCCTCCTGGAACAGGCCAGGGCGCAGCAGGGACAGACCAGGATCCTTCAAATAGTCTTGATTGCGGCGGCCGGCATCGCGGCGGCCGGTATCATCGCCTTTGCCATTGTGCGCAGCCGCAAGAAGGCCGGTTCCCCGGCCAGCACAACCCAGACAACGGGCACTGGCGGAAATCCAGCCCCTGACTTTGGAAAGACGGAGTATGTGGGCGGGGAGGAGTACGGGGAAACCCAGCCGGTCCAGGCCCAGTACCGGGTCGTTCCCCTCCCAGGGACGCCGGGAAATCCACGGGAAATTCCCCTCCAGGGGCTCACCTTCGGCCGGGTCCCGGAGTGCGACGTGGTCTTCCCCCCGGATACCCCCGGCGTCAGTGGAAAGCACTGTTCCCTGCGGTGGCGCGGCGGTTCCCTGTTTCTCACCGATCTGGGTTCCTCCTTCGGCACCCTGCTGGAGGATGGGCGGAAACTGTCCAACGAGAGCGCGGATCTCAAGCCCGGCATGCGTTTCTACTTAGGTTCCAGCAAATTCGGTTTCCAACTGGAAGAACTATGAGCCGGGTCAGAGATTGACCGGCACCATTAGGAGGAGAGGGCCATGAAAAAGAGACTGTTCGCATCTTCCCTGACTGTGTGTATCCTGCTGTGCTGCATCCTGACCGCGCTCCCGGCCCACGCTGCGGGGAGCGACGGCGAAAGCGCAGTGTCCAGCGCCCGTAACGGGGTGGTTCGGATCCTGGCCGCGTTGTCCGACGGCTCGGCTAATCTGGGTTCCGGCTTTGCCGTAGGCCAGGCGGGAGAACCCAGTGCGGTCTTCGTGACCAACAAGCATGTGGTGGAAAACAGCACTGCAGTCTACCTGCTGCTGGATGACCGGTGGAGCGAGACAGAGGACGGCAGCGCCTTAAATATGGAGTATGTTGTGCGCTGTGACGTAGTGTACGAGCCGGAGACCTACCCCGACTATGCCATCCTCCTGGCTGACCGTATCGTCACCGAGCGGGTGGCCCTGCCCCTCATGCCCGCCGCTCTGGCGGAGCCCGGTGAGACCATCTACGCCATCGGTTTCCCCGCGGTCAGCGACCAGGTGACGGTTAACTATACCGCCAACGTGGATACGGTCACCGTCACCGCCGGCACCATTTCCCGCCTGGCCCACATGGCGGAGACCGACACCGATGTGATCCAGATTGACGCCAACATCAATCACGGCAACTCCGGCGGGCCTCTCATCACCAAGGAGGGCTATGTCATCGGTCTGAATACATACGGCTACGGAGACAACATCAATCTGGCCGTCCAGAGCGATTATGTAATCAGCCGCCTGAACGATCTGGTGGACATTGGTACCCTGTATGAATTTGAATATACCCTGATCACTGACCGCACAGAGAACTCTGGTATGATGACTACGGTCCTGATCTGCGTTGGGCTCCTGGCCGTTGCGGCTATAGTGGCCGTGCTGATCCTGCGCCGGAACCGAAAGCCCGCTACCGCCGCTGGGTACCAGAAAGACAGCAGCGGGGGCGGCAGCAATAACTCGAGTTGGAAGAAGGATGATCATTCATCCACCTTCCCCAAGACCGGGCAGGTGGATGAGATTGGGGAAACCCAGCCGGCAGAGCCCCAGGAGGAATTGCGCATCGTGGGCGTGAACGGCCACTTCGCTGGACGGCGCTTTGCCCTTACGGGAACCCTCCGTCTGGGACGGCTGCCCGACCAAAACGACTTGGTCTTCCCGGCGGACACCACCGGAGTGAGCGGTGTACACTGTGTGGTGCGCCTTACCTCCGGCGGCGCCACTCTCACCGATTTGGGCTCCTCCTTCGGCACCTTCCTCAACGGACAGAACAAGATCCCGCCGCAGCAGCCCACCGCGCTAAAACTCGGGGATACCTTCGCCCTGGGCTCCCAGCGGCAGACCTTCCGGCTGGAACGGAAGAACGGCTGACGGGAAACCGGTTCGACCGGAGCGAAAAGTTCTGTGGTATCCTGAGTTCAAAGAGAAACAGAACCGGCGCAGGACGCGCCGGATGTTTGAGAGAGGTGACAGGAAATGGAGCGCTATTGTCCATATTGTATGCACCTTATCCAGCCGGGAAAGCCCTGCCCCAATTGCAAACGTGACCCGGAGACCTACCGCCCCGAAAGCCGCCAACTCCCACCGGGCACCCTACTTCAGGAGCGGTACGTCCTGGGGCGGGCCCTGGGAGCGGGAGGGTTCGGCATCACCTATCTGGGCTGGGACTTGAAACTGGAGCGCCGGGTGGCTGTGAAGGAGTATTTCCCCACCGCGTTTCTCAAGCGGGAAACGTCAGTGACCCTGGATGTGACCTGCTATACTGCCTCCGGCCAGGAGGCCTACACAAAGGGCAGGGAGCAGTTCCTTCGAGAGGCCAGGACCATGGCCGCTTTGGAGAAGATCCCCCAGATGGTGCGGGTGCTGGACTTTTTCCCGGAGCACAACACCGCCTACATTATTATGGAGTTTCTGGAGGGTCAGACTCTGAAAGAGATCACCCAGGCCCAGGGGCCTTGCTCCGCCCAGGTGCTGCTCCCCCTGCTGGAACCGGTGATCCGTGCCATGGAGGCCATGCACCAGGCCAACATCATCCACCGGGACATCAGTCCGGACAATCTGATGCTTTTGAGCAACGGGACTATGAAACTCATGGACTTCGGCTGCGCCCGGGACATCCAGGGCGAGGTCACCATGACCGCCATGCTCAAGGAGGGATTCGCCCCCTATGAGCAGTACAGCGGGCACGGTCAGGGTGCGTGGAGCGACCTGTACAGCCTGTGCGCCACCATCTACTACTGCCTCACCGGAAAGGTTCCCCCCAGCGCCATGAAACGCGGGGAGCCGGATCCCCTGATCCCACCCAGCCGGCTGGGGGCGGAACTCACCGAACAGCAGGAGCGGGCTCTGTTAAAGGGGCTGGCGGTACGGGCGGCGGATCGGTGGAAAAGCATGGGAGAACTCTATGGGGCCCTCTACGGCATCACCCTGGACGGGCATCCCTGGACGCCTCCGGAGGACTGGGAGCAGTGGAACACGTCCAAACTGGATCCTGAGCCTGAACCCGCCCCTGAACCGAAACCGGAGAAAAAATTCACCCTCTCCCGGGGAGCCAAAGGCGGTATCGCCGCGGCTTGTGCCGGCGTTGTCCTGGTGGCCGCTCTGGCAGCCAGCGGCCTGCTGGGGGGCGGAACGGATCCGGTTGTTTTACCTGACGATAGCACCCCCACCCAATCCCAGACGGTGATTCCCGGCGGGGAAGAAGATTCCCAGGTGGAGGATTCCTCCCGCCTGGATCCCAACGCCCTGTTCCAGCCGGATTCCTTTGATGGGACGGATGACTCGCAGGGCGAAGATTCAAACGGGGATACCGACCAATCCCAAAATGGAGAAACGGAAACCGGGCAAGCTCCGACCCAACCACCCTCGTCCAATCCCCAGACCACTGCTCCTGCGAGGGGACAAACCCAGTCCGGTACGCCCGATCCTGATCCCGAGCCCAAACCGGAGCCAGAACCGGAGCCGGAACCCGCCGCCCCCACAAAGGCGGAACTGGAGGCCCAGGTGGAGTCCTACTTGGATGCTAACCAATTTGCCGAAGCGGCTGAGGTCTACCGGCAGATGAACACCCTGGGCTACGTTTCCCGGGAGAAGTTGGGCAGCAGTCTGGTGGAGGTGGGGGATGACGCGGAGTATTATTGGTCGGAGACCGATTATGGCAACAACAGTTCTCCCTACGTGAAGACCGCTTTTGACCTGTACACCGAGGCGGCCGGTCTGGGCTGCGCTCAGGCCTACGCCAAGTTGGCCTACTGCTATGACTACGGACACTATGTTTCCCAAGATCCCGCCCAGGCATGCCACTGGTGGACCCAGATGGCCAACACCGGAGACGGCCCAGCTTGTTACTTCGTGGCGGAGTACTACGCCGAGGGGAACGGCGTGCCCCAGGACATCCCTACCGCCATCAGTTGGCTGAACAAGTGCCTGGAGTACGGGGCCAGTTATGTGGAGAGCGACGCCCGCGCCCTGCTGGACGAACTGCAGGGAAACTAAAATCGGGGCATCCGCCCCCGCTGTGAGGTGAATGAGATGGAACGCCGCTGCCCCTACTGTATGTCCCCTGTTCAGCCTGGCTCCCCCTGCCCCGCCTGCGGGCGGAACTGGGAGAGGTATCAGCCCGCAAGCCACCATCTACCCCCGGGAAGTCTGCTCCAGGATCGCTATCAACTGGGCCGGGCACTGGGAGAGGGTGGATTCGGCATCACCTACCTGGGGTGGGACACGGTGCTCAAGCGGAAGGTGGCTGTAAAGGAGTATTTCCCCACCTTCTTGGTGAGTCGGGAAGTTTCCCTTACCCTGGATGTGACCTGTCACACCAGCGGGAACCAGCCCACCTATGAAAAGGGCCGGGAGCAGTTCCTCCGGGAGGCCAAGACCATGGCCAAACTGGACAGTATCCCGGAGATCGTCCAGGTGCTGGATCACTTTCCGGAACATAACACTGCCTACATCGTCATGGAGTTCCTGGAGGGTCGAACCCTGAAAGAGGTGGTCGCCCAGACGGGTCCCATCCCGACGCAGACCATGCTGGCGCTGCTGGAGCCTGTACTCCGGGCTATGGAGGCTATGCACCATGCGGGCGTGATCCATCGAGATATCAGCCCGGACAACCTGATGGAACTGAAAGACGGGACTGTGAAACTGATGGATTTCGGCTGTGCTCGGGACTTTCAGAGCGGGCTGACCGAAACCATTACCCTAAAGCACGGATTTGCCCCCCGGGAGCAGTACTCTGGCCGGGATCAGGGCCCCTGGACTGATGTATACGCTATGTGCGCCACGGTGTATTACTGCCTCACAGGGCAGGTTCCCGCCAGAGCGACGCTCCGGGGCGAGGAGGAACAAGACCCCCTGCTCCCACCGCGGCAACTGGGGATTGATTTAACCGAGGAACAGGAGTTGGCCCTTCTGCGGGGCCTGGCGCCCAAGGTAGAGAACCGCTGGCACAGCGCGGCTGATCTGTACGCCGCCCTGTACGGCCGTACCCTGGAGGGAGCCTCCTGGATGCAGACAGAGGAGCAGGTCGGTCACACCGAGTTTGTAGATACCGAAGAGAACAAGGCACCCATTCCTGATCCTACCCCCAAAAAGCCGGAGATCCCCGCCAAGTGGATCAAGTTCGGCGGCGCGGTGGCCTGCGCCCTGGTGGTTGTGGCGATCGCTCTGGCCATAGGGCTTGGGGGCAGAGGGCAGGAGAGCGTCTCAACGAATGATCCCGACCGCTCCCAATCTGCTGTTGGACAGACCGTGCATCAAGAGGATGGTTCCCATGCCTCAGAGGAGGAGCCAGACGCAAGCGAGGAAGACGGACAGACAGACGACGGCCAGTTGATCCCGCCCATCCACGACCAGGAACCGGCGACGGAGCCAAATCACCCGGGCACAGACGCTGGCCTGACTGGAACCAGCGGACAGACGGGCAGTCAGGCCACGCCCAGCCAGCCCACCAACCCCAGTCAGCAAGAGCAGCCTTCGCAGACAGTGGAACCCACCATCCCTACCCAGGGGGAACTGGAGGCTCAGGCGGAGACTCAGACCAACAACGGCCAGTACTCCCTGGCGGCGGAGACGCTGCGGCAGATGGAGCAGTTGGGCTATCTCACCGCCGCACAGTTGGGGACACGGCTGTGCGGTCTTGCGGACGACGCCCTGTTTGACGACGAAAACTCCATCGCCGCCACCCTTTATCAGGAATCTGCTGATCTGGGCAATCTGGACGGGAAACGGGGCCTGGCTATCTGCTACCAGTACGGGGACGGGGTGGCGCAAAGTGATGAAAAAGCCTTCGCCCTCAATCTGGAACTGGCCCAGGCCAACTACGGGGCCGGAGTCTACTACGAGGTGGCTGATGCCTACACCGATGGACGGGGCACTGCCCGAAACCCGGAACAGGCCATTTACTGGTGGAACCGCTACCTGGAGACAGGGAGCACCACCTTTATTGATCCAGACAAGGTCCGGGCCAAGATCGCCGAACTGGAGGGCACATCGTAGGCGTCCGCCGCGACGTCTTTTCACACGGGTACAAGCGCCCTGCCCTCTGTTGTCCGGCCACACGAATGGAACAGGGGGCGGCTGTCAGCCGTCCCCTACTGTATGATCTTCAGAATAAAGGTCTGCCGCTCAGAACCGAGTGCCAAGAGTTTCCCGGGTTCCCACTCTGTCACGACGCCGGGCCGCAACCTGGTCCCACTCAAAAATGTCCCATAGCGGGAATCCAGATCAGTGACCAGCGCTGCCCCCCAAGCCAACTCCACCCGGCAGTGGAGGCGGCTCACGCCGGGTGCATGGGGAGAGAACAGGATCTGGCATGCCCCCGGCTGGCGTCCAATTTGAAAAGATGTGTGGAGCGTGAACCGCGCACCAGCAAACTGCCCCTCTTCCCCTTCCAGGCACAGGCGGGCCTGGGCGGCCTGATTCAGGATCGTCTGAACTTCCCCCATGGCAGTACGCAGCGCCCCTGGATCTGGGAACCGGCGGGATGGCTCCAGCCGAAGCCCTTGATCCAGCAGGGCCAGCAGGGCAGTTTCCGCACCCATTTCCAGGCCGCCCCCCAGCAGCCCGGAACGCAGGTCGGCTCTGCGGGCCCGCAGGCTCTCCACCGAGAGGATCCTCCCGGACAGCAGGTGGAACAGCAGGGCACATAAGCGGTAAACTGCCTCCGGACCGTCCGTGATCCGTTCCGGGCTTAGCCGAGTCTCCGGTGGGAGGTAGGCGCCCTGCCCTGACCGGACTCCCGGAAGAATACGGATATCCGTTCCCAGAGGGGACAGAAACACCTGTTCCGGCCCGGCGGGGAGCGGCATACGGCCAGTGCGCTCGATCAGTCTATCCACCAACTGCCCCGCTGCCCACAGCGGCAGGACGCCCCGCTTTTGTAGGAGAAACAGCAATGGCTGTTCGGTATCTGGGAATGTGGTCTTTGGCAGCAGCGTGATCCCCTCCCTCGCCTGTTTTGTACTCCCAGTATAATTCAGCTTTCCGGCCAAGACAAGTATGTTTTCGTTTCATGGAGGTTCGTATGCGCATCGAATTAACGCAGCAGTCCGGGCTGGAGGTAAACCAACTCTCTGCGGCGGATATGACCCCGGCCATGGCGGCCCAATATTTAAGCGGAACCATTCATCTCCGGAGTTTCTGGGAGATGCTGCGGCGATACTATCCCGCTGGCGACCTGCGGGATCGGGTGGTCCGGGCCGTGGCCCAGCCGGGGGACGATCCCAAGTCTACCGTCCGGCGGGTACGCAACTGGGAACAGGGGAAAAACGCCCCTACCAGCCGGGAAGATCTGTTCCGCATCGCCTTTGCCATGGAGCTGGACGAGGAGCAGACATCCGGTCTGCTTGGTCTATGTACCGACTATGGCATCCACTATCGAAACGGCCGGGAACTGACCTATGCCTACTGTCTGCGCCGGGGCTTAAACTACGAGCAGGCCTCGGATCTATACGCCTCTCTCCCCGACCCCAGCCGCTCGAATCGCTCTATGCCTGGGAAAGGCCCCTTTTCTGATACGCAGCAGATCGTCTCCGCCTTCTCCAGCGTGCATGACGACCAGGAATTCATTCGCCTGTATGAGGAGTATCTGGGTTCCTTCGGCACACTGCACCAGCGGGCCTGGGATTACTTTGACCGTTTCTTTCAGGTACTGGCGGCTCCGGACGGGGACGAGGAGCGATACTCCATTGAGAAAGCGGCCCAGACCTATCTGTCCCTGCACATGCCCTCCGGTAGTCGCCGCCGGGAGTTCAACCTGATCCAGCGGATGATTAAGCAGGGCTGGCCGAATGCGACTAAATTGAAAAATATCTGTGCCCGCCGCGAAGACGTACCCCGAAAGTTGCTGCTCCTGCTGTATCTCATTACAGAAAACGTACTGGATGACGCCTATGACGAACTGGACGAGAGTTATTTGTCCTCGGAGGAACTATTTGAGGAGCACTGGTGGCGGGTCAACCTAATGCTGCGGGATTGCGGTATGCCTACGCTGGATCCCCGAAATGCCTATGACTGGCTGGTACTGTATTCCCTGAATAGCGGTGCGGGACAGGACGAGGCCATGGCGGAACGGATGGAGGCGGTCATCACAGCCCTGTTTCCGGCGGACAAGGAGGGGGAAAATACCTCGACCGCGGAGCAATAGCTCTGTGATAGGATGCAGGTAGTGTCGGAGAGGCCAGGAGGCATCTCCCAAGAGGAGGGATCTAATATGGTCAAGTATGAGTATCTCCCGTTGTCGGCATCTGACAGGAACGCCGAAGGATCTGACCAAATCCAATATTCCCCCGGCCAGCCCGGGGCCGATTCTGGCAATGACGCCCAGGCCCAGCTCCCCTCGGACAGACAGCCGGTGCTCCCCAATGAGGGGGGAGTTTCGTCAGAAAACAGCGGTACACAGGCGGAAGATGCACTGATTCTTCAAGAGACTGTCTCGGTCCCCCAGCCCAAATCCGATGCACCAGCTGTTCCCCTCCCAGCTTTGTTCGGCGGAGTACTGGCCGCGCTCCTTGCAGGGGTGGTAATTGGGAAACTGGTATCTTCCAGAAATGCCGGACGAAAGCCCGCCCAGAGTTCGAATGCGGCGGTCTGCGGCTATGGAGTGCTCCACCAGCAGGGACAGCGGGACAGCCAGCAGGACGCCTTCTGCGTCACCGGTCAGGAGCCCTCCGGAATCCTGGCCGCTGTGGCCGACGGTATGGGAGGACTGGTTAACAGCGGAGCGGTTAGTCAGGCCCTGACCGAAACGCTGGCGGAGGAGTTCACCCCTGACCCCCGGTTCCCCCCTGCCCGGCAACTCCAGATAGCCTTTCAGCAGGCAGTGGGAAAGGTGGACGCCCTCTTGCGCGATCACTCATCCCGCAGCGGATCCACCTTGGTGGCCTGCCTGGTGCAAAACGGGGCGCTCTCCTGGTTGAGCGTCGGAGACAGCCGCATTTACCTGTGGCGGGACGGCGGACTGATTCAACTAAACCGGGAGCACAATTTCTTCCACGATTTGACTCTACTGGCCCTCCAAGGGGATCTGACTTTCGAAGAGGCTGACGCAGATCCCCGCCGTGAAAATTTGACCAGTTATATCGGATGGGGCTTTCCCAGGTCAATAGAGTGGAATGAGGATCCGGTTTCCCTGCTGCCCGGCGACCAGATCCTGCTGGTAAGCGACGGAGTATACCGGGCCCTCTCCCAAGATGAATTGACAAATTGCTTGTATAAAGGCACTGCACAGAAATCTGTTCAGTCGATGCATACTCTGATTCAAAAGAAAGACTTTCCCAACCAAGATAACTATACCGGAATTGTGCTGCGAATCGGGTGATACCTCCAAACATTCTTTGTCCAGGCAGGGTTCTGTCCTCTGATAAATCAAGAGCGATTTTGTGGTATCTGTTCCACAAAATCGCTCTTTCCCCATATACGGCTTAAACCCCATAGGTTCACATTGTGTACCTATGGGGCTTAACCCTTCGCAGTTGCCTTTTGTTTTGGTACGGCTGGAGGGATTCGAACCCGCGACCTTTTGGTTCGTAGTTCAAAAATTGGCGTTTTCTATCGTTTCACAATGTGCCGCAAAGTATTGATATTACTGGGTTTATGACCCCTGTTCGTTTGGTATCGTCTAGTAAAATAGTTGAACTTTTTTCATCGTAGTTGAATTATTGTTGAACTCAAAGAAGGAGCCGGGGAAGTCAATCCCCGGCTTTATCAATCCCAGTTTACGGCCTGGTCGGTCACATAGTCCCCCGCCTCTAGCTCTGCCGCTGCCTTGTCAATTTCCGCTTTCTCTGCGGGGGTTACTTTCGAAAAATCAGGGTCCCAGGCAAGGACCAACTTCTTCACCAGTTCAAAGGCCAGAGCCTGGTCCTTCTCGGGAAGCATATCAACCATGTCCGCGATCTGCTGTGCTATGGGTGCCATACCATCAGGCTCCTTTCTTATTTGTAGATGTCGCCGCGGCTACCTATATCTATAATATGCAGGATTTCAAGCTCCATTTCAAGACCGTATTTGTAAATTATTCTGTACTTGCCAACACGGAGCCTTTGCCGCCCGTCGTGGTAGCCTTGCAGGGGCTTTATATCGCCAATAGGCGGCTTCTGCATTAAGCCGAGTATCCCGGCATGGATACGGGTCTTTGTGGCCTTATCCATCGCGTTAATGGCCTTTACGGCGGCTTTTGAATACCTAATCTCCATGCTGGTCTCTCTCCATCTTCTCGTCGATGGCCTCATTGATGAAACTATTCACGCTCTGGCCGTGGGATTCTGCGTGGGCCTTGATGGTATCTTTCTTGCCTTTTGGGACCGTTAGGTTTATTCGGTCGTAGTTCTGACTCATATATTTATTGACTGCTTTCTGTTGAGCCTTTGATACTGGCATGATCTCACCTCCAGGGGACCTCAAAATAAGGATACCCGTTCCATTATGGCTCTATTATACCACTTTTGTCTATCTGTGTATATATACACGCTGCATATATCTGTGTAGATATATTTGTACACTGTGTCGATTGATATATCTGCGCAGATAGTTTATAATCAACAGTGTCAAGGGGAACAGGCCAGACGCACCGAAACAAATAGGAGCTAGGCAAGAGCAGGCAATCGGCCAACGGAGCGCTTCATCGTAGACCAGCCCAACCCGCCGCCTGATCCCAAGACAGAGGGCAGAAGCTAAATATATAAGGAGGTCAACACAATGAGCACCAACGAATTGGAAATGAAGTGTCGGGAGCTGTGCCAGCTCCAAAACCTGATTGAAGATGCCCAGGCAGAGGCGGAGGCCATCAAGGACACGATTAAGGCCCACATGGGGGACCAGGAGGCCGTCCAGGCCGGGGAGTATAAGCTCACCTGGAAGTCGGTAAAGACCGCCAGAATCGACACCACGGCCCCGAAAAAGGCCCTGCCGGATGTGGCCCAGGCGTTCACCCGGGAGACCACCGTCCGTCGGTTCCAGGTGGCCTAAGATGGATGTGAAGGAACTGCGGGCAGAGGTCAAGCGCATAATTATGGGTCTAACCGAAGAAGAATGCGCAGAAATTTTAAAAGAAATGGGGTGTAAGTATGACCATAGAAGAACAATATGCACTCTTGACGGAAAAGAACAAGAGAATCATCAATCGGTGGATTGAAGCGCTCTTGGCACAGCAAAAAGAAAGCTCCTCCCAGTGCTGGAACACTGAGGGGAGCCGCAAGGAGGGCAGCTTGTGAGATACCACATGGGTACATGGTACTACCGGGGCAAACGGTATGCCACCCTGCACCAGGCGCTTGTGGAGGCCTGGCAGTAAGACCACACAAAGGAGGTCGTGGTCATTGTATCACGGCCTCCGCCAGAAAATCAAGGAGGCATTTATGGAAGTAAAGCCAAACATTCAAAAGCTGTGCGATTACATCAACCAACAGGAGGACCCGGAGCGGTTCATGCAGGTGCTGTTTGCCCTGGTAGGACCTAAGAAGGAGGCAGAGAAGAAATGAGCGAACAAGAGCTCCGGGAGCAGTATCCCAACTTTGCAGCACTCACCGACCACCTGAACACCAAGAAGCACCCGTGCAAGACCCTGGAGAGGGTTGTGGTGGTGCTGAAAATGGCAAAGGAGAGAGAGGCGAAATGACACGGGAAGAAATTGAGGCTGTTGCCACTGTTGAACAATTACAGCGTTTTGCTGACGTGTTGGAGGTGAGTATTAAAGGCGGGGAAGGATCTGTAAGGAACGCTGTGAATGCGTTGTCTGATACTGATGCAGAGCTATTTTGTACATACTTGAAAGCTGTCAAACAGGAGGCCGCGCAACATGAGTAAAGATTATATCATAGCTCCAAACCACATCCGCTATGAGCTGGAAGAAGCGGAACGGGCCGTAGTGGCCGTAAATGGTATTTTGGAAGATGTGATAGACCCCACTTTTAAGGGGTGCACCTGTAGAGGTTTGTTGGATGCGTGGAGCGAGGAGACAAATGGAGATCGCGGAGCCGCTGCCCTCAAATGGATGGAGCAAAACTTTGATGCTATTTATGCAGCTTGCTATGCGTCCAATGCGCTTTTACTAAGGGCCGTTGACATCCTCCAGGGGTTACCTGTTCCCCATGAAAAGGAGGTCCCACAACATGGATGAAGAACTGAAAACCCTGCGCAAACAAGCCCTGGAAGCAGTTGTTTCACTGCCATGGGACAAGCAGACACAATTATGGAATATTCTTTTCCGGTTTAAGGAGGATGGGCACACACATGAAGCTAACCGTAGCGCACAAGAAGATTAACTTCCAGGACGTGGTGGTGGTTGATCTTCACTTCCCGGATGGGAGCACCGTCCACTATGAGCGCCCGCCCATTGACTTGTTTCCCTTATGGATGGGGCTTGCCGGGGCGGCTGTTCTGGGATTCTTTGGCTGGATGTTCTATATTTTCAGATAGGAGTACGAAAGGGGGAGCTACCCACACCGGGCGGCTCCCCTGTTTTACTTTCATTTTGATATTATCCACCATAGGCTCTCGCCTTGTTTCTGCTGTACTGATAGGCCGTTTCGCCGATAACCTTCCCATCAAGGACAGACTGGACCGTAATATAGATAGGGCTATCTGTGCTTGTCCCGCTTGTGAATCTTGCTGATCGACCTAATGCAGAGTTTTGGAATCCGACAACTCCAAACCCGATATCTCTAAGCATGTCTGCTTGATTTGCTGGTACAACCATTTCTCCCTTGTGGAGCTCTGCTAAATAACCGTTAAACGGAACATAGCCTAAACCGCCAGCATGGGAGCCGTTTGCCCTGGTTGTTGTGTGTTTTTCCTCTACCTCCACTGTAGCCTTTCGGTTTCCAAATAAGCTGTTCCAAATACCGTCGAACCAGCTAGTTAATCCATCCCAGGCAGAAGAAATTCCGCTTTTGATTCCATCAACAATATCGCTCCCAATTCCAGAGAAGAAGTCCCATGCCTGATTGAAAATGTTAGTTAGATCATTCCATCTATCGGTAAAATATTGTTTCCACCCGGAAAAAACGCCTTTAATTGCCTCCCATGCTCCTGCAAAATCTCCAGAAAGCACGGATTCAACAACAGAAAAAATTCCTTCGATTGTGTTCCAGATGTTTTCAAAAAATCCTGTAGCCGCATCCCACGTTGCTTTTATATTTTCCCATGCGGTTACAAATGCTTGTTTGATATTTTCCCATATTTCAATAACGGCGCTTCGGAAGTCCTCGTTTGTCGCCCACAGGGTAATAAGCGCAGTTCCAACCCCTGCAATTAGGGTCGCAATCAAAACAAACGGGTTTGCATTCATAACGGCGTTTAATGCCGCCTGGGCAATCGTCATTCCTTGCGTCGCCTTTGTCACCCCGTCAATGATCCCGGCAATGGCTACCGCCGCTTTATAGGCTATGGTGGCCGCTGTTACTCCTGTGATCACCGGAAGCAGCGTCTGGAGTGTAGAGATGAGCCCTTGAATTGCCCCTGCAATTTCCTCCGGGTCGAGGTTATTTATAAAGTTCGCGGCCATTGTCGCCGCCTCAGTAATCGCGGGGGCAAACTGAGAGGAAACAGCGGTCTTTACATTCCCGATTGCAAGCCCCAAATTTGACATTGTGTTTTGCATTTCAACTTGTGTTTCCCTGGACGACACCAACGCCTCATTGTTCTCATAAAACGAATTTGCCGCGTCTTTATATGTCGCAGATAGCGTTTCCATGATAAGGGAGTTTCGTTCGCTTTCGCTGGAGCAAGCAGCCAGCATAGCGTTAAATTCATTCTCCCCAACTGTCCCCGCCCAATTTAAAGCGTCCGCAAGGCTGCCAACGACGGTTCCGGTTTTTGCGGTTTCGTTTGCTGCCTCAATTAGGCTTTCAATGGGAAGGGAGTCGCCGAAGGTGCCAGCCACTCCGGCGGCAATGTTTGTCCAAACAGACATATCTTCAGCGTTGTCCGCCAACTGGGCCAAAAGCTGAGAGGCCTCCGTTGCGGTGTCGGTGTCTCCAAGGATACCATAGAAAGACTTGTATGCCTGCTGGGCCGTTTGTGCTCCGTATCCCGCAGATTCAAAGGCGGTATTCAAGCGGCCCATAGCAATGCGAAAATCTTCGGTGGATTCATCAAGGTTGACGAATGTCGAAATCAAGCCGCTAACCGCCCCGGCCATTCTCTGAATCCCGCTCGACAAAAGATCTGCTGCCGCCCCCTTTGCAACGGTGAAGCCGTCCGACATCCTTTCAGAGGCGTTTTCCGCAGAGTCCGCAGCGTCATCTATTGCCTTTTTTGTTTCTCGAAAGTCCTCAGTTATATCCTCCACCGGAGAGGAAACAGCTTCAACGGCTTTTTTTGCTTTTGAGAATGTGGACGAAAACTCTGTGACCACAGTCCGCCCGCTGCCAATGCTTTTCGCAAACTGGGACATGATCTTTTGCGCATTGCCAATGCCGGACACAAACTCTGTATCGTCAAGAGAAATCGTAGCGTATAGATTGAATAAATCCAATTATTTTCCCCCCTTTCAAAGCAAATATCCCGCCTTGTACATCTGGTACACAAACCCGAAAGCGCTCTCTGCAAGTTCTTCTGCGGGCGCGTTTTCATTTATCCACGCCCGTACATCTTCCTCTAAAACCATTGGACGCCCCGATTTCTTGTCTCTCTCTCCGATTAAATAGGCCTGCCGGGAGCGCTTTGCAATGACGTGGATAAATTTCCTCTCTCGTTTCTCCAAATCGCCGCAGAAGGAAAGAAGAATTTCTTCCATCCATGCAGTTGAAAAAGGTATTTTCCCAAACATGACAAACACCTCAGAAGTTTACCACGGACTCACCGGCCAACTGCTCCCACCGCTTCCCCATGCTGATGGTGTGGGTAGGCGTGTCCCGCCGGTCTCTGGTCTGCCCGCTGCAATAGTCCGCAATGCGGGATAGGTCGTCCCAGGCCCGCATGGTCCGCCCCTGGCCCTGGCTGCATACCTGGTACAGTTGGTACAGCGCGCCCCGATCATTCGCCTGGGTTTTGTCCATATTGTCGGCGGCCTCCTTTGCGTACCTCGCCACAAAGCGGAGCATGGTGGGGTTGTCGTCGTACTTCTCCACAAGGGAATAAAAGTCGTCTGTGGAGAGGATGCCGCTTTTCAGCAGTTCCATTCCATTGGGATCAATCTCATCCGGGTTTGCGACATTGTCGCCGCGCAGTTCTCTTTCAAGCTGGCTCCGCAGTTCCGCACGCCGCCGGTTGAACTCCGGCCAGATACGGGTCTCCTCTTCCTTGAAGTCGAGTTCTGCCTGCTGATACTTTAACTCCGCCCGCTGGCGCTGCATAGCGTCGCCCTGCCCTATGGCATCTTTAGCCGCCTGGAATTTGCTCCATGCCTCTGCGTATTCCTGCCGCGCCGCCCGGAAAGCGGCATCAAGATCTTTTGCGTATCGGTTATACTTACTCATTTAACAGGTCTCCTTTCTGGTACACAGCGCCCATAAAGCGCATTTTTCAGTACAAATCAACGGGTTATGTGTGTCACAAAACGGGCAGCGTTTCCCGGTAGCCGGGGCCGCGCCGGTAACAAGGCCGCATCCGCTTTCCGTATATCGGGCGCATTGTGTGGTACATTTGGAGCGGAACGGGCAATCTCCCAAGGTCTTGGGCTTGGGTTCCTCTACGACCTTCGGCGGGGGCGGAACACTCCCCACTTCAAACTCCCCGTAACACATTTGAATGGTCGGTGCATACTCAATAGACTTTCCCACGCGCCGGAAATGCCGTCCGCGCTCATCAACTTCCCACTCTCCAGGGGGTAAACTTGCAGGCATAGAAAGCCTCCTTTCAAACGTCAATGACAATAATCGGGGTTACTGGCGCTGTGTGCGCCCTGATGTGGGAGGCAGCCTGCCCCTCTGTTGGGAAGATCGCCTCTGTTTGAGGGGTTCCATATAGGGCCGTCCATGTCTTATCGTCATTCAGGACGACGATAGCGGCCCCTGCCGGAGCTGTCCTTACAGCGGCTTCCACTCTGGCTCGTAGTCGCTCATAGTGCATTGTTTTCCTCCAGGATTTTCAGAATGTCGTTGAATTCGGTAAACCGCAAGCCGTAGTCAAGCAGGGTCTTTGCCGCCGATATTTGAGCCATGCTGTTTTCTTCGTCGTCAGCCACGATCTTTCCCAGCCGGTCAATAGCGGCGGTCAAGTTCTGCTGTAACTGTCTTGTGGCCCCGTCCATGATACCGGCGGCGGCGCTTTTGTATGCGGCGCAAAATTCCGGGTCTTTCAGGTACCCTCGCAAGGTGCTTTCTCCAATCCCTGCGGCCTTTGCCGCCTCTGCCCTTGTACGGCTCACAAGAAGGGCTTGCAGGGCTTTTTCTTTGCGCGGTGTCGTGGGTATCCCCCCCTTCTCTGGTGGTTTCTGTGGTTTTCTGGCGGTCATAGAGGGCAATCCAATCATGGAGGCGCATTGTCACCAGCCACGGCTCACGGCTGCGCCGGTGGAACAGGGTAGGCGCTCCATCGTGGAATTTCTCTGCGTCCCTCATGGCCTGTTTCATGGCCTCCGGCACATTCAGTCGCTCCACGCGCTTGACTTCAATATGTACCCCTGGG
>OIYW01001320.1_pt1 | contig 17010 bp, 20 predicted proteins | sample 1588351 | NCBI WGS metagenome assembly OIYW01 (sample SAMN03283268) | human gut metagenome | biome: human-associated habitat; material: feces | host: Homo sapiens | place: USA | collected 2013 | reverse complement strand
CAACTGCGGTTGCCTCCCCCAGCAGGGCCGCCCTTTGAAAAGGGCACCCTGCACCTCGTCGGGGCAAAGTCCACTCCATTCGGGACGGCCTTGCGGCCATCCCTCACTCCGTTCCCTTGCCCCTCCTCTCCCCGTGACAGCCGTGACGACCGTGACGATGTTTTAGACACCGCCCCCGCTCTCAAAAAGCCGTCACAGCCGTCACGGTCGTCACGCCTGGGGAGGCTCCAGGGTCAGGCTGATATTTCTCCCGGCGTGGGTACGGGTGTTCTCATAACGGATGTGATACTCTGCCGCCAGTTTCCCGGCCCGGACGTTCAGCCGCATCGCCCGGACGTTCAGCCGCATCGCCAGGGCGTTGGGCTTCATATCCACTTGCAGGGCCGCTGTCAGTTCCGTGGCCGTACCGCCCCAGGACGGCCTCTCCGCCGTGATAAAGGCGGCTACGGCCTCCAGCACCGGGTCGGGGGGTTCTACCCACAACTCCGTTTCCATCCGCTCCAGTGTCCATGTCAGGTGTTCCTTGTCCTTGGTGAGATAGAGCCGCTGGTCTTGCTGGTCACGTCCTACCACATCCAGGGTGGCGGTGTCATCCGTCCGCTTCTCCTTCTGAAGAAGAAAGGCCCCGTCCGCCGCTCCCGACAGTCCGTTGGTGCCGGAGATCATATCAAACTTGTCATCGGCCTGCTGTTTCCGAGTGTGATGTACCAGCAGGAGGCAGACGCCGCAGGCATCAGCGAGGCGTTTCAGCTTGCCCACCACCTCGTAATCGTTGGCGTAGCTGTACTTATCCCCGCCAGCCTCCCGGATTTTCTGGAGGGTGTCAATGATAATCAGCTTGGTGTCGGGGTGTTCCTGCACGAACCGCTTTAGCTGTTCCTCCAGCCCGCTGCCGACCTGCTTGGCACAGATGGAAAAGAGAAGGTCGTTGGTGCCCTCCATGCCGAACATCCGGTAAAGCCGCTCCTGCAAGCGACGGTGATCGTCCTCCAGCGCCAGATAGAGGACAGTCCCCTTGTGAACGGGATAGTCCCACAGGGGGAGGCCCATGCTGACGTGGTAGGCAAGCTGGGCCATCAGGAACGACTTGCCCACCTTGGGCGCTCCCGCAAAGAGGTACGTCCCCGGATAGAGCAGACCGTCAATGACGGGCGGTCTGCTCTGATAGACGTTCTCGTACAACTCGTTCATGGAAATCGTGGGGAGATACGCCGGGTCGTTCATGCGCTGCATTTTCCGCAGCAGTTCCGCATAATTTTTTTCAGGGGGATTGTTTTCTGTCGTTTCCTCTGTTATACTTGCGGTGGGTGTTTGTGAAATGGGCTGTTCCCCGTCTGCGCCAACAGACGGAACCGGGACAGTCCCTTTCGTTTCCTTGGAATCCATCAATCTATCAAACCTCCTTCATGCCGCCCATGATAGCGGCGATCATCTGAATGGTGTCCAGCAGTTCATCGTCCACGCCAGCCCCGTCCTCGGCCCGCCGCAGTTCGTCCAGAACGGCGGCAAGCTGGTCACGCAGGGCCTTGTAGACCTTGGGATTGCCCTGTACCACCACTTCCCGGCACAGGAGGTGTCTTGTGATGTAGTCCTGCTTTGTCAGGCCGGAGAGCCGTACAGCGGCCTCGATTTGTTCATCTTCCTCTGGGGATACCCGGAAGGCCACGGTCTTGTTTCTCCAACGATTTTTGTTGTCTCGGTTTTTCAGCGACATTTTTTAAATCCTTTCTCAACTTGACAAAATCTTAAAAACGAAGAAACTTCGTTTTTAGGAAAATGAACCTTCTCGCTCAATATCCAACTTGTCCGCCATTTCCGTTTGCCTTGTGGGAAACAGGTGAGCATAGCGGTAGGTGATGTCGATACTCTCATGCCCTACCCGATCAGCGATTGCCAGGGCGGTAAAGCCCATATCGATCAGCAGGGAAATGTGCGAATGTCGGAGGTCGTGAATCCTGATCCGCTTCACTCCCGCCGCTTTCGCACCTCTGTCCATTTCATGGTGGAGATAGTGTTTGCTGACAGGGAAAATCCGTTCATCCGCCCCGGCGCTGTAAAACATCTTTAAGTAGTCCTCCATCTCTCCGCAGAGGAATTTGGGCATCTTAATGATACGGTTGCTCTTTTTCGTCTTGGGGGTGGTAATCACGTCCTTGCCCTTGAGCCGCTGATAGGATTTGCTGATGGACACTGTACCCGCCTCAAAGTCGAAGTCTGTTGGGGTGAGGGCCAGCAGTTCCCCCTCCCGGATACCGCACCAGTAGAGCATTTCAAAGGCATAGTAGGAGAGGGGCTTGTCCATCATGGCGTCTGCAAATTTCAGATACTCTTCCTTCGTCCAGAACAGCATTTCACGCCGTTCCTCCACCCCCATGTTCCCGGCCTTGGCCGCAGGATTGACCTGGAGGCCGTAGTAGCGGACAGCATGGTTAAAGAGGGCGCTCAACTGATTGTGGACGGTTTTGAGATAGGTAGGGGAATAGGGCTTTCCTTTGGCGTCCGTCAATCCCCGGATTGCGTTCTGCCAATCCATCACGTCCTTGGCGGTGATTTCCGACAATTTCCGTTTTCCAAAATACGGCAGGATTTTCTTCTGGATGATGCTCTCTTTTGTCAGCCAGGTGTTCAGCTTCAGCTTGAGCTTCATATCCTTCTCATAGAGCTGGGCGAAGCTCTCAAAGGTCATGTTCACATCGGCCTGCTTCTGCATCAGAAACTCCCGTTCCCACGCCTGGGCCTCTTTCTTGGTGGCAAAGCCACGCTTTAACTTCTGCTGGCGCTCTCCTTTCCAGTCCGTATAGCGGAACTGGACGTACCAAGTGCCGTTGGCCTTGTTCTTAAACGCTGCCATAGGTTAATCGTTCCTTTCGTTCTGGCCTCTTGTGCCATAAAATTTTTCGTGAAAGAATTTGCGGTCGATGCGGCCTGAAATGGTAATACAGCCCGTCTTTTTCAACTCCGCATTCATAGAACGAATCAGCTTATAGGCATAGGGGACAGAAACCCCTAATTCCTCCGCTACCTCGTCCACCCGCATGAACATGGTGCTTGCCATTGTGCGCTCACCTCCTTTCACGGCTCCAGGACTAAGCCTTTATGTTTAACCTATTATAACTAAGCAAATTTGCTTTGTCAAGTGGCTTGCGGAATAATTTTTAACTTTTTTGTTTAAGATACTCTTGACTGTTACTAAGCGAATATGTTATACTACTTTCGACAGAAACCACCAGATAGGAGTTGGCATTTATGGCAATAGGAGAGCGCATCCATTTTTTCCGCACCCTCCGGGGTATGACACAGAAGTATCTTGGTATGGCGGTGGGCTTTCCAGAGCGTTCCGCCGATGTTCGTCTGGCACAGTACGAAACAGGCACCCGGACGCCGAAGGCCGACTTGACCGCTGCCCTGGCGCATACATTAGATGTATCGCCCCAGGCGTTGAGCGTCCCGGACATAGACAATTACATAGGTTTGGCCCATACGCTGTTCGCCTTGGAGGATGTTTACAGTCTGAAAGTGGTAGAGGCGGATGGACGTGCCTGCCTGCAAGCAGATATTTTTCAGGGAGGCCGTCAAGCCAGTGAGCTGAACAAAATCTTGATTGCGTGGCGGGAACAGGCGGCGAAGCTGGAGGCCGGGGAGATCACCAAGGAGGACTATGACCGCTGGCGGTACAACTATCCCAAGTACGACACCACCCAGCGGTGGGCCAAAGTCCCCTCGAAGGAATTAAGCGATGCTCTGATAAAAGGATTGAAGAAACAGAGAAAAGACAAATAGCAAAAAGGTCTTGCCGACTGGTGAAAGTCAGCAAGACCTTTTATCAGGATATGGAAGATTTACCCGCAAGCCACCCGCTATACGGGAGTGAACAAAGTAAATCCGGTTTTGGTATCTGCTATCAATTTGCTATCAAATGCCCCGTTTCCGTTTCAAAAACCCAGTGTTTTCAAGGCTTTGCGGGTTTTGTTAGTTATTCCCACTCGCTCCTGTTAGAAGTTTTCTAAACAGATTTGCTTATGAGATTTAGCTCAGAGTATTTGTATTGTTTTCATTATCCAAATAGTTTGGGCTATCTGATTTTTTGTTGCCATGGTGTTGCCATCGTGTCGCTAGAACTACCTTCTATGAAAGCAGAAAGTTGATTAGTGTCAATAAACCTTTTCGCGGCAACTCAACCAATGTGCTGGAGTCCAGTTGAAATTCTGCTGGTCTATGTACAACCCAATTTAACGGATCGACATTGTCTTTATAATTTCCAAATAGATTTGTAAAATACTGTCTCATTGTAGTATCAGTGATATAGTTGGGAAGATTTCGCTTGTAGTTTTCAATTATTTCGCTTAATTTGCCTATATCCTTAATTTTTTCCCATATTAACTTATTCTGACCTTGAATATAATGCTTTTTTGAATAATATATAATAGATTGCTCTATTATCGAACGAACAAGAAATGTTGTTGCTATGGGATATGTCGCAACAAGTCTCCTATCAGAAAATAATTGTAATTCCCTGCATACTGCTGTAACACCATGAGTTTCTGCATCGTTTGGATTTAGACTGCTGTAGTTTAGACCTTGGAAAAAGTAAGGCAAATTTCTACTTCCCCCAAAGTTGCCTTTTCTTCCGTTAAAACTACTTCCCGTGGTACCATCATCTTGTTGTCGATCACTTTCGCCGCCAACAGAAGTAGCAGCACCTGAACCTGTAAAATTTGAGCCTGTATTAGTCGGATTATCGTCTGCCTTGTCAGCATCGCTTTGTCCGTCAGTGTCTACAGGCTTGCTTTGTTCACCTGCCGAATTATCATCCATACTCTTCCCATGAGTATATTCTTGAATCCAAGGTATGAGTTTATCTTCTATCACTCTGGCCTTATTAAAGAGACGTGTAACCGCAGCATCAGCTGCCTCGGCTTCACTCACTATCCACTTTGATGCGTCAATTATTAGTTGCATCCTTGCAGATGTAAAAGAAGATTCATTAGCAATGTCCAAGCCGATTTCTTTCTTTACTTCACGGTTATTAAAAATACGTTGTATAGTTGTAAAAGGTAAAATTGTTGTAATATCAAAACCATCAAAATGCCTTTTAACATAGAAATCAATCAAATATGATAAGTTCTTTTCATGGCTTTGACGAACTTTGAAAACCTCTTTTTCTCTCGGCGTCCACTGCTTTGTTCCCCTACCTTTATCCTCTCCAGAATGCAATCTCTCCATGATAAAAAAGGCTTCTTCTTCGTTAGTAATATAGCAATTTATTACATCAGGAATTTCACCTTGTTGCCTAATCTTCTTTGCTTTTCCAATAGTGGCCCTATCCAAAAAGCCAAAGTGTTCAGGAGCAAGGAGTAACTTAATAGCTGCGACTCTCCTATTTCCTTCATATACTACATATTTATGAATGGTCTCGGAGTAAACGACCACGACCTGCTGATTCCCTAGCAATCCATTTCTTTGCACATCTTCAGCTAAATTAAGCATATACTGAATGCCAACCGCATCAAAAAGTTTTTTTAATGTGTCTTCTTCACTACTTCCAATCGCATGGCGAGGGTTTTCGTAGTAATTAACCAATTCGCTTATTTTTAACGCTTGAATTGCTCCAGCCATTTGTTTTTCCTCACTCTGTCAGTATATTTATAAGACTGCCTTCATTTGTTGGCCTTTGTAGATTCTTTGAAAAAAACATCACTTCGCTACTAGACCGTTTTCTTTGCAATGTATATTGTAATTTGAATTCAATACTCGGCACTTTTGTGTACATTGCCTTAATTGCATTTACGTTGTCGTATGTAACAATCCATTTTCTGTGTTTCAATCGTTGTAATATTGTATTTGCCAAATTTGCGTGATCACCATGAGAGTAGAAATTGGTGTATAAACCGGGCCCTTTTCCGTAATAAGGCGGATCAAAAAAAACAAAGCTTTTCCTTTTTTTAAGAATTATGTCCTCAATAAAATCAAGAGCTTCCATATTATAAATCATAATATGATCCTTGTACTCTGCGATTTTTTGTATCTGTGATATAAGGCGCACCTTATTAAATCTACAATCAATAGGATAATCACCTTGTTGACTTAATCCTCCTATTGGCCCTGCCTTATCAATAATTCCGGACCTATTTGTACGATTGAGGAAAAAGGTGGAAAATCCGATCTCTAAGGAGCTATGAGTATCCAACTCATTTCTAACTGCTTTTTGCTTGTGCCATTCATCCATAGTAATTTGTGTATCTAGAATTAGTTGCACAAACTCCTCTGTCTCATGCAAAATACTATTCCAAAAGCAGAAGATAGTGTAATCGTAGTCATTGATAATAACATCCTTGACTATGCCTTCAAATAGCAATTCAAGAGCAATCGCAGCTCCGCCGCAAAATGGCTCAATATAAGTAGTACATTTATTTTCTTTTACTAATTCGGACACATATTTATACAGCTTATATTTACCACCTGGATAGCGTAGCGGAGACGGATTCATTAGAACACCTCTTTTATATTCTAACAGGGCCTCTTATTTTGAACTATTGATAAAACTAACGAGTAGATGCATACAATTATCAAAGTCCTGCTTAATTTCACATTCCCAAAGAACAACGACTTTCCACCCAAGAGCCTTTAGCTCTTGAATATGCTCCTGATCTCGCTGCTTTGTCCGTTCTATTTTGGGTCCCCAATATGCTTTATTTGACTGACTTGTATGGGCGTACCGGCTTCCACAGTCATGCCCGTGCCAGTAGCATCCGTGAATGAAAATGGCTATTTTCTTCTTGGTAAAGACAATATCGGGCTTGCCCGGCAACGCCTTATAATTGACCCGGTACCGGTATCCCATTGCAAAGAGGCGGCGGCGTACCATCATCTCAATGCTGGTATCCTTGCTCTTGATGTGAGACATGATTTTACTTCTCCGATCAGAAGAAATCGTATCAGCCATTATACAGCCAAATCTAACGGGAGGTCGGAAATATCTTTCAGCCGTTTCCCTTGGACCAGTGTTTCCAAAGTTTCAGCTGCATCCTCGGATCCTACTTCTTTTACAGCACGAATCAGCTCATAAAGGGCAAAGTGATAAACGCAGTCAATATCACCCGTTCCTAAAGCAAGAGAGGCAAGCCGGTTTGGCATCGGCTCCGCTGTCACTACAACAATATGGGGCAGATGTCCCTTCCTATTGCGAATTAAATTCAATGCCTCAGTCCGGCTATTTTGTGCCCGGTCGCTCCGCATGGTGTACTTCGCAGATACGCTGGCGTGGAGCAACGGTTTTCCACCGTTTGCCTTGCGAATATCCGCCATTCTGCTGACATCGCCATCAACGATGCACTGGGCAGCGTTAATTTCGCTATCCTCATACAGGTCACGGTAAATGACCACATCCGGCGCAACTAAGTAATCGTTTCCCAATGCAGCGGCCAACTGAGCGTTCTGCGCGGTAAGCTCATTCAAGTATGCCAGATGCTCATACTGGGCAAAATCGCTGGTTTTCAGCTTGTTGTTATTACCAAGTTGAAGGATTGTCCATCGTCCAGGGCGAAGGTTTTGGAGGTTTGGAAAGGTTTCCCGCAAGAAATCCATAGTCAAAGTCTCAAATTGTTTCCCAAGCGTCTGACCGGAAATTTTATCGACCGTGGAAACCGCATGATGTTGTTCATCTACCAAAATATCAACAATCCTGCGGGCTATTGCTTTGGAGCCACGGCTACTGGTATCGGCATTGGACGCCACACCAGCCGAAGTCACCGTAAGTGTATTTGTTTCAAATAGCCGCTCGTGAAAGTGAAATCTCGCGTTTGCAATCAACGCATCCATGCTCAAGACACTCCTTAATTTTTAATCCTACTGCGCATGCAACAGGAGGGGGAAAAGCATTCCCTATCATACGGCAAGCTGCAGTTTTCTTCTTCCCAAAGGTCCATGTGTCGGGAAAGCCTTGAAGTCTGGCCATCATCCTGCTTGTCAATCGGGGCATTCCCTCGAATCCGGCAGACGGTGCTTCATTGGCAATTCCCCGGCCATCTACGCCAAGCTCAGCCCAAGCATTTCTGGCACGCGTAGGGCCAAGGTCGGGCCCGCCATGCTTTTTTGAGCCGCCGACCAAGGTGGGAGCAATCCGGCCGGCATGAGCAGCCCACTCCTTGGCTTTTTCCCATCCGTTCTCAGCCATCAAGTCGTACAGCACTTTTCCGACCGTGGGTGCGCTATCCGGCTTTTCTTCGGGATAAGCAAACGCACCAAGCTGATCTTTCCGTATCCCAACAATCACAACTCTTGGCCGCAGCTGCGGAACTCCAAAATTGGATGCGTTGAGCAATTTGATATGAGTAACATAGCCCAGTTCCTTGATTTCGGAAAGGATATGCTCCCTGTATTCATCAAATCCAGGGTCTAAAAACCCACGCACATTTTCTAGCATGACTGCTCTTGGTTTAATTTCCCCAATAAGCCGGATCGCTTCCGGGAACAAGTCGCGTTCATCATCTTTTCCAAGCTGTTTGCCCGCAACAGAAAAGGGCGGGCAAGGAACGCCACCAGCAAGTAAATCTACGCCCCTATATGGACGCCCATCAAAATCGTGGACATCGGCACAAATGACATTCCATTCCGGGCGGTTTTCTTTCAAAACTTTGCAATAGTCAGCTTCATATTCCACAAGGGCGACGTGGACAAAGCCCGCCATGGCAAGACCCAGCGCCTGTCCACCCGCGCCAGCACAAATTTCAACGCAAGTCAATGGTTGCTGCATAAAGTGATCTCTCCTGGCAGTTCCGTAAAACGGGGAAACTTTGGTGTTATTCGTGTTCATCATTGTCAGTAAACTCCATGATTTCGCCTATATCACAAGATAAGGTGTGGCAGATTTTATGCAGGCTTTCCATTGAAACAAACTCGTTTCGTCCCATTTTTGCCAAAACATTAAAGCTGATACCAGCCGCATCTTTTAGGTCAGTACGATTCATTTTCTTATCTATCAGCATTTTCCATAACTTATCATAGCTAACCGGCATAACGAAATCTCCATTCGTTGTCGAATTCGTTTTTATTATAGCACGTCAGGCACGAATATTCAAGATAATCTCACAAAAACATGAGCATCAAAACAGAAAAAACCGCCCGCAGGGAAACATTCTCCCCACGGGCGGCGTGCCGTCACTTCTTGCCTTGCTGCAAGTTCTGGATATTCTTCTTTGCCAGCTCACTGGCCGCCTTCCGGCGCTCCGCGCTGTATGGGGCGTTCAGCTTGAAGCCGAACCGCCCTTTCCTGATCTCGAATGTGAGGCAACCGTTCTCATCGTCATCCACCAACCGGCACTCGACCGGATACTTTGCCGCATACTCGCTTAACCTCTTTTTGAGGGAAGTGTTGTAAGTACGCACCTCGATGATGGGGCTTGCCTCGTCAAAAAAGACGCTGGTTGTCTTTTGCTTCTTGGAAAGACCTGTTCTCATAAAACCTCCGTATTTTCATAATTTTTCTCCAGCTCTACACCGGAAAAAGTAAGCGGATTTTTGGATAGAAAGCATCCAAACGATACATGATTCAGTTCAGATGCCTCTATCTGCAAAAATCCTATTTTCTCAGCTCTACACGGGATTACCTCGCATCCCGGTCATGCCGCCGCTTTTGACTGCGTTTCTGCTCTTTTTCCGCCTGTTCCTGCTGCCTGGCAGCGGCCACCGTTTTCGCTACGCGCTCCGGCCCATAGGCCCGGCACAGCCGGTCATAATCTCTGGCGGTTTCCTGCAATTCTGCATTTTCACCCTTGACCTCGGCCAACTGCTTTTTCAAATACGGAACCTCCGTATCATATTTGCGCTGCAACAGCTCGAATTTCTGGCAGACATCCAAGTAGGCCCGGTAAACGGAACGCACCACCTTGACGATCTTCTCCAGCAGCGGTTTGGATTTTTTCTCCCGGTAGGATTTAGCGGACTCCATTCGATCGGGAAGCGGCAACAGGTCCTCCGGGTCAGACGAATATTCTGCCGCCAACTTCTCCATGCTCTTGAGTTTGGGAGCCAACAGGCGGAGTTCGGTTTGCGCTTCTTTGGTAGATTTTTCGGCCTTTGCTTTATCTTCCTGGAGCTGGCCGATCTCCGTTAGAACTTCAGATTTTGTTTCTTGCAGCTCCGCCAGCCGCGCCTGCTCTCTTTCCACCTTAAACTGCGTCACCGTCAGATGTTCCTCGGAGCTGCCGCGCTCACCGCGCTCCACATCGGCGTACCCGGCCTCACGCATATACTGGAAGAAATCGTCCTGCAACACGCTGTACGATTTTTTAAGGACAGGCTTGCCCTTCGCCGTTTTCAGCGGTTCGCCGGTGACTTCATCCAAAACCGGCTTGGACGCCCATTTCTTGCTCATACTGACCTGCATGACCGTTTCTTTTACCTTGCCAATCAACGACTTGTCCTTGCACCGTTTGGACCAGCGGATCTGCTTCTCCACCACCGGCACATAGACCACATGGAGGTGGTAGTGGTACACATCCTGCCCCAATGCCTCGGACATAGCCCGGTTGCGCTCGTCGGCGTGCATGACCGCCGACAGAATGTACTGTTCGCCGCCCACAATTTTGATTGCGGCCTGGTAGGCGTCGTGGTAAAATTGTTTTGCGAAGTCATATCCGCCGTGGTTGAAAAAATAGGCGGAGTTTACATCAAAGATCAGTTCACCGTAGCGGAAAGCATCCTCCTTGATACCGCGCGTGGAGATGGTCCCAATGGCCTCCATTTGCTGGAACTGTTCCAGATAGCCGCTGTTCGGTTGCTTGAAGTGAACATTCAGATAGGAGCGTTCCGGGACTATATCCTGGTTAACATACGATTCTTTTTCACGCTCGTTGTGTTGTTGCGCGTTCTTCAGTTTGGGTGTGGTCAGTCTCATATTTCTTGCGCTGGTACGATGGATACCGTCGCCTCTTGCCATAGAACTCCTTTCTCGCCCCACAAGGGCGGTTGAGATGCGGGTAGCTTTTGGGGATGCACTTCTGCGGAAGTGTAATAACCCACTATGATACTTTCATCCTGCGGCTGCAAAGTATCGTGGGCTCTCCGAGGGGGAGTGCGGCTCTCGTCGTCGCAAGCGCCATATCCTTCGCCCCGCCGCAGGCGGCAAGGCTCACTCATTCCGCTGCTCCTCCTCTCCCCAAAAAGCCTTGCGGCTTTCCGGGGACCCCTCCGCCTTTTTCGGCTTGCAGGTGATACCCACAGCCTCAAAATGCGTGTGACCGGCGGACTTTTCGCAACCGTGTTTGCTCCAATTCCACCGCCCACAGGCCGGGAAAATCCGGTGGATTTTCCCGGCCTTAGCCATCTCCAAATCTGCGGATTTTCCGATGGGGACGGGGGATGCAGAGTGTGTGCTGTCAGCCAATTCACCTTGTCCGCCAGTCACAGGAGCGTGGCACGCTCCTGTCCATGCCAGCAGGGAGAAGATTGACTTCGGTGCTAATTTCATCTGCTGGATTAGTATAAAAGTAAACACCTGTTACCAGCGAAAATCCGGGAATACGCCGCGCCGGTCCAGATACTCCTGCCGGGCCTGTTCCCGTTCTTCCGCGCTGGGTGCGGTCTTATATTTTGCATACAGCTCGTGCCTCACCAGGGCGTCCAGCTTCTGCTCCAATCCCTGCCGGATTTCATCCTCGTATTCGTCATCATAACCGAGGTGATACTCCACCAGCGCCACGAACAGGTCATAGGGAATCTGCACGTTCTTCATTCGCTTCCGTTCCTTTCCGCGACGGCTGCGACGATAGCGACGGTTGTTTGGGTGGCAGCATTTTCACCGTTGCAACCGTCGCTACCGTCGCGCCCATCCTCAACCACTTCAAAGGCCGGAGCTTCCACCAGCATATAGGTGAGTTTCACCTGACGGCCGGCGTGCCGCGCCCTATTCTCGTAGCCCACATGATATTCTTCCAACAACCTGCCGGATTTGACATTCAGATACTTGGTCAGCGCATTTGCCGCCATCCCCACCTGTACCGCTGTGACCAGCTCAGAGGGTGAGCCAGTCCACTCCTGCTGATTGGCATTGACCATCCGAGCCACCGCTTCCAGCACCGGGTCCGGCGGTTCCTTGTGCGGCTCCGTTTCCATGCGCTCCAAATTCCAGATTTGCGTTTCTGGGTCTTTTTTCAGATAGAGAATCTGATCCTGCTGGTCGCGCCCCACTACATCAATGGTGGCCTCCAACGCGGTTCGCTTTTTCTTCTGCATCAGCAGCGAGCCATCCGCGCATCCCAGCAGTCCCGTGGTGCCGGAGATCATCTCGAAAGCGTCTCCGGCGGGTTGCTTCCGGGTATGGTGGACGGTCAGTACGCAGATACAGTGTTTGTCTGCAAACTGCTTGAGCTTACCAACGATTTCGTAGTCGCTGGCGTAGCTGTACGCCTCGCCGCCGACTTCCCGGATTTTTTGCATGGTGTCAATAATGATGAGTTTGGTGCCCGGGTGTTCCCGCATGAAATTCTCCAACTGCTCGTCCAGACCGTTCCCGATTTTCCCGGCAGCGGTGGCAAAGTGCAGGTTCGGGGTATCGTTCACGCCATACATCATAAACATCCGGTTCTGGATGCGCTGGAAGTCATCCTCCAACGCAAGGTAGAGGACAGTTGCCTGGTGGACTTTGCAGCCCCACAAATCCTGCCCGGTGCTGACATGGTAGGCGATCTGCGCCACCAGAAACGACTTGCCGATCTTGGGCGCACCTGCAAGAATGTACGCCCCTGAATGGAGCAAATTTTCAATAATGGGCGGGCGGCTTTTGTAGGAGGTCTGAAACAGCTCGGTCATGGTGAGCGTGTGCAAGTATCGCGGGTCGGCCATGCGCTGCATCTTACGGTACATTTCCTCCAAATTTTCCATTTCCCCGTTGCCTTTTGCCTCCGAAGCGGGTATACTGTTGTCAGAATCTTTTTGAATGGACTGCCCGGCATCTGCGCCAACAGATGCGTTGTGGGCAGTCTTTTCTTTCACATCAATCTCCATAGGCAGTTTCCTCCTGCATCCCGTTCATAATGGTTGTAATCATCTGGATGGTGTCCAGCAGCTCGTCGTTCACGCCCTGCCCGGCCTCAATGCGCCGCAGCTCGTCCAGCACAGCGGTAAACTGATCTCGCAAGGCCTTGTAGACCCTGGGATTGCCCTGGACCACCACTTCCTTTTCCAGCAGCCGCCGGGTAATGTAGTCCTGCTTCGTCAGGCCGGACAGCTTGACGAAGATTTCAAGCTGCTCGTCCTCCTGCGGGGACACCCGGAAAGCTACCGTTTTGTTTCGCCAGCGGTTGTGCTTGTCCAAATTCTTTGCCGACATTTTTAATTGCCCCTTTCCATGTTTAATTTGTCCGCCATTTCCGTCTGCTTGGACGGAAACAGGTGCGCATAGTTGTAAGTGATGTCGATGCTCTCATGGCCGACCCGGTCTGCGATGGCCGTAGCTGAAAAGCCCATGTCAATGAGAAGCGACACCGCGCTGTGTCGGATGTCGTGGATTCGGATGCGCTTGACCCCAGCCTCTTTCGCGCCCCGCTCCATCTCCCGGTGGAGATAGCTCTTAGTGACAGTGAACATCCGATCATGGGGCCCGATGCCGTAGAGCATTTTGAGATAGTCCTGAATCTCATCCGTCAGAAACTGCGGCATGGTGATGACGCGGTTGCTCTTTTCCGTCTTGGGAGTGGTAATTAGGTCCTGGCCGTTCAGCCGCTGATAGGATTTATTGATGGACACGGTGCTTTTCTCAAAATCGAAATCAGCGGGAGTGAGGGCCAACAGCTCTCCCTCCCGGATGCCGCACCAGTAGAGCATCTCGAACGCATAGAACGAGAGGGGCTTGTCCATCATGGCCTCCGCAAATTTCAGATACTCCTCCTTGGTCCAGAACAACATCTCCCGGTTTTTCTTTTTGCCCATGCTCCCGGCCTTTTTACAGGGATTCTCCCGCAAATTGTAATACCGCACCGCGTGATTGAAGATGGCGCTGAGCTGGTTGTGGACGGTCTTGAGATAGACCGGCGAATAGGGCTTGCCCTGCTCGTCCTTGTGGTTCATCATCTCATTCTGCCAGGTGATGATCTGCTGAGCCGTGATTTTACACATTTTCAGTTTACCGAAATAGGGCAGCAGCTTGGTGCGGATGATATGCTCCTTGGTGGCCCAAGTGTTTTCCTTGAGCCGTGTTTTCATGTCCGCCGTATAGAGGTCCACGAAACTCTTGAAGGTCATATCCAAATCAGCGGTGGATTTGTTGAGTTGCTCTCGCTCCCATGCCTGGGCCTCCCGCTTGGTCTTGAAGCCCCGCTTCTGGGTCTGCTTGCGCTCGCCGTTCCAGCCGGTATAACGGTAGACCGCCCGCCAAGTATTTGTCTGTTCGTCTTTATAAACCGCCATGATTATCCCTCGTCTCCTGTCTTTCCATAGCAAAACTTCTCATAGAAGAAATTCCGGTTGACCCGCCCAGAGATGGTCAGGCGCCCCTTTTCTTGCAATTCTGCATTCAGGCGCTGGATTACTTTGTACGCGTAGGGAACCGAAACGCCCAACTCCTTCGCCACTTCGTCCACTCTCATAAACATACCATTGGCCATAGATTGCCTCCTTTTTGTGTCTCTGCTGGTTGCTTTCTTTGCCGTTTTATCGGATGCCGTTCCTGCCCCAGCTTCTGGAGCGTTGTCTCGCTCACCCTTGTAAAATCCCAAGAGGTCTTGGCGGAGTATCCCACCCGCACGGTCATTTACTTTTCAAGGTTTATTAAGCATATTTGCTTATACCTTTATTCTACTAAGCACATTTGCTTTTGTCAAGGGCTTACAGGAAAATAATTAAACTTTTTTGCTTTATTTCCTCTTGACGATTTCTAAACATATATGTTATAATCTTCAAAAACATAGCCAGGGAGGAATTACCTATGGCAATTGGAGAAAGAATTCGCTTTTTTCGCAACTTGCGCGGAATAACCATGAAATATCTGGGGATGGCTGTGGGTTTCCCAGAACGCAGCGCCGATGTGCGCTTGGCCCAGTATGAAACCGGCACCCGCAAGCCAAAGGCCGATTTGACATCCAAACTTGCTCAGGTGCTGGACGTCTCTCCCAATGCGCTGGATGTGCCGGATATCGACACGGATATTGGGCTGATGCACACGCTGTTTACACTGGAGGATTTGCGCGGCCTGCGCATTGGAGAGCTGGAGGGGGAAATCTGCCTGCGGTTGGACAAGTCGGCGGGCAACACCTATCTGAGCATGCTCCAGATGCTCACCGCTTGGCGGGAACAAGCTGCCAAGCTGGAAACAGGGGAGATCACCAAAGAAGAGTACGATCAATGGCGGTATACGTATCCCCAACGTGAAGCGGAGCAAACCCGCGCCCAGCTGGACGCCCTGCGAAACCAGCAAAACCCGTAACAAAAAGAGCTACCTGACTTTCGCAAATCAGGTAGCTCTTAATCTTTGGAATAATGAAAAAATGTTGCCAAATCGTTGCCACAAAGGGCCTTAACCTCTCAAAAACCCAGTCATATCAGGCTTTTCCGGGTCTCTGAAATCATTCCCACTCGATCGTTGCCGGCGGCTTGCTGGTGATATCGTACACCACGCGGTTGACGCCCTCCACCTCGTTGATGATGCGGTTGGAGGTGCGGCCCAGCAGGTCATAGGGCAGGTGGGCCCAGTCGGCGGTCATAAAGTCGGTGGTGGTCACGGCGCGCAGGGCCACGGTAACCCCATAGGTGCGGCCGTCGCCCATGACGCCCACGCTGCGGTTGGCAGTGAGCACGGCAAAGTACTGGTTCACGCTGCGCTCCAGGCCGGCGTTGGCCACCTCTTCCCGGAAGATGGCGTCAGCTTCCTGCAAAAGCTTCACTTTCTCCGGGGTGACCTCGCCCATGATGCGCACCGCAAGGCCGGGGCCCGGGAAGGGCTGGCGCCACACCAGCTGAGAGGGGATGCCCAGCTCCAGCCCCACGCGGCGCACCTCATCCTTGAACAGGTCCCGCAGGGGCTCCACCAGGCCCTCAAAGCCGATATCCTCCGGCAGGCCGCCCACATTGTGGTGGCTCTTGATGACGGCCGCCTGGCCGGTGCCGCTCTCCACCACGTCGGGGTAGATGGTGCCCTGGCACAGGAAGTCCATCTTGCCCAGCTTCTCGCTCTCCGCCTCGAAGACGCGGACGAACTCCTCGCCGATGATCTTCCGCTTCCGCTCCGGGTCGGTGACGCCGGAGAGCTTGGAGAAGAACCGGTCCGCCGCATTGACGCGGATGATGTTCATGTCGAACTCCTTCTTGAACACCTGCTCCACCATGTCCCCCTCGTCCTTGCGCAGCAGGCCGTGGTCCACGAAGATGCAGGTCAGGTTCTTGCCGATGGCCTTGTGCACCAGCATGGCCGCCACGGAGGAGTCCACCCCGCCGGAGAGGCCGCAGAGGACCTTCTTGTCCCCCACCCGCTCCCGAATGGCGGCGATGGTCTCCTGGGCAAAGGACTTCATCTCCCAGTCACCGGCGCAGCCGCAGATGTTGTACAGGAAGTTGTGAAACATCTGCTGGCCCTGCTGGGTGTGCTCCACCTCGGGATGGAACTGGGTGGCATAGAGCTTTTTCTCCCGGTTTTCCATGGCCGCGGCGGGGCAATGGGCGCTCCAGGCGGAAGCCACAAAGCCCTCCGGCAGCTGGGAGATGTAGTCGTTATGGCTCATCCAGCAGACGCTCTCCCCCACGTTCTGGAACAGGGGAGAATCGTTCTGGAACTGGGTCATGGTCTTGCCGAACTCCGGCACCTCGCTGGAGGACACCGTGCCCCCCAGCAGATGGGCCATCACCTGGGCGCCATAGCAGATGCCCAGCACGGGGATGCCCAGTTCAAAGACCTCTTTGGAGCACAGGGGGGCGTCCTGGGCGTAGACGCTGTTGGGGCCCCCGGTAAAGAGGATGCCCTTGCAGTCCCGCAGCTCCTCCGGATCGGTTTTATAGCTTTTGATCTCGCAATAGACCCCCAGG
>OIYW01001307.1_pt1 | contig 17123 bp, 10 predicted proteins | sample 1588351 | NCBI WGS metagenome assembly OIYW01 (sample SAMN03283268) | human gut metagenome | biome: human-associated habitat; material: feces | host: Homo sapiens | place: USA | collected 2013 | reverse complement strand
AGTTCGTCATTTTCATTAAAATCACGACTATCTTTTCTAACCAAGTCTAAATCATTTACATAACTAACAGTTTGTTTTAAAACACTACTATCATCATTATTGCTATACCAAATATGAACATCAAAAGTCCCTAATACCACAGGTTGCCCATTTTTAAAAGTTGCACTATAACGATGATTTGTAATCCAACATCCTAGTATTTTATCATAGTTTTCTATTACAAAAGGATATTTATTTAGGGTTCTTTTTTTCCCTTTAGCAATAACTGCCTGAGTAATGATTTCACGAATATTATTTGCCATGTTCTCACCTATTTTAATATATGCAAATTTCTTTAAAGAATATACCATAAAAGACACTTTTTGTAATATTCTAATCAAAATAGCTTTAAAAATAGATAATAAGTAAAAAAGTACTAATCCAATTATTAAAATCAAACATAATAAAATGTTAGATTTTACAATAACTTCAATATCAAATATTCACATATAAACAAATCTAATTTCTATTTAAAAAAGTATGTTTTCCTTAAATTAAATAAGTTAAACATACTTTTATGTATTTAGAGACTTAAAATTAATTTTTGTGTCCATTACCTGAAGTTGAATCTTTTAAAACAACATCATGTGCTCCACCTTCAACAATACTTGTTGAAGAAACAAGTGTAATTTTAGCTTTTTGTTGTAATTCAGGAATAGTTAACGCACCACAATTACACATTGTCGATTTAATTTTGCTTAGAGTTAAACCAACGTTATCTTTTAAACTTCCTGCATATGGTACATATGAGTCAACACCTTCTTCAAATGAAAGTTTTGAATCACCACCCATGTCATAACGTTGCCAATTACGAGCACGAGCAGAACCTTCACCCCAATATTCTTTCATATATTGTCCATTAATGCTTACTTTATTAGTTGGAGATTCATCAAATCTAGAGAAATATCTTCCTAACATGATGAAATCTGAACCCATTGCTAAAGCTAATGTCATATGATAGTCATGAACAATTCCACCATCACTACAGATAGGAACATAAATTCCCGTTTCTTTATAATATTCGTCACGAGCTTTAGCAACTTCTATCAAAGCCGTTGCCTGACCGCGACCTATACCCTTTTGTTCGCGGGTAATACAGATAGAACCGCCGCCGATACCAACCTTCACAAAATCAGCACCGGCCTCGGCCAAATAGCGGAAGCCTTCCGCATCTACAACGTTGCCCGCGCCTACTTTTACGGTATCGCCATAATGCTCGCGAACCCAATCCAAAGTCAATTTCTGCCATTCAGAATAACCCTCTGAAGAATCAATGCAAAGCACATCGGCACCGGCATTAACCAAAGCCGGTACACGTTCAGCATAGTCGCGGGTATTAATGCCAGCCCCTACTACGTGACGTTTTTTACTGTCCAAAAGCTCTAAAGGATACTCTTTATGAGTAGCATAATCTTTACGGAAAACCATATACAATAAACGGCCTTCATCATCAATAATAGGCAATGTATTCAGTTTATTATCCCAAATGATATCATTTGCTTCCTGCAGCGAAGTCTCTTTGCCGCCAACAATCATTTCATTGATTGGCGTCATAAAAGTGCTGACCTTCGTATTCAAATCCATACGGCTGACACGATAATCACGACTGGTAACAATGCCTTCCAATTTGCCGTTCACAGTGCCGTCAGAAGTAACCGCTACCGTAGAATGACCTGTTTTTTCTTTCAGAGCAACGATATCTGCCAAAGTGCTGTCTGGTCGGATATTAGAATCACTGCTGACAAAACCGGCACGATGTGTTTTTACACGCGCCACCATAGCAGCTTCATTTTCAATAGTCTGGGAACCATAAATAAAGGATATACCACCCTCTTTGGAAAGCGCTATCGCCATTTTATCATCAGAAACAGACTGCATGATAGCAGAAACAAGAGGAATATTCAATGTAATCGCTGATTCTTCACCTTTTTTAAATTTTACTAAAGGAGTACGTAAATCAACGTTCGTCGGTACACATTCTTTTGAGGAATAACCAGGAACAAGCAGGTATTCACTAAAAGTATGAGCGGGTTCATCATAATAAAATGCCATTGTATTCATCTTCCTTTTCTCTAAATTTTATCTGGAGCTTGTAGGCTTTTTAAGCTGATTTAAGTTATACAAAACGTCCCAGTGCCAAAGCATTGGGACGTCATTATTATTTTTTTAATGCGCGCCAGGCAATATCCTTACGATAATGGGCATCAGCAAAGCTGATTTTTCCCGCAGCTTCATAAGCCTTATCTTTCGCCTCACGGATATTTTTCCCAACGGCTGTGACACCAAGCACACGACCGCCAGCAGTAACTATTTGGCCATCAGCACATTTAGTTCCTGCATGGAAAACAACAACGTCTTCCCTTGCAGCAGTCTCTTCCAAGCCACTGATAGGCAAGCCTTGTTTATAGCTTCCAGGGTAACCACCTGAAGCCATAACAACACATACAGCAGCTTTGTCATACCAGCCGATATCAGCCTGAGCTAAAGTACCTGTAGCGCAGCACAGCATTATTTCTGCCAAATCACCATCAAGAAGCGGCATAATAACCTGTGTTTCAGGATCTCCAAAACGGCAGTTAAATTCAACTACTTTAATGTCGTCGCCGTTAATCATCAAACCTGCATATAAACAACCCTGATACGGTCTTCCCTCTGCCTTCATTGCTGCAATAGTCGGCTTTAAAACCTTTTCCACAGCCTTCAGCCGCAGAATATCAGTCATAACAGGAGCAGGAGCATATGTTCCCATACCACCAGTATTTGGCCCTTCATCATTATCGTTTATCCTTTTATGGTCCTGTGCTGCAATCATGGAAACGATAGTATCACCGTCAGTAAACGCCAGTAAGGATGCCTCTTCGCCTTCCATAAACTCTTCTAAAACCACACGTGCGCCGGCACCGCCAAATTTAAGGTCTCCCATCATATCGTCAACAGCAGCAAATGCTTCTGCTTCAGTCATAGCAACAACTACGCCTTTACCTGCTGCCAAACCATCCGCCTTAACAACAATCGGAGCGCCTTTTTCTTTGATATAAGCCTTGGCTGTTTCTATATCCTCGCATACTTTAAAAAAAGCTGTAGGGATCCCGTATTTTTCCATCAGCTGTTTAGAAAAAGCTTTAGAACCTTCCAGCTCTGCAGCCGCCTTACTGGGTCCAAACAATGCCAGACCTCTTGCCTTAAAAACATCGGCAATACCTTCAACAAGACTTGCTTCCGGACCAACAACTGTTAAATCAATACAGTTAGCCTCAGCATAATCAGCAAGTTTTTCTAATTCCTGCAATGGTAAATCAATACATTCACATTTATCAAGCAAAGCGATACCAGGATTTCCCGGTGCCGCATAAATCGTTTCCACCTGAGGGCTTTGCGCCAACTTCCAGGCCAGAGCATGTTCACGTCCGCCGCCGCCGATTAATAATAAACGCATTATTTCATCAACCTTTTCATCTTATTTACCTTCAACCAACTGCTTGGTCAGGTATTCACAGATCATAGCATCATATTCGGAAGTATGGTTAAAGGCTTCTTTGGCCAATGTTTTGCGTGTTTTGATGTCTGCGTCCCCATACTGCTGCAGCATAGCAATCAGGCTGGTATAACGGGCTGGGTTAGTAACAATAATTACATCACGGAAATTTTTAGCAGAGGCACGCACCATTGCCGGACCGCCAATATCAATATTTTCTATCGCTTCTGCCTCTGTAACGTTTGGTTTAGCAATTGTTTCTTTAAAGGGATACAAATTGACAACCACTAGATCTATCGGTTTTATATCATGTTTTTCCAAAGCTGCCATATGCTCGGGATTACTGCGTACAGCCAAAATACCACCGTGGATCTTAGGATTCAAAGTTTTAACACGACCATCCATAATTTCAGGGAAACCAGTCACATCGCTGACATAAGTTACAGGTATTCCGGCTTCTCTGATAGCAGTCATCGTTCCGCCGGTTGAAATAATCTCTACTCCAATGTCATGTAGAAATTGGGCCAACTTCACAATACCGGTTTTATCAGATACACTCAATAACGCTCTTTTGATTCTCATTATTTATCACCTCATCTCAAGGATGCACGATAACGCGCCTTCCCTGTATTTCCAGCTTGCCTAACGCCCACAAACGTAAAGCCTCCGGCATCGCCTTATGTTCTTCAACTAAAATTCGTGCTGCTAAAGATTCCTCTGTATCGTCATTTAAAACAGGCACAGGTTTCTGTAATATAATCGGACCACTATCTGTTCCTTCATCGACAAAATGTACAGTACAGCCAGCAATCTTCACACCGTATTCCAAAGCCTGCCCCTGGGCATCAAGGCCTGGAAAGCTTGGCAAAAGTGCCGGATGGATATTTATGATTTTCTGTGTCCATTTATTAACAAAATTCCCGCTCAATATCCGCATAAAACCGGCTAAAACAACAAGTTCTGCACCATGAGCGCGCAAAGCTGCATCAATCTTGCCTTCAAACTCTTCCTTAGAAACACATTCTTTACGTGGAATTGCTACAGCAGCTATTCCAGCTTTCTCTGCACGTTCCAAAGCATATGCATCAGCCTTATCACTGATAACAACAGCAATTTCCAAAGGTAAATAGCCGTCGGCTATCCTGTCCAATACGGATTGCAGATTGCTGCCGCGACCGCTGACCAAGACGCCAATTTTACGGCTACTCACTGAAAACGCCGCCTTTCATAATTGCTTTTTTATTACCAGCAACAACATTTCCTAATTCATAGAAAGGTTCACCTGCAGAAGTAAGATGACTACGCACGGCATCCGCTTCTTCAGGAGCAACTACTAAAACCATACCTACCCCCATATTGAACGTACGGTACATTTCTGCCCAGGGCACATTGCCCCACTCCTGCAATTTTTTGAAAACCACAGGTATTTCCCAAGCTGCGGCATTGATTTCCGCATCACATTTTTCTGGCAGGATACGTGGAATATTATCGTAGAAACCGCCACCAGTAATATGCACCATACCGTGAAGATCAAATTTTTCGATCAGAGGCAGACAGGATTTAGGATAGAGCCGTGTTGGTGTCAGCAGTTTTTCACCTAAACTGCAGCCAAATTCCGGAATCTCAGTACTCATATCATAATTCATCACTTCGAAACAAATTTTACGAACCAAAGAAAAACCATTGGAATGCACGCCACTGGAAGGCAATCCTAAAAGTACATCACCAGGAGCAACTTTATCCCCGGTAATCATTTTACTTTTTTCAACAACACCTACACAAAAACCCGCAATATCATATTCGCCTTGGGAATAAAAACCCGCCATTTCAGCAGTTTCACCGCCAATCAACGCGCAACCCGATTCTTGACAGGCTTTGGCGACACCCTGCACTATATTTGCAACTTTCTCCGCATCAACTTTATCGACAGCAATATAATCAAGGAAAAACAGAGGTTCAGCACCTTGCACTAAAATATCATTAACACACATTGCAACGGCATCTTGACCGATAGTATTATGCTTATCGGCCATAAACGCCAATTTTAACTTAGTGCCAACTCCATCAGTCCCGGAAACAAGAATCGGTTCCTGATATTTTCCAGAATTCAGTGCAAACAAACCGCCAAACCCGCCCAAATCTCCGATAACCTCAGGACGATAAGTCGCACGAACACTTTCTTTCATTAATTCAACAGCACGATTACCAGCATCAATATCAACACCCGCATCGGCATAAGTCATTTGTTTTTTGCTTTGCTCGCTCATGGGGACCTCCTAATTATTTGTTCTCAAAAATATATTTCGAACCTTGACGGATAGTTTCTTCCGCATTATCGGGATAACCTGCATTGAAGCAAGCATAACACATACCTTCAGGATCCATACTGCTCAAAGAACGTTTTAATCCTTCCAGCGAAATATAGTGTAGAGAATCAGCGCCGATATACTGGCAGATTTCATCTTCTGTATGCGTAGAAGCAATCAATTCCTTTCGCACAGAAGTATCAATGCCATAATAGCAGGGGTCCGTTACAGGAGGGGAACTGATGCAGACATGCACTTCTTTTGCACCGGCATCCTTAAGTAATTTGACGATCTTACCACTGGTAGTACCGCGAACGATAGAATCATCAACCATAACAACGGACTTGCCTGCAACAACACTCTTTACTGGATTTAATTTTAAGCGAACAGCATTTAAACGCTGCTTTTGCGTTGGCTGAATAAAAGTACGGCCAACATAACGATTTTTCGTTAATCCTTCCATAAAAGGTACACCTGACTCTAAGCTATAACCAACAGCTGCCGCAGTACCGGAGTCAGGTACAGAAATAACAATATCCGGATGGATCTCTTTAGTTTCTTTTGCCAGCTCACGCCCCATATTGATTCGTGCCTGATAAACACATTGTTTATCAATAACGCTGTCCGTACGGGCAAAATAAACATATTCAAAAATACAGTGCGCACATTTAGACGGCATCTCTTTGGACCACATCATACTCTTAGGTTCGGCATAGTCATCTTCAAAAACCAGCATTTCACCCGGTTTGACATCACGAATAAATTCTGCGCCAACCAAATCAAAAGCACATGATTCAGAAGCCACTACCCAACCGCCATCAAGCTTACCCAAACATAATGGCCTGAATCCGTAAGGATCACGCACTGCAATCAATTTATGATCAGTCATGATCAAAATAGCAAAAGCACCTTTGATTTCATTAACTGCTTCAGCAACACGGTCTTCAACTTTCTCTTTCCGCGAGCGGGCAATCAGGCTCAAAACAACCTCTGTGTCAACAGTAGTCTGAAAAACCACACCATCTCTGGTCAAGCGAGACCGCAATTCGGCAGCATTAGTCAAATTACCGTTATGCGATAAAGCCAAGTTGCCGCCGTCAAAATAAACGCGCAGCGGTTGAGTATTGTATGCCATACTGGAACCAGTTGTTGAATAGCGTACATGTCCGATAGCTATGTGTCCAGTAAGATCACCGACACCGTCTTTATAAACGTCAGATACCAGACCCATGCCTTTTTTGACCTGCATATTGCTGCCATCAGTAGTAACAATACCGGTACTTTCCTGCCCACGATGCTGCAATGCATACAATCCCCAATAAGTATTGAGTGCAACATCGTCTTTATGCGAATAAATACCAAAAACACCGCATTCTTCATGTAATTTGTCTAATTCAAAGTCAATACCAGGCACAGTTAATTCTCCTTTTTCAACCATTTCTTACTTACCCTCAGCACGCATTTTTGCGAGCTTCTCACCTTTGGCTTTTACCTCTTCCTGCATCTGCAAACGATTTTCTGCTAATTTAGTAACCAGTTCAGGGTATTTTACAGACAGTATCTGTACTGCAAACAAAGCAGCATTTTTAGCGCCATTAATAGCCATCGTCGCTACAGGAATACCTGCAGGCATTTGCACAAAGCTTAAAAGCGCATCCATACCATTCAAAGGTGTGGCATTGATGGGAATACCGATTACAGGCACTGTAGTGTAAGCAGCAATAACACCGCCTAAATGGGCAGCAGCACCGGCAGCGGCAATAATAGCCTCTACGCCGCGATTGCGTGCGCCAGCAGCAAATTCATGTACCACATCCGGAGTACGGTGTGCCGAAGCAACTATCACCTCTACCTCTACTCCAAATTCTTTCAGAGTTTTTTCTGCCGGCTCAAGAATAGGCCAGTCAGAATTACTTCCCATAATAATAGCAACTTTCATGCTTCTGCCTCCTAAAGTATCTGTGAGAAAAAATAAAACCCAAGTCGAAATCTTTCAACTGCTATATGCGCAACTAAAAATCCTTCTCGGGTCATCTCTACCATCTTATTTATTATTATAATTTTACCAATAGCTTCCCTATGTGTCAATTATAATGTGAACTTTTTAACAAAAAATCATCCTATCGTTCGCTTTTTTCAAAAATTAATGAAATTCTGTTGTTTAATTTGATAAAAACCTCTACTCCTTTATGATAAGGAGTAGAGGTTTTACTTAAAAGTCTGTAATTTTACTGTTGGTCGCTATTAGTAGTGTTATATTTGATTTTGATATCACGATAACGATTCATACCGGTACCAGCCGGAATAAGTTTACCAATGATAACATTTTCTTTAAGTCCTAAAAGCGGATCAACTTTGCCTTTGATTGCGGCATCTGTCAGCACGCGTGTAGTTTCCTGGAAGGATGCAGCAGACAGGAAAGAATCAGTAGCCAGAGATGCTTTGGTAATACCAAGCAGCACCGGACGTCCTTCTGCAGGCTGTAAGCCTTTTTCCAGCATTTCCGCATTCTGTGCTTCAAATTCTGCAACATCGATATATTCACCCGGCAGCATATAAGTATCGCCAGCTTCTTCGATGCGGATTTTACGCATCATTTGGCGAACCATAACTTCGATATGCTTATCGTTAATCTCAACACCCTGAGATTTATAAACTCCCAATACCTGTTGAACCAGATAACGCTGAGTAGCACGCACACCACTGATACGCAAAATATCATGCGGATTGAGTGACCCTTCAGTCAGACGATCGCCGACAGCAATTACCATGCCCTCGGTAACAGCGAGTTTAGACCCATAAGGAATAGTATAAATCTGCTCCCCATCTTCACTGGTAACAGTTACTTTACGGATGCCATTTTCTTCACCAATGTGTACAGTACCAGCATTTTCAGTAAGTAAACCAGGATGTTTCGGTTTACGGGCTTCAAACAGCTCTTCAACACGGGGTAAGCCCTGAGTGATATCGTCACCTGCTACGCCACCGGTGTGGAACGTACGCATAGTGAGCTGAGTACCAGGTTCACCAATGGATTGAGCAGCAATAGTACCAACAGCTTCGCCAACTTCAACTTTTCTACCTGTAGCCAGATTACGGCCATAACATTTACGGCAAACGCCGACTTTGGCTTTGCAATTGAGTACGGAACGGATTTTTACTTTTTCACGCAACGAAGAAATCTGATCCGCCATATCTTCAGTAACATAATCATTGATATGGTAACAGATATTACCATCATTATCCAAAATATCTTCAGCAAGATAACGTCCTACGATACGGTCGCGCAAAGATTCAATAACAGTTTGTTTATTTTTACCTTCGGTAATCGATTCAATCTCAATACCTTCGATTGCATTATTGCGAACTTTAACATCGCGGACAGTACCATTAGCCAAAATAGCGTCGATAATTGCTTCGTCATAAGTCGCACCGGCTTCGATCAGCACTGTACCATCAGCTGCCACAACATCTTCAGCAACTTCTCGGCCATCAAAATGATGCATCATTGCTTCTTTCAATACAGCATTAGATTGTTCATCGCTGATATTAATCTGAATTGTCTCGGTTTCTTCTCCGCTCATATCGTCAGTAGCATATAAAACTACTTCCATGACCTTTGCTGCAGCTAATTTGTTATACAAATCTTCTGTCACAATCGTATCAGCTTCGACAATTAACTCACCTGTAGCAGGATCAGTAATACCAGCTGCCAAATTACGTCCAATAACAATCTCGCGCAGTTTATTCTGACTGGAACCCAAGGTTGCTTTGCAAAGACGTCCGCGCTCTTTTACAAGATTGATACCAACGATATCACAGTCATCTTCACGTACGATCACATCCTGAGCAACGTCAACCAAACGACGAGTCAGATAACCGGAGTCAGCAGTACGCAATGCTGTATCAGCCAAACCTTTACGAGCACCATGAGTTGAAATAAAGTATTCCAAAACAGTCAGGCCTTCACGGAAATTAGCCTTGATCGGTCGGTCAATGATACGACCGGAAGGATCTGCCATCAAACCACGCATACCAGCCAGCTGACGGATCTGCTGCGTATTACCGCGGGCACCAGAATTAGCCATCATATACACAGAGTTAAACGGATCCATTGTGGACGACATAAGCTTATTGGTTACATCATCAGTAGCCTTGCCCCAAAGTTCGATAACCTTGCGATAACGTTCGTCCTCACTCATCAAACCACGACGGAACATACGCTCAGTTTTATCGATTTCTTTTTCCGTAGCAGCCAAAATCTCTGCCTTTTCAGGCGGAATTTTGATATCGGAAACAGCAATGGAAATACCTGCTTTACAAGCATTGTCATAACCCATTTTCTTAACAACGTCAAGGATTTCAGCCGTACGCAAATTGCCATACAATTTATGTGCCTTAGCAACAAGACGTCCCAATTCTTTTTTATCAAGCAGTTTATTCAAATGCCATACTTTAACTTTTTTACCGGCTTCGTTTACTTCATCTTCTAAATGGAAGTACCGCATTTCAACCGGCAGTTCTTCATTAAGTATCGCATTGCCGACAGTAGTCGTTACCAGACTTACCCCTTTGCTGGAAGGTTCTTCATAAATATCCTTGTTCGGGATATAAATCTTAATACGTGCCTGCAGTTCAACTTCACCGTGGAAATAAGCCAGCAAAGCTTCATTAAAGCTGCTGAAACGCATCCCTTCGCCTTTAGCGCCTTCTTTGATGATTGTCAGGTAATATGAACCTAAAACCATATCCTGCGAAGGTACAGCAACAGGTTTTCCGTCTTTCGGGGCCAGAATATTATTAACCGAGAGCATCAGCATCCTGGCCTCGGCCTGTGCTTCAGCAGACAGCGGCAGATGGACTGCCATTTGGTCACCGTCAAAGTCGGCATTGTATGCAGTGCATACCAGAGGATGCAGTTTGATTGCACGCCCTTCAGACAAGATCGGCTCAAAAGCCTGGATACCAAGCCTATGCAAAGTCGGTGCACGGTTCAAAAGCACAGGATGTTCTTTGATTACATCTTCCAAAACATCCCAAACAGCAGTAGTAGCACGTTCTACCATGCGTTTTGCACTTTTGATATTAGTAGCCTGACCGCTGTTAACCAAGCGTTTCATGACAAAAGGCTTAAACAATTCCAGCGCCATTTCTTTAGGCAGACCACATTGATGCATTTTCAATTCAGGCCCTACTACAATAACAGAACGACCGGAATAGTCAACACGTTTACCTAACAGGTTCTGACGGAAACGACCTTGTTTACCTTTCAGCATATCAGAAAGAGATTTTAAAGGACGATTACCAGGACCTGTTACTGGACGGCCACGGCGTCCGTTGTCAATCAAAGCATCAACAGCTTCCTGAAGCATACGTTTTTCATTACGTACGATGATATCAGGAGCATTGAGTTCAAGCAATCTTTTTAACCGATTATTACGGTTGATGACACGACGATACAAATCATTAAGGTCAGAAGTCGCAAAACGTCCGCCGTCTAATTGTACCATCGGACGCAGTTCCGGAGGAATTACAGGAACAACATCCAAAATCATCCATTCAGGGCGATTGCCTGATTTAAGGAAAGCTTCACAGACTTCTAAACGGCGTACGGCACGAATTTTTCTTTGTCCGCTTACCTCTTTCAATTCAGCACGCAGTTCCGCAGTTAATGCAGATAAATCGATCTCTTCCAGCAGTGCTTTGATAGCAGTAGCGCCCATACCAACTTTAAAACCGCTGCCATATTTGTCGCGGGCTTCGATATATTCGCCTTCGCTCAATAACTGTTTTTTTACCAAAGGAGTATCACCGGCATCAAGTACGATGTAATTAGCAAAATACAGTACTTTTTCCAGCGACCTGGGCGAAATATCAAGAATCAATCCCATCCGGCTCGGGATACCCTTAAAGTACCAGATATGAGAAACAGGTGCAGCCAGTTCGATATGACCCATACGGTCACGACGAACTTTGGAGCGGGTAACTTCAACGCCGCACTTATCGCAGACGATACCTTTATAACGAATTCTTTTGTATTTACCGCAATGGCATTCCCAGTCTTTGGTAGGTCCAAATATTCTTTCGCAGAACAAACCGTCGCGTTCCGGTTTCAAAGTTCTGTAGTTAATAGTTTCCGGTTTCTTTACTTCGCCATAGGACCAAGTTCTGATTTGTTCCGGTGAAGCCAGACCGATACGCATAGACTCAAAATTATTTACATCCAACAAGAATCGATCGCTCCCTTCTATTCAATATCGTCGGAGTTATTTACATCTCCGTCCAACTCATCTTTAGCTTCCATGTTAAAGTTGCCAATATCTGCAACTAAATCAAATTCCGCATCTTCAACGCTATTTTCATCAACAGTATATTCATCTGTTTCAACAGCAGCAACAGCCGGAATCTCGCCGTCGATGTTCAAATCGAGGTCACGTGCAGTTTCAGTGACATCATCATCACTGTCGCGCATGGAAATCTCTTCTTCGTCTTCATTGAGCACCTTAATATCGAGACCGATACTTTGCAGCTCTTTGATAAGAACTTTAAAGGATTCGGGCACACCAGGTTCAGGAACGTTCTCACCCTTAACAATAGCTTCATAAGTTTTTACACGGCCCACAACATCGTCAGATTTGACTGTGAGAATTTCCTGCAGAGTATAAGCGGCACCATAAGCTTCCAGGGCCCAAACCTCCATCTCACCAAAACGTTGCCCGCCAAACTGAGCTTTACCACCAAGAGGCTGTTGGGTAACCAAAGAGTACGGACCGGTAGAACGGGCATGTATCTTGTCGTCAACCAAGTGATGCAACTTCAGCATATATACGCAGCCAACTGTAACCTTGTTATCAAAAGGTTCACCTGTACGACCGTCATACAACCTTGTTTTACCACTCGGATCTACTCCAGCCAAATCAAGAGTAGCATTCATATCTTCTTCATGAGCACCGTCAAAAACAGGTACGGACATCTTCATTGCTTTGATGCTTTCTTCACCGAACTTATCGATTTCTACAGTTTCAGGCATTCCATATTTTTCAACATCATAACCGGCTTTCTCAAAACGATCAGCCAAACCTTCAGCACCGGCTTCAATCTGCATGCCTAGAGCGCGTGCAGCCCAGCCTAAATGAGTTTCCAAAATCTGTCCGATATTCATACGGGAAGGTACGCCCAAAGGATTCAATACGATTTGAACCGGCTCTCCGCTTGGCAGAAACGGCATATCTTCACGCGGCATGATGCGGGAAACTACACCCTTATTACCATGGCGGCCTGCCATCTTATCGCCTTCAGAAATCTTACGTTTTTGCGCGATATGCACACGAACTTGTTCATTTACACCAGGCGGCAGCTCATCGCCGTTTTCACGGGTAAATACTTTAACGCTGACAATTTTACCAGCTTCGCCATGTGGCACACGCAGCGAGCTATCACGAACTTCGCGGGCTTTTTCACCAAAGATGGCTCTCAACAAACGTTCTTCTGCAGTCAGCTCAGTTTCGCCTTTCGGCGTAACCTTACCAACAAGGATATCGCCAGGACGTACTTCTGCTCCGATACGGATAATCCCGCGTTCATCAAGATCTTTCAATGCTTCTTCGGAAACGTTGGGAATATCACGGGTAATTTCTTCCTGGCCAAGCTTAGTATCACGGGCATCACAATCATATTCTTCGATATGGATAGATGTAAAGATATCCGCTTTGACCAGATCTTCGCTCAGCAAAATAGCATCCTCGTAGTTATAGCCTTCCCACGGCATATAAGCAACAATTACATTGTGTCCAAGCGCCAATTCACCATGATCAGTCGCCGGGCCATCTGCCAGCACCTGCTTCTCAACTACTTTCTCGCCTTTATTGACGATAGGACGCTGATTGACACAAGTTCCCTGATTAGAACGCTTAAATTTTAAAAGTTCATAAACATCAACACTGCCATCTTCCGCACGTACACGGATTTCATTGCCAACAACACGCTCAACAATACCCGCACGTTTAGCAAGTACGCATACGCCAGAGTCAACGGCGACCTTATATTCCATACCAGTACCAACAACAGGCGACTGCGTACATAAAAGCGGCACAGCCTGACGCTGCATATTAGCACCCATCAATGCGCGGTTCGCATCGTCGTTTTCCAAGAACGGTATCAGCGCCGTAGCAATAGATACAACCTGTTTCGGAGAAACGTCCATATAGTCAACCTGATTCGGAGGCAAAGACAAAACTTCATTCAGATAACGTGCCGTAACACGTTCACCCAAGAAATAACCGTTTTCATCAAGCGGTTCATTGGCCTGGGCACAAATATATTCGTCCTCTTCATCAGCCGTCAGATAAACGATTTCGTCAGTAACACGTCCCTCTTCTTTATCAACCTTACGATATGGCGTTTCCATAAAACCATATTTATTGATAATAGCAAAGGTAGACAAAGAACCTATAAGTCCAATATTAGGACCTTCAGGCGTTTCGATAGGACACATACGACCATAATGAGAATGATGTACGTCACGTACTTCATAACCGGCGCGTTCGCGGCTCAAACCACCAGGACCAAGTGCAGACAGACGCCTTTTATGTGTTAACTCAGCTAACGGGTTATTCTGATCCATAAACTGAGACAACTGACTGCTGCCAAAGAATTCTTTAATTGCCGCAACAACAGGACGAATATTAATCAAAGCCTGCGGCGTGATTACATCTACGTCTTGGATAGTCATGCGCTCTTTAACAACACGTTCCATACGGGCTAAACCGATCCGGAATTGATTTTGTAATAATTCTCCGACACTACGTACACGACGGTTACCCAAATGGTCAATATCGTCGCCTGTACCTAAACCATCCATCAGGTTGAGCAGATAACCAAAAGATGCCAAAACGTCTTCTACGGTTACAGTACGGTGTTTTTCGGGAATATCAGCAGTACAGATTAATTTCAGTACTTGTTCTTTTACGCGGATGAAAACCTCTTTCAATCCTACGCCGCTGAAAATTTCACTTTGCTCGATGATATCAATAGCTTTATCATCAATTCTAGTACCTGCCGGCAGAATAATTTCTCCGGTAGAAGTATCAACAAGCGGTGCGTCAAGAACCTTATCCAGCAAACGACGGCGCCAGCCCAATTTTTTATTGAGTTTATAACGACCTACACTGGCAAGATCATAGCGCTTATTATCAAAAAATGTAGCTTCAATCAACTGCGTAGAATTTTCCAAAGTAGGCGGTTCGCCTGGACGCAGTTTCTTATAAATCTCAATTAAAGCTTCTTCGCGATTGGTAGTTGCATCACGTTCCAAAGTTGCCAAAACGGAAGGATGCTCACCGAACAATGCCAAAATCTCAGCATTGCTGGATAAACCCAAAGCACGCAGTAAAACCGTAGCAGGTAATTTCCTGGTGCGATCTACACGAGCATAAATAACATCATTAACATCTGTTTCAAATTCAATCCAGGCACCACGGTTTGGAATAACAGTAGTACCATACATTTTTTTACCACTGGGATCCATGGATACATTGTAGTATACGCCTGGAGAACGAACCAACTGGCTGACAATAACACGTTCAGCACCGTTGATAATAAAAGTACCGGTTTCAGTCATCAGTGGAAAATCACCCATGAAAACTTTAGATTCTTTGATCTCGCCGGTGTCTTTGTAAAGCAAGCGAACGTTTACGTTTAATGGTGCCGAGTAAGAAGCATCACGCTCTTTACATTCTTCAACGCTATATTTAGGATCCCCTAACGTAAAGCCCTCAAACGAAAGTTCTAAATTACCTGTAAAATCCTTGATCGGAGAAATGTCATGAAAAATTTCGCAAAGACCTTCTCGCATGAACCACTCATACGATTTTCTTTGGATGTCAATCAAATGAGGCATTGGTAATACTTCATTGATTCTGGCATAACTGTACCGAGTCCTATCGCCTACGGGAACCGGTTTAAACATGTAATCCCTCACCCCTTCATATTTTGTCAGGCAGGCCAAACTCAGCCCGTTTCACGAATGACAAAAAAAGCAAGGTTCCAGATTGTCTCAAGGACCTTGCGTATTGTCTTCGATGAACGAACTTCATCTTTACCGTATGAGCAGTACACGATTCCCAACCACTGAGCCATCGTGACCGTTATCAAAATACCTGCAATTCATTTATTTACTGTAGTTTATTATGATATCACAAAGTTTTTCTATTGTCAATAGCAAGTAATAAAATAAAAAATAAGCTTCCTGCAAAACAGGAAGCTTATTAAAGTTCTAATTGAAATTATTTCAATTCTACGGAAGCGCCAGCTTCTTCAAGTTTAGCTTTCAAAGCGTCAGCGTCAGCTTTGGAGATTTTTTCTTTAACAGCTTTAGGAGCGCCGTCAACGATTTCTTTTGCTTCTTTCAGGCCAAGACCAGTTGCTTCACGAACAACTTTGATAACGTTGATTTTGCCAGCGCCAGCGGAAGTCAAAACTACGTCAAATTCAGTTTTTTCTTCAGCAGCAGCAGCGCCGCCAGCAGCAGGAGCAGCAGCTACAGCTACAGGAGCAGCAGCGGATACGCCGAATTTTTCTTCCAGAGCTTTTACCAATTCGGAAAGTTCGAGTACGGTCATAGATTCAATAGCTTCGATGATTTGTTCTTTGTTCATTATATATACCTCCATAAATTCAAATGTTTTATTTTTTGTTTTAACTTGCTTGGTTAGACACACTGCTTATGCGGACTCTTTTTGCTGACGAACAGCCTCGAGTGCATAAACAACGTTGCGGATAGTACCTTGCAGTACATTGACAAAACCGCTGATTGGAGCATTCATGCTGCCCAGCATTTTTGCAATGAGGACTTCTTTCGGCGGAAGTTCTGCCAAAGCTTTAATTGCAGCTTCGTCGATAACTTGACCGTCGAGTACACCAGCTTTGATAGTCAGAGCTTTGTTTTCTTTTGCGAAATCGCAAATAATTTTTGCTACAGCAACGGGATCTTCAGGAGCAACTGCAATTGCAGTGTTTTTCTCCAATACAGGCTCTAAACCTTCGATGCCGGCTTCATTTGCAGCAATACGCAGCATTGTATTTTTTACAACGCCATATTTGACGCCAGCTTCGCGCATTTTGCGGCGAAATGCTGTATCCTGAGCTACGGTCAAACCGCAAAAATCAACCAGAATAGTGCACTTGGAAGCTGTCAGCAATTCTTTGATCTCAGCAACTTTAGCTGCTTTTTCAGGTCTAATAACTGCCATGCATCACACCTCCTTCTTAAAAAATGATTTTATAAAATCAAAAAGACCTCTCGG
>OIYW01001306.1_pt1 | contig 17125 bp, 13 predicted proteins | sample 1588351 | NCBI WGS metagenome assembly OIYW01 (sample SAMN03283268) | human gut metagenome | biome: human-associated habitat; material: feces | host: Homo sapiens | place: USA | collected 2013 | reverse complement strand
AAGACCATGTGTCCGGCATGGAAGAAATGACGCTGCCACGGATTCTGGGACTGCTGGTATTTCTCTGTATTATCATCATCCAGGGGATCGGCTGCATCCGCTTTGGCTGGAGTTTCCCGCAGATTGCCGCCATTTACGTGATCATGGGCATCCTCCTGACCATCATCTTCCGTTTCGAGCCGAGCAGGGCCTGTCAGCTTTTCTGCCAGGGCGCCGTGCGGGTATTCGCCGCCGCCTTCGCCGTGGGTCTGGCCCAGTCCGTGGTTGTTCTCATGAACCAGGCATGTATCATGGACACCATCGTCCACGCCATGTCCGTGCTGCTGGAAAACAAGAGCGCCATCCTTGCGCTGCTGATCATCTTTGTCTTCGTGACGCTGTTTAACTTCCTGGTAGTATCCGGCAGCGGCAAGGCGGTCATCATCATGCCGATCTTACAGCCACTGGGCGAGATTCTCCACATCAACCAGCAGGTGCTGGTACTGACCTACCAGTACGGCGACGGAATCACCAACAGCTTCTGGCCTGGCAGCTCACTGGTACAGCTTTCCATGTGCGGGGTGGACTACGGCTCCTGGATCAAATTCTGCTGGAAGATCTATCTTTCCTTCATCGTGAGCGCCTTTATCCTTGTGATGATCGCCCACGGCATCGCTTCGCCACGGCTCCCGGAAGCAAGTAATTTGTGGCTGATTTCACTTAAGCTCTGGAGTTGCGAAGGCGAGATTATTGATGAACAAACATTTCGTCGTAGCTTCAGCGATCCGGCGCTTAGCCATGCTCTTGACCGCCGGGTATTCCACGAATTTTTCCAGCAGGCCGCAAAAGCGGTTGCCAGTAAAGGCATAAGCATCTCCCTCCCCCTTTCCGTTGCCGGTTTGAGTAGCGCCACGCTGGTGAATGATCTGCTTGAGCAGCTGGAAAATAGCCCTCTACCACCACGGTTATTACATCTGATTATTCCGGCAGAAGCGATTTTCGATCACGCAGAAAGCGTGCAAAAACTGCGGCTGGCGGGATGTCGGATAGTGCTCAGCCAGGTGGGCCGCGATCTGCAAATCTTCAACTCGCTGAAAGCGAATATGGCAGATTACCTGCTACTTGATGGTGAGTTATGCGCCAACGTGCAGGGTAATTTGATGGATGAGATGCTGATTACGATTATTCAGGGGCACGCTCAGCGACTCGGGATGAAAACCATCGCCGGGCCAGTCGTTTTACCCTTAGTGATGGATACGCTTTCTGGCATCGGCGTCGATCTGATTTATGGTGAGGTGATTGCCGATGCCCAACCGCTGGATTTGCTGGTGAATAGTAGTTATTTCGCGATTAACTGAGGCGTGCTTCCCCATCGCCTGATGCGACGCTAACGCGTCTTATCATGCCTACAAATCGCTCATTCCCCAGGCCGGATAAGGCGCTCGCACCGCATCCGGCGACCAACGTCATGCTTCGTCTGGTTGCCAGCCTTCCGTATACCAGATATGCAACAGCGCATAAGAACGCCAGGGCTTCCAGCGCTCGGCATAACGGCGGATTTGTGCCGGTGTCATCCCCGGAAATCGCTGTTTAATCAGATAATCATCCGGCAGAAAAACATCTTTCGCCTGCCAGCCACGCAAAGCAAAATAATTTGCCGTCCAGCGCCCGATACCCGGAAAAGTTTGCAGCGTTTTCATCGCCTGCTCCACATCGCCCGGTATTGTCATTGGTAAGGTGCCCTCCAGCGCCGCATTTGCCAGATGAATCAGCGCCTCTGCCCGTTTCAACGGCATACCTAACGCTTTTAATGCCTGCGGGTCGGCTGCTGCCAGCCGCTGAGGCGTCGGGAAGCAGATATACTCCGGAAAATCATCCAGCCGTTCGCCATAAAGCTGTACCACTTTGGCAGTCAATTTTGCCGCCATCGCCACGCTCACTAGTTGGCCTAAAATCGCCCGCACGCCCTGCTCAAAAGCGTCAAGCATGAAAAGCCCTACCATATCGCAGCGGACAAGTGCACCAAGCTCAAAAGCATCAACACAGCCGGGTAAACGCAATCCGGGCCGCGCCGCGCCTAACTTGCCCAACGCACCGTTAACAATCTGCAGGTTACATTGCAGATCAAACAGGCGGCTCATTTTCGCCAGACACTCAGCGGCAACAGGTTCTAAACCTGCACTTAAATTTATGTGCAGAGTATGACGGGCCATATCCGGAATAGCAGTCACCACGCCGCGATATTCGCCCACCGCCAGACTACGGGCATAATAATCGTCAGCGACCGTTTCCACACCACTCACTGCACGGGCGGCGAGAAATCCCAACATCCACGACCAGTCATACGGCGGCTGCCAGTTCAGGGTATACATCGCATCTCCTTTTTAATCCGCTTTCAGCATAAACGTTATTCAGACGCTGCGCTTTGCTTTCATATTCCGGTTGTCGCGACGGCAACATTTCGCTAAAGTCACGCCCCTTCTTCACCGGCATGGGGATTATTTCGTGTTTATTGGTTTTGATTACGGTACAGCAAACTGTTCAGTGGCGGTCATGCGTGACGGTAAACCGCAATTACTGAAAATGGAAAACGACAGCACGCTGCTGCCTTCAATGCTTTGCGCGCCAACGCGTGAAGCAGTAAGTGAATGGCTGTACCGCCATCATGATGTTCCGGCAGACGACGATGAAACGCAGGCGCTGTTATGTCGGGCGATTCGTTATAACCGCGAAGAAGATATCGATGTTACGGCGAAAAGCGTGCAGTTCGGTCTTTCCTCACTGGCACAGTACATTGATGATCCAGAAGAAGTGTGGTTTGTGAAATCACCAAAATCGTTCCTCGGTGCCAGCGGCTTAAAACCGCAGCAGGTAGCGCTGTTTGAGGATCTGGTCTGCGCAATGATGTTGCACATTCGCCAGCAGGCGCAGGCGCAGCTGCCAGAAGCGATTACTCAGGCGGTGATTGGTCGCCCGATCAACTTCCAGGGGCTGGGCGGCGATGAAGCAAACGCCCAGGCGCAAGGGATTCTGGAACGCGCGGCGAAGCGTGCCGGATTCAGGGACGTGGTATTCCAGTACGAGCCGGTCGCGGCTGGGCTGGATTACGAAGCCACCTTGCAGGAAGAAAAACGGGTGCTGGTGGTGGATATCGGCGGTGGTACCGCTGACATCGCCGTCATCTCCCTGGGCGGCGTGGTGGAGTCCGCCTCCATCAAGATCGCCGGCGACAAGTTCGACGAGGCGGTGGTCAAGTATATCCGCAAGAAGCACAACGTGCTCATCGGCGACCGCACTGCCGAGGAGCTGAAGATGTCCATCGGCTGCGTCTTCCCCCGGCCTGAGGAGGTCACCATGGAGATCAAGGGCCGCTGCCTGATGACCGGCCTGCCCCGGGTGTTCTCCGTGTCCTCCAGCGAGATGATCGAGGCCTTCGAGGAGGTCTCCACCCGCATCCTGGAGGCCATCCACGGCGTGCTGGAGCGCACGCCTCCCGAGCTGGTGGCCGATATCTCCACCAACGGCATCTGCATGACCGGCGGCGGCTCCCTGGTCTGGGGCTTCGACAAGCTCATTGAGTCCCACACCGGCATCGAGACCCACGTGGCCGACGACGCCATCTCCTGCGTGGCCTACGGCACTGGCAAGAGTCTGGACGACGTGGACTCCATGCAGGACGGCACCATCAACCTCTCCCGCAGAAAGCAGATGAACTGAAGAATAAAACAGCACGCCCGGCCGCTTGGCCGGGCGTGCTGTTTTACGCTGCATTGCGGCTCAGCCCTCCCGCAGCAGGGCCTCGCCCACGGTGAAGATGTCACCGGCGCCTACGGTGAGGATCAGATCGCCGGGCCGGGCCAGCGCCCGCAGCCGCTCCGTCACCTCGGGCAGCGTGGCATAGTACTCACTGCCGGGGATGCGCGCCGCCAGATCCTTGGAGGAGATGCCGATGTCGTTGACCTCGCGGGCGGCGTAGATCTCCGCCAGAAGGGTGATGTCGGGCGCGCGGAGCGCCTCCACAAAGTCGTTGAACAGGGCGTGGGTGCGGGTATAGGTGTGGGGCTGGAAGGCGCAGATGACCCGCTCATAGCCCAGGGTGCGGGCGGCGGAGAGCAGGGCGTGGAGCTCACCGGGGTGGTGGGCGTAGTCGTCGTACACCTCCGCCCCGTGGTAGGTGCCCTTGTGCTCGAAGCGGCGGCCCGCCCCCCGGAAGGCGGCCAGGCCCTCGGAGACGGCCTTGGGCTCCACCGCCAGGGCGATGGCGGCGGCAGCGGCGGCCAGGGCGTTCTTTACGTTGTGCTCGCCGGGCACCCGCAGGGCCACGTGGGTGAACACCTCCCCCCGGTACACCACGTCGAAGGAGGGCAGGCCCCGGTTCCAGGCGAGGTTGGCGGCGCGGACGTCGCCCTGCTCCAGACCGAAGGTGAGGACGGGCCGCTCCTCCCCCTCCAGGGTGTGCATGGTGTTGGCGTCGTCGGCATTGGCCACAATGATGCCGCTCTCCGGCACCCGGTCGGCGAAGGCGCGGAAGGAGTGCTCCACGTCGTCCAGATCCTTGAAGAAGTCCAGGTGATCGGCCTCGATGTTGAGGATCACCGCCACGGTGGGGAAGAAGGAGAGGAAGGAGTTGCAGTACTCGCAGCTCTCCAGGATGATGGTGTCCCCGTGGCCCACCCGGTAGCCGGAGCCCAACAGGGGCAGGGTGCCGCCGATCATCACCGTGGGGTCCATCCGGGCGGCCATGATGATGTGGGTGCACATGGAGGTGGTGGTGGTCTTGCCGTGGGTGCCCGCGATGCACAGGGCGTTCTTGTAGCCCCTCATGATGGCTCCCCAGGCCTGGGCCCGCTCAAAGACGGGGATGCCCGCGGCGCGGGCGGCGGCGATTTCGGGGTTTTCGTCGTGGACGGCGGCGGTGCGGATCACCAGCTCCGCGCCCTGGACGTTCTCCCCCCGGTGGCCGATGGCCACGGGGATGCCCAGGGCGCGCAGGTGCTCCACCGTGGCGCTGTTGCGCATGTCCGAGCCGGTGATCACCATGCCCGCCTTGTGAAGCACCTCGGCCAGGGGGGACATGGACACCCCGCCGATGCCCACCAGGTGGGCCCTGCGGCCGGGGGCGATGTAGTCGTGAATATTGGCGCTTGCCATGGGGTTTACACACCCTTTGCTCTAGTTTATAATAAGTTCCGAACACAATATTATAAACCATTATAGGCAAATAGCAAGAAAAAGATACCAGAGGGAGGCGGAAAAATGAAGGGATGGCCCATCCCCGGCGGCGTGCGGGCCTGCCTGGACACGCTGCGGCGGACAGGACACGCGGCCTACCCGGTGGGGGGCTGCGTGCGGGATCTCCTGCTGGGCCGGACGCCGGGGGATTTCGATGTGTGCACCGACGCCCGGCCGGAGCGGGTGATGGAGCTCTTTCCCCACACGGTCCCCACCGGCCTGCGCCACGGCACGGTCACGGTGCGGACGGAGGACGGGCCGGTGGAGGTGACCACCTTCCGCCGGGAGGCGGGCTATGCCGACGGCCGCCACCCGGACGCGGTGGACTTCGACGCCACTCTGGCGGAGGATCTGGCCCGGCGGGATTTCACCGTCAACGCCATGGCCCTGGATGAGAACGGTATGGTGATCGACCGGTACGGCGGGCAGACGGATCTGTTCCGAAACGTGATCCGCTGCGTGGGCGACCCGGACCGGCGGTTTGCCGAGGACGCCCTGCGGATGCTGCGGGCGGTGCGCTTCGCCGCCCAACTGGACTTCTCCATCGAGAAGGGCACCCTGGACGCCATCCGGCGCAGCGCCCGCCGGGCGGAAAACCTGTCGGGGGAGCGGATCAAGGCGGAGCTGGAGAAGATCCTGCTCTCCCCCCGGCCGGAGCTGGCGGGGGAGCTGCTCCGGCTGGGCCTGCTGGCCCACCTGGGGGGGAGTCCAGACTGTCCCGGCCTGCTGGCGCTCCGGGAGGAGCCGCCGGAGCCGGTGCCCCGGTGGCGGGCCTTCTGCCGCCTGACCGGCTTTCCCATTGCGGCCCTGCCGGTGGAGCGGGCCCTCCGCCGGGGGGTGCTCCACCCGGAGGCCGAGGCGGTGCGCGCCCTGGCCCTCTCCGGCGGGGAGCTGGCCGCCCTGGGGCTGGAGGGCCCGGCCATCGGCGCAGCCCAGCGCCGCCTGGCCGCCCACATCCTGTCCCACCCGGAGGACAATACCCCGGCGCGGCTGCTGGCCCTGGCCCGGGCGGAGCTGAGCGGGCCGTAGGGGCGGCCATTTTCGCTTGGACAGGCAAGAACGCCGTCCTCCCGGCATAAGCATTAGGGACGAGGAGGGACGGCCATGGAACGGAGCGGAAAGCGGGAGGGCCTGCTGGAAAAGACGGCGGAGGTATTTGATCTGCCGGGGGACGTGGTGGCGGGCCTGCCCCGCATTGAGCTGACAGGCAGCCGGGAGCTGCGGATGGAAAATCACAAGGGAATTCTCTCCTACGGCGGCGAGGAGATCCACATCTCCGGGGGCAAGCTGGTGGTGAAGGTGCGGGGCTCCGGCCTGGAGCTGCGGAGCATGAACGCCAGCCAGCTCCTGATCACCGGTGTCATCACGGCCGTGGAGCTGGAATAGGGGGGCGGAGGCATGCTGAAGCGGATGGTCAACGCCCTGCGGGGGAGCGTCCGGCTGGAGGTGTCCGGGGCCTTTCCGGAGCGGTTTCTCAACCTCTGCGCCCAGCGGGGCATTGTGTTCTGGAACGTGGAGTGGCTGGAGGCCACCCGTTTGCGCCTCACCGTCACCCGGCAGGGAAGCGGCCCGGCCCGGGCGCTGGGGGACAAGGTGCTGTGTACCGTGGTGCCGGCGGAGCAGTCTGGCGTGCCCTTTTTTCTGGGCCGGTTCCGGCGGCGCTATGCCCTGTTGGTGGGGCTGGCCCTGTCCCTGACGGCGGTATGCGTCCTCTCTCAGTTTGTGCTCACCATCGAAGTGGAGGGCAACGAGGCGGTCTCCACAGCGGAGATCCTCACCGAGCTGCGGCGGCAGGGGCTGCGGCCGGGGGTATACGGCCCCGGACTGGACGAGGGGACCATCAGCAGCGCGGCCCTGCTGGGCCTGCCCGAGCTGGCCTGGATGTCGGTCAACCTCCACGGCACCCGGGCGGAGGTGCTGGTGCGGGAGGCGGTGCCTGCGCCCGAAGTGGACGATGAGGAGCAGGTGGGCAGCATTGTGGCCCGGTCCTCCGGCATTGTGACCCATATCGAGCCCCTCAGCGGGGAAGCGCTGGTGGCCCAGGGGGACACGGTGCTGGCCGGGGAGGTGCTCATCTCCGGCGCGGTGACCCTGGATGCCCCCCAGTACAGCGAGTTGGAGAACCTGGGCCAAATACTGGTGCGGGCCCAGGGACAGGTCTTTGCCCGGACGTGGCACACCATGACGGCCTCCATTCCCCTGGAGGCCCAGGTGAAATCGTATACCGGCGAGAAGGCCAGCCGCTGGACCCTGAGCATCCTGGGACATCGCATCGATTTTTTCGGAAAGAGTGGAATTTCCTTCCCTGAGTATGATAAAATAACAGATACCTGGGCGCTCACCCTGCCCGGCGGCCGGGAGATGCCCCTGGCCCTGAGCCGGGAGACCTGCCGGGCCTATACCCTCGCCGCCGCGCCGGTGGACGCGGACGCGGCGGAGCGGCTGCTGGAGGAGCGGCTGCTGGAGGCCCTTCGGGCGCGGCTGGGAGACGGCGAGGTGGTGCATACCAGCTTCTCCTCCGCACAGCGGGACGGACGGCTGGAGGTCACCCTCCAGGCCGAGTGCACGGAGGAGATCGGGCGCTTTGTGCCGCTGGAGCCTATTACAGAAGAAAATGAGGCCGAACCATGATCGAACAGACCATCAGCATCGAGCGCATTGAGGATGTCATCGACATCTTCGGCTCGTTTGACGAAAACATCAAGCTCATTGAGCACGAGCTGGACGTCTCGGTGGTGAGCCGGGACGACCAGCTCAAGATCTCCGGGGAGGCGGAGAACGTCCTTTACGCCGTCAAGGCGGTCCAGGGCCTGCTGGGCCTGGCCGGGCGGAAGGAGACCATTACCGAGCAGAACGTCCGCTACATCATCAATCTGGTGAAGGCGGGCAACGAGGAGCACATCAACGACATCGCACGGGATGTGCTCTGCGTCACCGCCAAGGGCAAGCCCATCAAGCCCAAGACCCTGGGCCAGAAACGGTATGTGGACGCCATCAAGAAGAACACCATCACCCTGGGCATCGGCCCGGCGGGCACCGGCAAGACCTACCTGGCGGTGGCCGCCGCCGTGGCCGCCTTCCGGGACAAGCAGGTCAACCGCATCATCCTCACCCGCCCGGCGGTGGAGGCAGGGGAGCGGCTGGGCTTCCTGCCCGGCGATCTGCAGAGCAAGGTGGACCCCTATCTGCGGCCCCTGTACGACGCCCTCTTCGACATGCTGGGGGCGGAGACCTATAACAAATACCTGGAGCGGGGCAGCATCGAGGTGGCCCCCCTGGCCTACATGCGGGGCCGCACCCTGGACGACTCCTTCATCATTCTGGACGAGGCTCAGAACACCTCCCGGGAGCAGATGAAGATGTTCCTCACCCGCCTGGGCTTCGGCTCCAAGATCGTCATCACCGGCGACATCACCCAGATCGACCTGCCCCGGGACACGGTGTCCGGGCTGAAGGAGGCCATGCGGGTGCTGGACGGCGTGGAGGACATCGCCATTTGCAGGCTCAACGAGGCCGACGTGGTGCGCCACGTGATCGTCCAGCGCATCATCAAGGCCTATGAGGAGGACGAAAAGAGGAAGGGAAAGCGATGAACCACGAAATTCTGATCGAGACCGAGGTGGACGGGGCGGAGCCCTATGCCGGGCTGCTGCGCCGGGTGATCCCCGCCGCGCTGGAGGCGGAGGGGGTGTCCTTCCCCTGCGAGGTGGACGTGCTGTTCACCGACGACGAGGGCATCCACGCCATCAATCTGGAGCAGCGGGGCGTGGACCGGCCCACCGACGTGCTCTCCTTCCCCATGTTCCAGCTTACCCCCGGCGCACCGCCCACCCTGGACGACGTGGAGGCCGACCCTGGCACCGGACTGGTCCCTCTGGGGGACATGGTGCTCTCCCTGGAGCGGGCGGAAGCCCAGGGGGCGGAGTACGGCCACGGCGCGGAGCGGGAGGCGGCCTACCTGGCCGTCCACTCGGTGCTCCACCTGCTGGGCTACGACCACCTGGATGAGGGGCCGATGAAGGCCCAGATGCGGGAACGCGAGGAGGCCATCCTGGCCGCCCTGGGCATCACCCGGGAGGGCGCGGATGGATAAGAGGCTTTTGCGGTACGCCGGCGGCGGCGGGGCGATCTCCCTGCTCGCCTGCGGGCTGCTGTGCATGGCGCTGGGCGCGCTGGCGGGCGGAGACGTGGCCGGGCTGGTGGCCTGCGGCGTGATTTTCGCCCTGCCCGGCGTCGTATTCGGCTGTGCCTACGGCCTGTATGAGGCGCTGAAGGGGAGAGACGATCCGGACGCGTAGGGCGCGGCATCCTTGACGCGCTGACCTTCCGTAACGATTTACACACCATTTGCAGGGGACTCGGCTGCCGGGCCGCTGAACGACTCCGCGCCTTACCACAGCCTGCGCCTGCGCAGACGCGAATGTGCTCGGCCGCCCCTGTCGGAAAAAATTATCATAAAACCGCTCAAGAAAGTTGAGGATCACCTATGGAAATTAGAAAATCCGGAATGATCAGCATCGTGGGCCGCCCCAACGTGGGTAAGTCCACCCTGACCAACGCCCTGGTGGGCGAGAAGATCGCCATCGTCACCAACAAGCCCCAGACCACCCGCAACCGCATCTGCGCGGTGGTGAACCGGGAGGGCTGCCAGTTCGTCTTCCTGGACACCCCCGGCCTGCACAAGGCCCGCACCCGCCTGGGGGACTACATGGTGAAGGTGGTCAAGGAGAGCGTGGCCGACGTGGACGCGGTGCTTCTGCTGGTGGAGCCGATCCCCCACATCGGCGGGCCGGAGGCGGAGCTGATCCGGCGCATCAAGGAGCTGAACGTCCCCGCCGTGCTGGTCATCAACAAGATCGACACGGTGGAGAAGGAGGAGCTGCTCTCCGTCATGCAGGTCTACGGCGCGGCTCACGACTTCGCCGCCATCGTGCCCATCTCCGCCAAGCGGAACGAGGGGGTGGACGAGCTGCTGGGCCTGCTGGCCCAGTTCCTGCCCGAGGGGCCCCAGCTCTTCCCGGAGGACATGGTCACCGACCAGCCGGAACGCCAGGTGTGCGCCGAGATCATCCGGGAGAAGCTGCTGCTCTGCCTGGACAAGGAAATTCCCCACGGTACCGCCGTGGAGATCACCACCTTTTCCGAGCGGGACGACGGTATCATCGACCTGGACGCTACCATTTATTGTGAAAAGGCCAGCCACAAGGGGATCATCATCGGCAAGGGCGGGGCCATGCTCAAGAAGATCTCCACCCTGGCCCGCACCGACATTGAGGCCTTTATGGGCACGAAGGTGTTTCTCCAGACCTGGGTGAAGGTAAAAGAAAACTGGAGAGATAATATGAATTTGATCAAGAATTTCGGATACCGGGACGAGTAAGGGCGCAGAAATTACCGCTCATAAACGGAACGCGGCCAGCCAACCTAAAGACAGAAAGGGGGGCTGTGCCATGAGCTGGGCGGAGCTGCTCTGGCGGCTGTTTTTGCAGACCGGTCTGCCGGAGGTCTACAGCCTTTACCGGAGGGTGAAGGGCTGAGCACGCGGGCGCGGCGCGCCCGCATACATAGTGGAGGGAAGCCCATGCACATCAGCACCCAGGGCCTGGTGCTCCGGGAGGTCAACTACAAGGAGTCGGACAAGCTGCTCACCGTGCTCACCGCTGAGGGGGGCAAGCGCACGGTCAAGGCCCGGGGCTGCCGCCGGAAGGGCAGTCCCCTGGCCGCCGCGGCCCAGCTCCTGGTCTATTCGGACATGACCCTGTTTGAATACCGGGACTACTTCACCCTCAACGAGGCGGAGTCCCTCCAGCAGTTCTGGCGCGTCAGATCCGATCTGGAGAGGCTGAGCCTGGCCTCCTACTTTGCGGAAGTGATGGAGGCGGTGGCGGTGGAGGGGCGGCCCGATCCGCCGGCCCTCTCCCTCATCCTTAACTCCCTCTATGCCCTCGACAGGCTGAACCGGCCCCTGGAGCTGGTAAAGGCGGCCTTCGAGCTCAAGCTCATGTGCCTGGAGGGGTACGAGCCCCTGCTGGACGCCTGCGCGGTGTGCGGCGCGCCGGAGCCGGAGCCGCCTCTGTTCCACCTGAACGAGGGGGTGCTCTGCTGCGCCGCCTGCCGGGCGGAGGCGGGGGAGGGGGCAGCCGTCCCCCTGGAGGGGGGAGCCCTGGCGGCTATGCGCCACATCGTCTACGGCGATCCCAAGCGCCTGTTCTCCTTCCGGCTGGAGGGGGCGGGCCTGTCCTGCCTGTCCCACGTCTGCCAGCGATTTCTGACCACGCAGCTTGACCGGGGCTTTCGTACCCTGGATTTTTATCAACAATGGGGGAATTGAATATGGAACTGTTTGTAGCGGACGCCTTTACCACCCGGCGCTTCTCCGGCAATCAGGCCGGCGTGGCCCTGCTGGGGGAGGCGGATTTCCCGGAGGAGGGGTTCATGCGGGCCCTGGCCGGGGAGCTGAAGCACTCGGAGACCGCCTTTGTCCGCCGGACGGGGGAGGGCTCCTTCCACATCCGCTATTTCACCCCCGCGGAGGAGGTGGACCTCTGCGGCCACGCCACCATCGCCTCCTTCACCGTCCTGCGGGAGAGGAGGGCCATCGGGCCGGGGACGTATGCCCTGCACACCCGCTCCGGAGACCTGTCCATCCAGGTGGGCGCGGACGCGGTGTGGATGGACATGGCGCCCCCCGCCGACGGCCGGAGCTTTTCGGAGGAGGAGCAGGCGGAGCTGTACGCCGCCTACGGCCTGTCCCTGGCCGACCGGCCGGAGGGCCTGGAGGCCCAGGCGGTGAGCACCGGCCTGCTGGACATCCTGCTGCCCGTCCGGGATCTGGCCGCCCTGGAGCGGGCGGAGCAGAACGAGGGGGAGGTCACCCGCCTGTCGGAGCGCTACGGCGTGGTGGGGGTGCACATGTTCTGCCCCAGCACCCCCGACGCCGCGGCCCACTGCCGCAACTTCGCCCCCCTGTACGCCATCCCGGAGGAGGCGGCCACCGGCACCTCCAACGGGGCGCTGACCTACTATCTGTACCGCCGGGGGCTGACGGCCGCCGGGGCGGAGAACCGCTTTGTCCAGGGGGAGAAGATGGGCAAGCCCTCGGAGATCCTCAGCCGTCTCACGGACGGGGGCGACGGCGTCAAGGTTCAGGTGGGCGGCCGGGCGGTGCTCGCCCTGCGGTGTGAGCTGCTGTGATCATGCCGGACGCCATTCCGCCGGAGCTGCTGGCCCCCTGCGGAATGAACTGCCAGGTGTGCTACCGGCACCTGACTCCCCGGCGGGCCTGCCTCGGGTGCAGGGGCGGCGCGTCGAACAAGCCGCCCCACTGCCGGGACTGCGCCCTGAAAGCTTGCGCGGCGGAGCGGGGCGTGGCATTTTGCGCCGCCTGTTCCCGGTTTCCATGCAAGTCTATGGCGGCGCTGGAAAAGACCTATCAAAAGCGTTGGGGGATCAGCCTGGCGGAGACTGGACGCCGGGCCGCCGCGGGAGAGGCGGAGGCCCTTCTGGCCGGGCAGCGGAGGCGGTGGCTCTGCACCTGCGGCGGGGTGATCTCCCTCCACGATGGAGTCTGCTCAGAGTGCGGGCGGCCCGTGGACTAGGAGATATGAAACTGCCGGATGATCCCCACACTCATGTACTCGCCCATCTCGCAGGCGAGCTGGTCCAGCAGCAGGTAGGACGCGCTGATGGCGTGGTAATTGCCCAGCAGATCCTGGTCGGCGGCATCGCAGAGCAGGGTGGTATTGTGGATAAACATGCTGCTCCATAAACTGGCGTCCCAGTGGGGGTTGAGCGCGGACAGCCGGGCGGCGGTGAGCCGGTTGAGGTCCAGCCACTGGCAGCGGATGCGCTCAGCCTGGCTGCGCTGCCGCGCGTCCAGCGCGTCCAGATAAGCGGCGTAGTAGCGGTAGAGCGGAGAGCCTGCCGCTGCGGCACCGACAATAAGCTGGATGCCATAGTAGCGCTCCATGATCTGATCGTACTGGGCGGGCTGGGCCTGCAGCTCCCGATAGATGCTGTCCACGTTTTCCGCGTGGAACAGCCGGCTCTGCATATACATGAGGGCCCAGAAGGTGCTCCCCCGCCACGCATTGATACAGGTATTGAGTAATATGAGCTGACGCTCGGAGAACGTATATAAGTCAAGCCGTTTCTGTTCCATAAGATCCCTCCTGCCCATAGGGTATGCGCCCGGGGGGCTTCGGGTGCGCGAATCTTGGGGCACAGGCGCGGCGCTCCGCGGAACAACGCGGCAATCAAACAGCAAGGAAACGAATTATGACCGATTTATTTGAAAAATCCATTCAGATTCTGGAACTGCCCAAGGTGCTTGAGCGCCTGGCCGGCCAGGCTGTGACCCAGGAGGGCAAGGAGCGCTGCCTGGCGCTGCGGCCCATGACCGACCCGGACGATGTCCAGCGGGCGCTGGACGAGACCAGCGCCGCTGTGGACATGAGCGCCCTGCGGGGCAGCCCCTCCTTCTCCGGCGTCAAGCCGGTGGCGGCTTCCCTCCAGCGGGCCCACATGGGGGGCGCGCTCAACACCCGGGAGCTGCTGGACATCGCGGCGGTGCTGCGGGCGGCCCGCTCCGCCAGGGAGTACGGTGAGGGGGACGAGCGGAAAAAGACCTGCATCGACCACCTGTTTCGCTCCCTGACCGCCAACCGCTTTCTGGAGGACAAGATCACCGGCTCCATCGTGGGAGAGGACGAGATCGCCGACGCCGCCAGCCCCGAGCTGGCTTCCATCCGGCGGCATATCCGGGCCACCGCCTCCAAGGTGCGGGACATCCTCAACAAGCTCCTCTCCTCCAACCAGGCAAAATATCTCCAGGAGGCCATCATCACCCAGCGCAACGACCGCTTCGTGGTGCCCGTCAAGTCGGAGCACAAGAACGACGTGCCCGGCCTGGTGCACGACGTGTCCTCCTCCGGGGCCACCTTCTTCATCGAGCCCATGGGGGTGGTGAAGGCCAACAACGAACTCAAGGAGCTCCAGGCCAGGGAGGAGAAGGAGATTGAGCGCATCCTTGCGGAGCTGTCCGCCGAGTGCGCACAGTTCAAGGACGATATCACTCAGGACTACGATCTGCTCATCCTTCTGGATGTGATCTTCGCCCGGGCCAAGCTGGCCTACCGGATGCGGGCCTGCGCCCCCAGAATCGTGGAGCGCGGCCTGTACCTGCGGAAAGCCCGCCACCCCCTGCTGGACCCGGACAGGGCGGTGGCCAACGACCTGATGCTGGGTGAGGACTTCGACACCCTGGTGATCACCGGCCCCAACACCGGCGGCAAGACGGTGACCATCAAGACCATCGGCCTGCTCACCCTCATGGCCCAGTGCGGCCTGCATATCCCCGTCTCCGACGACAGCCGGGTAAAGGTGTTCCGCCGGGTGCTGGCCGACGTGGGCGACGAGCAGTCCATCGCCCAGAGTTTGTCCACATTTTCCTCCCACATGGTGAACATTGTGGGCATTCTCGGGGAGGCGGACGACGAGACGCTGATCCTCTTTGACGAGCTGGGGGCGGGCACCGACCCCATCGAGGGCGCGGCCCTGGCCGCCGCCATCATCGAGAGCGCCCGGGAGATGGGAGCCCTGGTGGCCGCCACCACCCACTACGCCGAGCTGAAGGTGTACGCCATGACCACGCCGGGGGTGGAGAACGCCTCCTGCGAGTTCAACGTGGACTCCCTGGCCCCCACCTACCGCCTGCTCATCGGCATCCCCGGCAAGTCCAATGCCTTTGCCATCTCGGAGCGGCTGGGCCTGCCCAAGTCTATCATCCAGAAGGCCGCCGCCCGCATCGACGCGGAGAACGTGCGCTTCGAGGACGTGCTCACCCAGCTGGACGAGCAGCGCCAGGAGATGGAGCGGGAGAAGGAGGCCGCCGCCCGGCTCCGGCGGGAGATGGAGGAGACGGCCAAGGCCTCCCGGGAGTACAAGGCCAAGATGGAGGCCGAGCGGGCCAAGGCGGTGGAGAAGGCCCAGGCGGAGGCCCGGGCCATTCTGGACGAGGCCAGGGACACCGCCGACCAGGTATTCAAGGAGCTCAACGACATGCGCCGCCGCCAGCGGAAAGAGGAAGACTGGCAGCGGGTCAACGACGAGCGGGCCGCCCTGCGCCGCAGCCTCAACGAGGCGGAGGGGAAGCTGGGGGCCCGGCCGGAGGAGCCGGCCCCGCCTCCCACCCGGCCAGCCCGGGCGGGCGACACGGTGGAGCTGGTGAAGATGGGCACCCAGGCCACCGTCCTGTCGGTCAACAAGGACGGCTCCCTCCAGCTCCAGGCGGGGATTCTGAAGATCACCGCCAGGCAGGAGGAGGTGCGCGTGGTAGAGGGGGAGACCCAGCAGTCCGCCAAGAAGGTGGTGGCCCGGGCGGAGCACAAGCTGCGCACCCTGGGGGCCTCGCCAGAGGTGGATCTCCGGGGTATGATGACCGATGAGGCCATCGGCGCATTGGATCTCTTCCTGGACAACGCGGTGCTGGGCAAGCTCAACGAGGTGCGTATCATCCACGGCAAGGGCACCGGCGCGGTGCGCAAGGCAGTGCGGGAGCACCTCAAGCGCAGCCGCTACGTCAAGTCCTTCCGCCCCGGCCGCTACGGCGAAGGCGAGGATGGTGTGACCATCGCCGAGCTTCGGTAGAGCAGCCCCCGTCCCCCGCGGGAGCGCGTGGGGGGCCTCCGGGGGGAATCGATTCCCCCCGGAAGGCGCGGCTTTGGAGCGAAGCGACAGGCTTTCCGCAGAAAGCCTCCGCGCCGTGAGGACGGCGTAACGAGCGCCAGGCTGCGGCAGGCGGAATGTCTGCCATCTGCGGACATTCGTGCCCCAGAGGGGAAGGAGTAAACTGGTTCGTCAATCAAACCAGTTTCTTCAACTTAATTTGTGTATTTTGTCATTGACGGTTTGGGATAAATTTGATATTCTATAGTACGAAGTATGCGAATGCATCTTGGGGGGAAAACGCTATGTATATGAAAGAGGCAGTCGTGAACAACCAGGTCGGCCTGCATGCGAGACCGGCCACGTTTTTCATCCAGAAAGCCAACGAGTTCAAGAGCTCCATTTGGGTGGAGAAGGACGAGCGCAGAGTGAACGCCAAGAGCCTGCTGGGTGTGCTCTCTCTGGGCATTGTCAAGGGGACTTCCATCAACCTCATTGCAGACGGCCCCGACGAGAAAGAAGCGGTGGAGGCTCTGATTGAGCTGATCTCCTCCAACTTCTCCGAGTAAGCGAACGAGCGAGAGAAAAAAGCGCCGCGTCTGCGGCGCTTTTTTTGATAGACGGGAGGTGTGGCTTGTGAAGGCGGAGATGACTCCGGAGCCCATCCGGCGGAGCGCCCTGCGCCTGCGGCTGGGCGGGCTGGCCCTGTGCTGGCGCCGCCGCCTGCTGTGGCATACCGGCGGCCTGCGGTTTGCCCGGCCCCGGCCGGAGGTGGAGTGCCCCTATCTGCGGGCGGAGCACGCCACGCCCCTGCTGCGCAGGCTGCGGGGGGAGGACATGGCCCTCCAGCGCAGCAAGGTGACCAACCTGCGCTTGGCGGCGGCCCGTCTGGACGGCCTGACCCTGCGGCCGGGGGAGACCCTCTCCTTCTGGCGGGCCGTAGGCAAGCCCACCCGGCGGAGGGGCTATGTGGAGGGGATGATTCTGCGCAACGGCAGGGTAGCCTCCGGCGTGGGGGGCGGCCTGTGCCAGATGACCAACCTGCTCTACTGGATGACCCTCCACACCCCCCTCACCGTCACCGAGCGGTGGCGGCACGGCTACGACGTGTTTCCCGACTCCAACCGCACCCAGCCCTTTGGCAGCGGGGCCACCTGCTTCTACAACTACATGGATCTCATGGTGCGCAACGACACCCCCGACACCTGGCGGCTGGTGCTCCAGGTGACGGACACCCATCTGGAGGGGG
>OIYW01001251.1_pt1 | contig 17808 bp, 10 predicted proteins | sample 1588351 | NCBI WGS metagenome assembly OIYW01 (sample SAMN03283268) | human gut metagenome | biome: human-associated habitat; material: feces | host: Homo sapiens | place: USA | collected 2013 | reverse complement strand
GTCAGAGCTTTCCCCTGAGGTAAAAGAGGTGCTTGAAAAGGGAAGGAATTATCTGGACAGACTGAGAAAAAGCAACGATGCCATTCCGGGGGAGGAAATTTCTGCCAAGATCTTTAAAATGGAAAAAATCGTGGATCAGATTTTTCAGAGGGCCAAGGCTCATCCGGAGATCATTCCGGATCTGAAGCGGATGATGGATTATTATCTTCCCATGACCGTAAAGCTTCTGGAGGCTTATGAGGATATGGACAGTCAGCCTGTTCAGGGAGAAACCATCCGTTCCTCCAAAAAAGAGATCGAAGATACTCTGGATACTCTGAACGATGCTTTTGCAAAACTTCTGGATTCTGTTTTTCAGGATACAGCCTGGGATGTTTCCAGTGATATTTCCGTTCTTCATACGTTACTTGCCCAGGAAGGGCTGAAGGACAGTGATTTTAAAATACAGCATTGATCATAAAGGAGAACAAAATGAGCGAAGAATTAAACAAAACAGAAGCGTCAATGCCTTTTCTCACACTGGAGCCGCAGCTGGAACCGGAAGCTCCGGAACAGCCGGAAAATCCTGCCGCTCTTATGGAGGAGACTCCGGATATGGATCCGGTACAGAAGGAAATGGCCCGGATGGAACTGACTTCTGAGGAACAGAAGATGGTGGATTCCTTTGCAGAAAAGATTGATGTGGAAAATACGGCGCAGATTCTTCAGTACGGATCCGGAACCCAGAAAAAAATGGCGGATTTTTCGGATGAGGCGCTGAAAAATGTAAGAACTCAGGATCTTGGGGAAGTGGGGGAACTTCTCACAGACGTGGTAAGTCAGCTGAAGGATTTTGATACGGAAGAAGAAAAGGGATTTTTCGGATTTTTTAAAAAACAGGCAAATAAAATTGAAAATCTGAAAAACAAGTATGACAAGGCAGAGGCAAATGTAGAACGGATCACAGACGTGCTTCAGAAGCATCAGGTACGCCTTCTGAAGGATTCTGCGTTGATGGATAAGATGTATGAACAGAATCTCCTTTATTTCAGGGAGCTTTCCATGTATATCCTGGCAGGAAAAAAACAGCTTTCCGCTGTCAGAAACGGAAAATTAAAAGAGCTTTCCGAAAAGGCCGGATTAAGCGGACTGCCGGAGGATGCGCAGAAAGCCAGGGATCTGGACAGTCAGTGTATCCGTTTTGAGAAAAAGCTCCATGACCTGGAGCTGACGCGGATGATCTCGCTTCAGACAGCGCCTCAGATCCGCCTTGTGCAGAATAATAATACAGTTATGGCAGAGAAGATCCAGACAACTATTGTAAATACCATTCCTCTGTGGAAAAGCCAGATGGTGCTGGCTCTTGGAATCGCTCATTCTACCCAGGCGGCGCAGGCTCAGAGACAGGTATCTGATGTGACAAATGAGCTTTTGCGTAAAAATGCGGAAACGCTTCATATGGCATCTGCAGAAACTGCAAAAGAGTCTGAGCGGGGAATTGTGGATCTGGAAACTCTGAAGCAGACAAATGCAGAGCTGATCCAGACCCTGGATGATGTGATGCGGATACAGAAGGAAGGCAGAGCAAAGCGTCAGGCTGCCGAAGCGGAGATGGCGCGGATGGAAAACGATCTGAAAGCAAAGCTTCTGGAAATCCAGAGATAAAGAAAAAGGGCTGTCACACAGCCGGAAATTCCGGAAAAGCTGTGGCAGTTCTTTGTGTTTCATAATAAATTTTTCAGGAGGAAGATTATGTATCGGGAACATACAAAGGTTATAAAAATCGGAAATAAAAAAATCGGGGGAGGAAATCCTGTTCTTATTCAGTCTATGACAAATACAAGGACAGATGATGTGGAGGCAACCGTAAAGCAGATCCTGGAGCTGGAGGCCGCAGGCTGTGAGATCATCCGGTGCGCGGTTCCGGATATGGCGGCGGCAGAGGCGCTTTCTGAGATCAAAAAGCAGATTCACATTCCTCTGGTGGCAGATATTCATTTTGATTACAGGCTGGCTATTGCGGCAATGGAAAACGGAGCAGACAAAATCCGCATTAACCCTGGAAATATCGGAAGCCGGGAGAGAATCAAAGCGGTTGTAGATGTGGCCAGGGAAAGAAATATTCCTATCCGGGTGGGCGTAAACAGCGGTTCTCTGGAAAAGGACCTGGTGGAAAAATATCACGGTGTCACTGCAGAGGGGCTGGTAGAAAGCGCTCTTGACAAGGTGAGGATCATTGAGGATATGGGATATGACAATCTGGTGATCAGTATTAAATCTTCAGATGTTATGATGTGCGCCAGAGCCCATGAGCTGATCGCAGAAAAGACAAATTACCCTCTTCATGTGGGAATTACAGAGGCAGGAACTTTATATTCCGGCAACATTAAGTCTGCAGTAGGGCTTGGGATCATTCTTTCTCAGGGAATCGGAGATACTATCCGGGTTTCTCTTACCGGAGCGCCTCTGGAGGAGATCAAATCTGCAAAACGGATCCTGAAAACTCTGGGACTTCGAAAAGGAGGGATCGAGGTGGTGTCCTGTCCTACCTGCGGACGTACCAGGATTGACCTGATCGGTCTTGCAAATCAGGTGGAGACAATGGTCCAGGACATCCCTCTTGATATTAAGGTGGCTGTTATGGGCTGCGTGGTAAACGGACCGGGAGAAGCAAAGGAAGCTGATATAGGAATTGCCGGGGGAGTGGGCGTAGGGCTTCTGATCAAAAAGGGAGAGATCATAAAAAAGGTTCCGGAGGATCAGCTTCTGGATACCCTAAGAGAAGAGCTTCTTCACTGGGAAGAATAAGAAAGAGGAAAAAATGGAAAAAGATTTTTTTGACGTATTTCCAAATCTGAAGATCAAGGATCCGCTGCAGGAGCTTCTGGATATGGTAGCTGTCACCAGGGTGTCCTGCAATCCGGATAAGACCAGATTGTGGGTTTATATCAGCAGTGAACGGTGGATCCACAAAAAATATATCATAGAGCTGCAGCAGCAGATTGAAAGACAGTGCTTTCCGGGAATCCAGATGCAGGTAACGGTGATCGAAAAGTTCCGTCTGTCCAGACAGTATACGCCGGATAATTTTCTGGAGGTGTACCGGTCCAGCATGGAACTGGAGCTGCGGAATTACAATATGCTGGAATATAATCTTTTTAAACGGTCCAGAATTACTTTTTCCGGCACAGAGGAAATGGATCTGGTGCTTCCGGATTCTGTGATCGCCCGGGAAAAAAGTGAAATCCTTGTGGAATATCTTCATAAGGTATTCTGTGAACGCTGCGGAATGAATCTGAAGATCGAGCTTCAGTTTGAAGAGGCTCAGGAAAGCAAGTACCGGAAAAATGCAGTTCTTCAGATTGAGCAGGAAGTGGAAAATGTCCTGAAACATGCAAAGCTGGATAAAGAGGAAGAAACGCCGAAACAGGAGGAAGCCTCTTCCGGTTCTGACAAAAAAGAGAATAAAAAAGCTTCCGGAAAAGGAAAGCAGGAGAAAAAATCCTTTGACAAAAAGGGACATGGAGGCGACTTCCGGGGTGGATTCCGAAGAGACAGCAATCCAGATGTTATATATGGAAGAGATTTTGAGGGTGAAATCATTCCTCTGGAAAACATTACAGGGGAAATGGGAGAAGTCATTATACGAGGTCAGGTTCTGGATGTAGAGGCAAGAGAGATCCGGAATGAAAAAACCATTCTTATTTTTCCGGTTACGGATTTTACAGACTCTATTGTGATCAAAATGTTCCTGCGGAACGAGCAGGTTCCGGAAGTAAAAGAAGAGATAAAAAAGGGAGCCTTTCTGAAGCTGAAAGGCGTTACCACCATTGACCGTTTTGACAGTGAACTGACCATTGGTTCCGTTGCCGGAATCAAAAAAATTGCAGACTTTACCAGTACAAGAATGGATACCAGCCCTCAGAAAAGGGTGGAGCTTCACTGCCATACAAAAATGAGCGATATGGACGGCGTTACTGAGGCAAAGGCCCTGGTAAAGCGCGCCTATGAGTGGGGACATAAGGCCATTGCCATTACCGATCACGGTGTGGTTCAGGCGTTCCCCGAGGCAAACCACTGCTTTGACGCCTGGGGAGGCTGTGTGCCAAAGGATTCTGATTTTAAGGTGCTTTACGGCATGGAAGCATATCTGGTAGACGATCTGAAGGGAATTGTCACTAACAGTAAGGGGCAGTCCATGGACGGAAGCTTTGTGGTATTTGATATAGAGACAACGGGATTTTCCCCTCTGACCTGCAGGATCATTGAGATCGGAGCTGTCCGGGTGGAAAAAGGCGTGATCACAGACAGGTTTTCCACCTTTGTGAACCCGAAGGTTCCCATTCCCTACCGGATCGAGCAGCTTACCAGTATCAATGATGCAATGGTTATGGACGCTCCGGATATTGAAACCATTCTTCCGAAGTTTCTGGAATTTTGCCAGGGTGCGGTGATGGTTGCCCACAATGCTGATTTTGATATGAGCTTTATTATAGAAAACTGCAAGCGGCAGGGCATCAGCGATGATTTTACCTACATTGATACCGTGGGAATGGCCCGTTTCCTTCTGCCGGCGTTGAATCGGTTCAAGCTGGATACGGTGGCAAAAGCAGTGGGAGTTTCCCTTGCCCATCACCACAGAGCAGTAGATGACGCTGCCTGCACTGCGGATATTTTTGTAAAATTTGTGGAAATGCTGAGAGAAAGGGATATTTTTGATGTGGATGCCCTGAACAGCCAGGGAAATGTATCTGTGGATACCATCAAAAAGCTTCCCACTTACCATGCGGTTATTTTTGCCAGAAATGAGACTGGACGCATTAATCTTTATAAGCTTGTAAGCCAGTCCCACCTGAAATATTACAGGAGAAGGCCAAGAGTTCCCAAAAGTGTTTTTCTGGAGTACAGGGATGGGCTGATCATCGGAAGCGCCTGTGAGGCAGGAGAGCTTTATCAGGCTCTTCTTCGGAACGCGCCGGATCAGGAAATTGCCAGACTGGTGGATTTTTACGATTACCTGGAAATCCAGCCTCTTGGAAACAATGCCTTTATGATCGCCAGTGACAAAAATGATACCGTAAATTCAGAGGCAGACCTGATTGAGCTGAACAAAAAAATCGTAAAGCTGGGCGAGCAGTTTAAAAAGCCAGTGGTGGCAACCTGCGACGTTCATTTTATGGATCCTCAGGACGAGATTTACCGGCGCATTATCATGGCGGGAAACGGATTTTCTGATGCGGATAATCAGGCCCCTCTTTATCTTCGTACCACAGAAGAGATGCTGGAGGAATTTTCCTATCTGGGAAGTGAAAAGGCAGAAGAGGTTGTGATTACCAACACCAATAAGATTGCTGACATGATTGAAAAAATATCGCCTATCCATCCGGATAAATTTCCGCCGGTGATCCCAAACTCCGATCAGGATCTCCGGGATATCTGCTTTAAAAAAGCCCACGAGATCTATGGAGAGAAGCTTCCGGGAATTGTGGAGGAGCGTCTGGAAAAAGAACTGAATTCCATTATTTCCAACGGATATGCGGTTATGTATATCATAGCCCAGAAGCTTGTGTGGAAATCAAATGACGACGGTTATCTGGTAGGCTCCAGAGGATCCGTAGGATCTTCTCTGGCAGCTACCATGTCAGGTATTACGGAGGTCAATCCTCTGCCGCCGCACTATATCTGTCCAAATTGTAAATACAGCGATTTTGATTCCCCGGAGGTAAAAAAATTCGGCGGAATGGCAGGCTGTGACATGCCTGACAAAAACTGCCCTCACTGCGGCACAAAAATGATCAAAGAAGGCTTTGACATTCCATTTGAAACCTTCCTGGGCTTTAAGGGAGACAAGGAGCCGGATATTGACCTTAACTTTTCCGGTGAATATCAGGCAAACGCTCATAAATATACAGAGGTTATTTTTGGAAAAGGGCAGACCTTTAAGGCAGGAACCATCGGTACTCTTGCGGAAAAAACAGCTTTCGGCTATGTGAAAAATTATTTTGAAGAGCATGGTCAGCACAAGCGGTACTGCGAGATCAACAGGATCGTTCAGGGATGCACAGGCATCCGCCGTACCACAGGCCAGCACCCGGGAGGAATCATTGTTCTGCCAAAAGGCGAGGAAATCGAAAAATTCACACCGGTGCAGCATCCGGCAAATGACGAGAACAGCGACATCATTACCACGCATTTTGACTATCATTCCATTGACGGAAACCTTCTGAAGCTTGATATTCTGGGACACGATGATCCAACCATGATCCGTATGCTGGAGGATCTGACCGGAAAGAATGCCCAGGAGATCCCTCTTGACAGCAAAGAGGTTATGTCCCTTTTTGCCGGCACAAAAGCCCTGGGTATCACTCCGGAGGATATTGGAGGGTGCAAGCTTGGCTGTCTGGGTGTGCCGGAGTTTGGTACAGACTTTGCCATGCAGATGCTTATTGATACCCAGCCAAAGTATTTTTCGGATCTGGTCCGGATCGCGGGACTTGCTCATGGTACGGACGTATGGCTGGGAAATGCCCAGACTTTGATCCAGGAAGGAAAGGCTACCATTTCCACAGCGATCTGTACCCGAGACGATATTATGATCTATCTGATCAGTATGGGAGTGGAGAGCAGCCTTGCATTTACGATCATGGAGAGCGTGCGAAAAGGAAAGGGGCTCCGGGACGAGTGGGAGGCTACTATGAGGGAGCATAATGTTCCGGAATGGTATATCTGGTCCTGCAAAAAGATCAAGTACATGTTCCCCAAAGCTCATGCGGCAGCCTATGTTATGATGGCATGGCGGATCGCCTGGTTTAAGGTGTTTATTCCCCTGGCATACTATGCTGCGTTTTTCAGTATCCGCGCAACTGCTTTTTCCTATGAGACCATGTGTATGGGACGGGACAGGCTGGAATATTATCTGGCAGAGCTTCGAAAAAAAGGCGACGAGGCGTCAAAAAAAGAACAGGATTCCATCAGGGACATGCGTATCGTCCAGGAGATGTACGCCAGAGGCTTCGAGTTTCTTCCTATTGATATTTACCGTTCCCATGCAAACCGCTTCCAGATCATTGACGGCAAGCTGCTTCCTCCTCTGAACAGTATTGACGGAATGGGAGACAAGGCTGCGGAGGCGGTGGTGGAGGCTGCAAAGCAGGGAAAATTCCTGTCCAAGGATGATTTCCGTGACCGCACCAAGGTCAGTAAGACAGTCATTGATCTTATGGACGATCTGGGGCTGTTCGGAGATATTCCCCAGTCCAATCAGTTCTCCCTGTTTGATGTGGTGTGACTGCCTGACGCTGCTGTTTACACGGTATTGTCCTGTCAGGCTACTGTGATCACCTGACGGATACTGTTTACAGGTCGCTGCCCTGGGAGGGGGGTGGCATGTATATGCCATCCCGAGAAAGAACCTTAAGATATCCGGAATTACAGGAAGTTTCTGCAGCATGTTATAATATATTACGGAAATATTACAAAATAATTTTCCAACAGGAGACAATTATGAAAAAAGATGAACTTCGCTATTTACAGCGTCTGGCAGAACTGTACCCCACTATTGGGAGAGCTTCTACAGAGATCATTAATCTTCAGTCTATTTTAAATCTTCCAAAAGGAACAGAACATTTTATGTCGGATCTTCATGGAGAGTACGAGGCATTTTCTCATGTTCTCAGGAACGGTTCCGGCGCTGTGCGGAAAAAAATAGATGATGTATTCGGTCATACCTTAAGCAATCATGACAAAAGAGACCTTGCCACCCTGATCTATTATCCGAGGGAAAAAATCCGCCTGGTGAAAAAGACAGAGGAGGATATGGAAAACTGGTACAAGATCACTCTGTACCGTCTGATCGAGGTGTGCAAGACAACCGCATCCAAATATACCAGATCCAAGGTGAGAAAGGCCCTTCCGCCGGATTACGCCTATGTGATAGAGGAGCTGATCACAGAGAAAGCGGAGGTTCTTGACAAGGAAGCTTACTATAATTCCATTGTCAATACTATCATAGAGATCCGCAGGGCAGAAAATTTTATCGTTGCCCTGGCTGAACTGATCCAGCGGCTGGTTGTGGATCATCTTCACATTCTGGGAGATATTTTTGACAGAGGCCCGGGGCCGCATTTTATTATGGACCGGCTGATGGAATACCATTCTCTTGATATTCAGTGGGGAAACCATGATGTTGTGTGGATGGGGGCGGCAGTGGGACAGAGAGCCTGCATTGCCACAGTAGTAAGAAACAGTATCCGCTATGGAAACCTGGATATTCTGGAGGACGGCTATGGGATCAACATGCTTCCGCTGGCCACCTATGCCATGGAAACCTATAAGGATGACCCATGCACAGTGTTCGGGATCAAGGGTGTTTCTGACTACCATTCTCTGGAACAGGAGCTTGGGCGCAAAATGCACAAGGCCATTGCCATGATCCAGTTTAAGCTGGAGGGTCAGCTTTTAAGGGAACGCAGGGAATTTCATATGGAGGATCGCTGCCTTCTTCACAGAATTGATCCGGAAAAGGGAAGCATTGTCATGCCGGACGGAAAGGAATATGCGCTCAGGGACAATCTGTTTCCCACCATTGACTGGGAACATCCCTATGAGCTTACTGCAGGAGAACTGGAAGTTATGGAGCGGCTGGAAGCAGCCTTCCGGAACTGTGAAAAGCTTCAGAATCATATGCGCCTTCTTCTTGACGTGGGAGGCCTGTACAAGATCTATAACGGAAATCTGCTTTTTCATGGCTGCATTCCTCTTAATGAGGACGGAAGCATGAAAGAAGTAGAGGTTTACGGGGAAACTTACAGTGGCAGGGCTCTTTACGATATTCTGGAAAGCTATGTGCGCAGGGCGTTTTTTTCCGTGGATGCAGAGGAACAGAAAAAGGGAAAGGATATCCTGTGGTATATCTGGGCGGGACCAAATTCCCCTCTGTTCGGCAAGGACAAAATGACAACCTTTGAGCGGTACTTTATAGAGGATAAAGAAATTGCAAAAGAGAAAAAGGGAGCCTACTACCAGCTTCTGGAAAAGGAGGAGGTAGTGGATCGCATGCTTTTGGAGTTTGGTCTGGATCCGGCAAAAAGCCACATTATCAACGGTCATGTTCCGGTGCATCAGATCGAGGGGGAAAGCCCGGTAAAATGCGGAGGCAAGGTGATCGTCATTGACGGCGGTCTGTGCAAGGCGTATCAGAAGGTAACCGGAATCGCAGGCTACACTCTGATCTATAACTCTTACGGCCTGTTTCTTGCAGCCCATGAGCCGTTTACCTCTGCGGAGGAGGCGGTTTCCAAAGGGAATGACATTGTATCCAGCCAGATGGCTGTGCATTATTCTTCAAAAAGGCGTCTTGTAGGGGATACAGACAACGGGAAAGCTTTGCGGGAAAGAATACAGGAACTTACCCGTCTTCTTGAAGCCTACAGGAAAGGTATTATAAAAGAAACAAAATAAAGGCTTTACTTATTTTTCCTGTTTTTATATAATGATGCTTGCAGTAAATACGGAAGATCAAACTAGGGATTGCCGGTCTGAGACAGACTGGCGATTACTCAGCTTCACGTAGCGAAAAAACATAATAAGGAGAGAACAGAATTATGGGCGGAATTTTTGGAGTAGCTTCAAAGTCCAGCTGTGTGCTGGATCTGTTTTTCGGAATTGACTATCATTCTCATCTGGGAACAAGAAGGGGAGGAATGGCTGTATATGATCCGGCAAAGGGATTTGACAGAGCCATTCATAATATTGAGAATTCCCCGTTCCGTACAAAGTTTGACAGAGACGTATCAGAGCTTCAGGGCAATCTTGGAATTGGATGCATTTCTGACAATGAGCCTCAGCCTCTGCTGGTACGTTCTCATCTTGGGAATTTTGCCATTACAACAGTAGGTAAGATCAATAATATGGAAGAGCTTGTGGAGCATTCTTTTAAAAACGGCAGCACACATTTTTTGGAAATGAGCGGCGGAAATGTGAATCCTACAGAAATGGTTGCATCTCTGATCAATCAGAAGTCAACTATGGTGGAGGGAATCCGCTATGCACAGGAAATGATAGACGGATCTATGACCATGCTGATCCTGACTCCAAAGGCACTTTTTGCAGCCAGAGATCGTCTTGGAAGAACTCCTCTTATTATTGGAAAAAAAGACGGTGCTCGGTGTGTTTCCTTTGAAAGCCATGCGTACATCAACCTGGGCTATGAAGATGAAAAGTCTCTGGGACCGGGCGAGATCGTGGCAGTGACTCCGGAAGGAATTGAAACTCTGCAGAAGCCCGGAGACAAAATGCGTATCTGTTCTTTCCTCTGGGTATACTATGGATATCCTACTTCCACCTATGAGGGGGTAAATGTAGAGGAAATGCGCTATAAATGCGGTGATATGCTGGCAGAGCGTGATTTTGGAGAGGTAAAACCTGATATTGTGGCAGGTGTTCCGGATTCCGGAATTGCCCATGCCATTGGTTATGCAAACCGCTCCGGAGTGCCGTTTGCCCGCCCGTTTATTAAATACACCCCTACCTGGCCGCGTTCCTTTATGCCAACCCAGCAGAGCCAGAGAAATCTGATCGCCAGAATGAAGCTGATCCCTGTTCACAGACTGATCAAGGATAAAAGCCTTCTGATGATCGATGATTCCATTGTAAGGGGAACCCAGCTTCGCGAAACTTCAGATTTCCTTTACAGCAACGGAGCTAAAGAGGTACATATCCGTCCGGCCTGCCCGCCGCTTTTGTACGGATGTAAATATCTGAATTTTTCCCGCTCAAAATCCGAGATGGATCTGATCACAAGAAGAGTGATCGCAAAGCGGGAAGGTGACAATGTGGATGAAAAAACTCTTGCGGACTATGCAAATCCGGATTCTGAGAATTATAAGGGAATGCTGGAGGATATCCGCAAAGAGCTGAACTTTACGACCCTGAAATACCATCGTCTTGACGATCTTGTGGCTTCTATTGATATTGAGCCGTGCAAGCTTTGTACTTATTGCTGGAGCGGCAAAGAATAAAGAACTGCCATAAGAAATCAGTTATGAAGGGTATGTGCAGAACAGAGGTGAAACATAATGAGAAGAAAACGAGAGATACTGAAAATACTGCTCTGTGTACTGACTGCGGTTTTTATAATGGTAAGCGCCGCAGCGCTGCTTCTTGTAGGCCTTCGAACCAGCGCACAGAAGGAGCAGAAAAAACAGGAGGCGCTGGAAGCACTGGAAAACAGGCCTACCGTTGCCCCTACCCTTGCGGTATCCGTAACGCCTTCTCCCACACCGAGACCCACGGCAACGCCTACACCGATTCCGACAGTGGTGGCTGCCTTTAATCCGGATGATTTCTGGAATGAATGGTACAGTACAGACGGAACCGTGACAATGAATATTTATAATATCAGTCTGGATACCGTATCCTTCAGTTTTTCTCAGACGGACCGTAATCACACCCAGACAGTGACGGCAGATGTAACCGCTGAGGTTGCCGGCAATGCGGCAAAATTTTATTTTTCCGATTCAGCCGGAAACAGTTCATCCGGGAATCTGATTTTTGACAATGGACAGCTTTATGTAAAGATCGTGACCAGCGAACCGGTATCTGCTGTTTTCCCAAGTGTGGACTGTATTATGAGCCGGAATCAGGTTCAGCTTGTACCTGATCCTACGGCAACGCCAACGCCGATGCCTCAGGATCAGCAGATCAGCCAGACTGGAGAATATTTCTTCCCGGAAAGCAACAGCAGGTATCTGACAGATGATGAAGTATCCGTGTATTCGTCGGCTCAGCTTGAGCTTGCAAAAAATGAGATCTATGCCCGCCACGGAAGGATCTTTGTGACCCAGAGTATTGCAGATTATTTTAACGGCAAATCCTGGTATCAGGGAACCGTGGATCCGGATACCTTTGATGCTCAGCAGGGTTCCATTTTTAATGAATATGAGATTGCAAATATTCAGAAAATTGAGGAATGGGAAATGCTGAAAAGGGCAGCAGGAAACTGATCATAAATCATATGATGAAACAAAAAGGCATGTATGGAAAACCATAGGTGCCTTTTTTGGTATCAGGCGGGGATTTGGAATATCGCCACATTTCCGTGGCTGGGGCTTGTGTTTCCGGGGCTTCAGCCCTATAATAAAAGAACAGACAAATCATCTTTTCAATTTCTATTTCTTACACAGCAGTTCTGCTGGAATTTCCATTTGTAGTTATTCTTTAAAAGTACAGCTTTATTTTTTCGTGAAAAACGGGATCGGGGACTGATTTTCGCAGAAAGGAGTGTTATGTTTGCAGCAGTATTATCTGCAGTGATCCTCGGTATGGAAGTACATCCGGTACAGGTGGAGGCCGATGTAAGCGACGGATTGCCGTCTTTTACTATGGTGGGCTTTCCCTCTGCTCAGGTAAAGGAGGCTCAGGACAGAGTGAGGACAGCCTTTAAAAACAATGAGATCGCGCTTCCGCCAAAAAGGATCACAGTGAATTTTGCCCCGGCTGATATAAAAAAAGAAGGAGCAGGATTTGATGTTCCGGTAGCGGCAGCCGTACTGGCTGCTTCCGGCATTCTGGAGCCGGAAGTTTTAAAGGGAGTCATGTTTGCGGGAGAATTAAGCCTCAATGGGGAAATTCATGCGATTCCCGGAATTCTTCCTATTGTTATAAGGGCAAGAGAAGAAAAGTGCCGGCTGTGCATTGTCCCCTGGGGGAATATGAGAGAGGCCTGTCTGGTGCCGGATATGAAAATCATAGGGGTAAAAAATTTAAAAGAGCTGATCATTTTTCTGAAAGCTCCCGGGAAGTACAGACAGCCCTGTATCAGACAGGAAACAGAGCAGCCGGGACAGGAACTGGATTTCAGTGAGATCCGGGGGCAGGAATCTTTAAGAAGAGCAGTGGAAATTTCTGTAAGCGGATTCCATAATCTTCTGATGATCGGACCGCCGGGAGCAGGAAAAACCATGGTGGCAAGACGGATACCGGGAATCATGCCGCCTCTGACCTTTGAGGAAAGTCTGGAACTGACTAAAATCTACAGTATTGCAGGGCTTCTTTCTCCCACGGATCCTCTGGTAAGGCAGCGGCCTTTCCGAAGTCCTCATCACTCCAGTCCGGCTCCTGCCCTTGCGGGCGGCGGGCGTAATCCAAGACCGGGGGAGATCACGCTGGCCCACAGGGGCGTTCTGTTTCTGGATGAGATGCCGGAATTTTCCAGAAGAACCCTGGAAATCCTGCGGCAGCCTCTGGAAGACCGGGTAATACGGATTTCAAGAGTATACGGAACCTATACCTTTCCTGCTGATTTTATCCTGTGCGCAGCAATGAATCCCTGTCCCTGCGGGTATTATCCGGATATGAACCGGTGCCGGTGCACGTCCGGGCAGGTAAGCCGGTATCTGAATAAGATCAGTCAGCCGCTTCTTGACCGTCTGGATCTCTGTGCAGAGGCAGAACCCGTAAGCTTTTCCAGTCTGAACGGAAAACAGGGGGAAGCATCGGACCGGATCAGGAAACGAGTGGAAAAGGTTCATGAAATCCAGAGAAATCGCTATCAGAATGAAAATATTCAGTTTAACGGGGAACTGAAAGGAAACATGATTGAAGCTTATTGCCGGACGGATGATCAGGGGAAAGCGCTTCTGGAAGCAGCTTTTGACAGAATGGATTTCAGCGCCAGAGCATACCACAGGATACTGAAGGTTTCCCGAACCATTGCCGACATGGAAGGCTCGGAGCTGATAAAAAAAGAGCATATAGGAGAAGCGCTGTCCTACCGGGCCTTTGACAAAAAATACTGGTCGTGAACAGAAAAATAAAAAGTCATAAAAAAACGGGAGAAGGGGTATTTTATATGGAAAGAAATCACTCAGACAATATCAGATGTATCGAAAAAGGTCAGCCGGAATATCCGGAAAAACTGAAAGCCTATGACCACATGCCGGAAAAGCTTTATATAAAAGGAAGGCTGCCGGATCCGGAAAGACCCTGTGCTGCAGTTGTGGGAGCAAGAATGTGCAGTCCCTACGGAAGAATCCAGGCGTTTCAGTATGCAAAGACCCTGGCAGAAGCGGGAGTGCAGATCATCAGCGGAATGGCAACAGGAATCGATTCGGAAGGACACAGAGGAGCGCTTGCAGGAGGGATGCCCACCTGGGCAGTTCTGGGAAGCGGACCGGATGTCTGTTATCCGGCAGCCAACCGGAATCTTTATGAAAGAATTTTGAGAGAAAAGGGAGGAATCCTCAGTGAATATCCTCCGGGCACTCAGCCGAGGAATTATCATTTTCCTGCAAGGAACAGAATTTTAAGTGCGTTGTCAGACCTGGTTCTTGTAGTGGAGGCAAAAGAAAAGAGCGGTTCCCTTATTACAGCCCAGTGGGCGCTGGAACAGGGAAAGGCAGTTTTTGCCCTTCCGGGCCCTGTAAATGAAGAGCTGAGCAGAGGCTGCCACAGGCTGATCTATGACGGAGCAGGGCTGGCATACAAGCCGGAAGTGCTTTTGGAGGAGCTTGGGATAAATTGTAAAAATACCGTAAAATCATCTGAAAAAAAGAACTTAGGACTTGCAAGTGATTTGAATATGGTGTATAGTTGTCTCGATTTACGACCAAAATCCAGGGATAGTATCATGCAGGAAACAGGGCTTTCCGCTGAAAAAACAGGAAGTATTCTTGTGGAACTGAGTATTCTGGGACTGGTCAGAGAAATCAGCAGACATTATTATGTAAAAATTCAGACATAAGTGATTTTGATAAATAGGAGAGGTAGCATGGCAAAATATCTGGTGATCGTGGAGTCACCTGCAAAGGTAAAAACAATTAAGAAGTTTCTGGGGAGTAATTATGACGTACAGGCATCTAACGGACATGTAAGAGATTTTCCGAAAAGTCAGTTTGGAATTGATGTGGAAAATGACTTTGAGCCCAAATATATAACTATCCGCGGAAAGGGAGAGCTTCTGGCAGGGCTGCGCAAGGCGGCAAAAAAGGCTGACAAAATTTATCTGGCAACTGACCCTGACCGTGAGGGAGAGGCTATTTCCTGGCATCTGATGCAGGCGTTAAAGGAAGATCCGAAAAAAATGCGCAGGATCACCTTTAATGAGATCACCAAAACAGCAGTCAAAAATTCAATCAAACAGCCAAGAGAGCTGGACATGAATCTTGTGGATGCACAGCAGGCCAGAAGAATGCTGGACCGTATGGTAGGCTACAGCATCAGTCCGCTGCTCTGGGCAAAGGTAAAAAGAGGCCTGAGCGCAGGGCGCGTGCAGTCTGTGGCGCTTCGGATCATATGCGACAGAGAGGAAGAGATCAATTCCTTTATTCCGGAAGAATACTGGAGCCTTGACGGCGCATTTAAGATCCATGGGGAAAAGAAGCCTCTTCAGGCAAAATTCTATGGAACAGATAAAAAGCTTCCGATTCACAATAAGGCAGAAATGGACGAGATCCTGAAAAAGCTGGAAAACGCAGAATATCAGGTGACAGAAGTAAAAAAAGGAGAGAGGATCAAAAACGCTCCTCTTCCGTTTACCACCAGTACACTGCAGCAGGAGGCAGCCAAGACACTTAACTTTTCCACTCAGAAAACTATGCGTCTGGCTCAGCAGCTTTATGAGGGTATTGATATCAAGGGAAACGGCACAGTGGGTATCATCACCTATCTGCGTACGGATTCTACAAGAATCTCACAGGAGGCTGATGAGGCCGCAAGAGCATACATCGGAGATCAGTATGGAGAAAGATATGTGGCAGAGGGCGGAAAGGCAGTTAAAAAGGATCCGAAGATCCAGGATGCCCATGAGGCGATCCGTCCCACAGACATTGCAAGAACTCCGGTAATGCTGAAGGAATCTCTTTCAAGAGATCAGTTCCGCCTTTATCAGCTTATATGGAAACGATTCACTGCAAGCAGAATGGCGCCGGCACGTTATGAAACCACTTCTGTAAAGATTGGCGCAGGAGAATATACGTTTACAGTATCTGCGTCAAAGGTAGTATTTGACGGCTTTATGTCCGTGTATGTGCAGGATGATGACAATAAGAAAGGAAACGTCCTCAGCCAGAGTCTGGAAAAAGGCATGGAGCTTGAACTGCTGGAGCTGAAGCCGGAACAGCATTTTACCCAGCCGCCGGCTCATTACACAGAAGCCTCTCTTGTAAAGGCACTGGAGGAACAGGGAATCGGCCGTCCAAGTACCTATGCGCCTACCATTACCACGATTATCAGCCGCCGTTATGTGTCAAAAGAGCAGAAAAATCTGTATATGACAGAGCTGGGCGAGGTAGTGAACAATATTATGAAGCAGGCGTTTCCAAGTATTGTGGACGTTCATTTTACAGCCATGATGGAAGGTCTTCTGGACTGTGTGGAAGCCGGTACCGTTCAGTGGAAAACCGTTGTTCGCAATTTTTATCCGGATCTGAAAAAGGATGTGGATGCAGCGGAGCAGGAGCTGGAAAAGGTAGATATCCAGGATGAAGTGACAGATGTGGTCTGTGATCTCTGCGGAAGGAATATGGTGATCAAATACGGTCCTCATGGAAGATTTCTTGCCTGTCCGGGCTTTCCGGACTGCAGAAATACAAAACCTTACTATGAGAAGATAGGCGTTGCATGTCCGAAATGCGGTAAGGATGTTGTTCTGAAAAAAACACAGAAAGGCCGGAAATATTATGGCTGCGAGGACAATCCGGAATGCGATTTTATGTCCTGGCAGAAGCCGTCTGACAAAAAATGTCCGGTATGCGGCAGTTATATGGTAGAAAAAGGAAACAAGCTGGTGTGCAGCCAGGAGACCTGCGGCTATGTAGAGCAGAAAGCAAAGCAGGATGATTAAAAAAATATACAATAAATTTAAAAAGAAAATATTTTCAGAATAGGCAGGCAAAATTGAAAAAACATAAAAATGTCTTGTAATTTTGGAAAAAAGCGTGTAATATAAACTCATCAGGACATTTATGTAGAAAATACAGGAGAGATGAGAAAAGGAGGCCAGTATGAGCGTTCAGTTGTTAGACAGAACAAGAAAGATTAACAAACTTTTGCACAACAGCAGCTCCAGCAAGGTAGTATTTAATGATATCTGCCAGGTACTGATGGAGACTTTAAGTTCTAATATACTGGTGTTGAGCAAAAAGGGCAAGGTGCTGGGCGTCAGCTTATGCCCGGGTGTACAGGAAATCACAGAGCTGATCGAGGATAAAGTCGGCGGACATGTAGATACTCTTTTGAATGAAAGATTTTTAGGAGTTTTATCAACAAAAGAGAATGTAAATCTTCAGACACTTGGTTTTGAGCATGTGGACAGCCGGTGCCAGGGCATCATCAATCCTATTGATATTGCCGGAGAGCGCCTTGGAACTGTGTTTATGTACAGGGATGACAAGCCATATGATATTGAGGACATTATTGTCAGTGAATATGGAACAACTGTAGTTGGTCTGGAAATGATGCGTGCAGTCCATGAGGAGAACGCAGAAGAGGACAGAAAGCAGCAGGTAGTAAAATCAGCATTTAATACCTTATCTTTCTCAGAACTGGAAGCGATCATCCATATTTTTGATGAGCTGGACGGAGAAGAGGGCATTCTTGTAGCCAGCAAGATTGCCGACAGAGTGGGAATCACCAGATCAGTGATTGTCAACGCACTGCGTAAATTTGAAAGTGCAGGCGTGATCGAGTCCCGTTCTTCAGGAATGAAGGGAACCTATATCAAGGTTCTGAATGAAGTGGTGTTTGATGAACTGAAGACAATCAAGGCATCCAACTCAAATTTAAAGTAGATAAAAGGTACCGGTTAAAAAGCTGTTGGCGGATAGCCGGGTA
>OIYW01001215.1_pt1 | contig 18340 bp, 14 predicted proteins | sample 1588351 | NCBI WGS metagenome assembly OIYW01 (sample SAMN03283268) | human gut metagenome | biome: human-associated habitat; material: feces | host: Homo sapiens | place: USA | collected 2013 | reverse complement strand
ATGCTTTCATTTATGCATATTTTCCGGTGCGAATCTCCTGGTATTTTTATGCGCACTTGGTATTCGCACCATCTCTTATTACAGAATCAAGGTACCATTCCCCACTCTACTTTTTCTTTCAAATACGGATGGGTAATGACTTCCTTTTTCTTATTTTGCCATTCTGTAAGTACTCTTTTTCGTAATTCGTCATGCTTCATCAGTTCTTCACTTTCGTTCAGCTCTGCGACACACAACTGACAATTATTTTTTTTCTTGCCTTTTCTTATACGCTCAGTACCCCGACTTTTGCCCGGAGCACCTATAAGTGTTTTGCAACCTCCACCTGTATGACGGTTGCGGAGGGCCCTCCTCCATCTCACAAAGAGCATTGCCATTTACTTTATAAAAAGTAGGGGCATTCAGGTCACACTGTGTGACAAATCATTGATTTTCTTTGCCATAAAATCACCTTTTCTTTCTTAATAGTGGATGGACACCTCTATTACAATGGGGAAAGGTGATTTTTATGTATAACGATGCCCCACATAAATCAGGTGGATTATAGTTCAAAACACCTGCACAATGCGCAGATGTTTTGAACAGGCTAAAGCCGTACAAAAAACAGCCCGCATATATTCTACAATATACACGGGCTGTTCATATTATTTTTTATTTCTTATAAAGATAACTGCTGTATTCGGGATCCTCCAGATTCGATGCATCTATCCACGCCGGTTCCAGAAAAACAGTTCCCTCTGCTTCTCTGTTCTCCGGGTCTGTTACTTTAGCTGCCGCCAATATGGTCTGATATCCCATCTCATATGGATCCTGGGAAACAATTCCGTATTCCCGTCCATCCTTCACTGCCTGCTGCTGCTTTGTGGTTGCATCCACACCGATCATCACCGGCAGCTCTTCCTCTGCCTGATCCAGAGCAAGATATAATTCTGACATGTCCGCATTTGTGCAGTATACTCCTGCCGTATCCTGATTCTGCGCCAGAGCTTCCTGCATGGCAGCGCTCATATCTTCTACCTGATCTGCATAGATTTCCTGTACAACTTCCATATCTGTATATTCTGCAATGGCAGTTTTAAATCCACTGACACGCTTCTGGCTGCTTTCTGTCTTTTCCTGAGCAGAAAAAATCAGAATACTGCCTTTTTCACCCAAAGCTTCTGCCATTTTTTCTCCGGCAATTTCACCCACACGTTCATTATCTGTTCCATAAAACCCTGTTACAAGTTCATTTTCGCTGACGTTGGAGTCAAAAATGATTACCGGAATATCATTTTCTGTGGCCGTTTCCAGCTGAGCCTGACAGGAGTTCATATCACTTGCAGAAAAGCAGAGAACGGAAGGATTTTCTGCAATAACTGCATCAAGGGTATTTACCTGCTCTTCCACATTCAGTTCATCATCCGGTCCTTCAAAAGTCATTTTAATCTGGTCGTCTGACTTAAATCCATAAGCGGTATTAAGATCTTTTACTGCATCTTCCATACCTTTATGTACCATATCCCAGAATTCGCCACTGACACTTTTGCTTACTACTGCAATTCTGCTTCCGGCCAAAACCGGCGCTGATGTATCAATACGGGAACTGCTGTCTTCTTTCTCACTTTTTTCTGCCTCATCTTCTGTCCGCACATCCGCAATTACCTTTTCCTCAAAAACATCACATTTCGCAAAAATCCCTGCCGCCAGAACTGTACCTGTCACAAGGACTGCCGCAACAGTTGTTTTTTTCATTGATTTTCTCCCCTTCTGCTACATCTGTATGTGCTTCCAACCATTTTTACGTTTCGATACATCACCTTATCATATTTTACATTTTACGTCCATACTTTTCATAGTTTTTTCATGATTTTGGGTAAAGTTTTACACTTTTCCCAAAAGCGCCGGTTTCTACACCGACTGAGGAATACAAAAACCGGAAAATGCCTGACCCTGAGGTGTCACATAAAAATACATTTTTTCCCCTGTTTCCGGATGCAGAAAACTCAGACAACAGGAGCACAACCCCAGAGACAGCCCCGAGCTGTCTTTGGGATTATATTTCCTGTCTCCAATAAGAGGCAGTCCCGCGTGCGACATCTGAACTCTGATCTGATGGTGACGTCCCGTTTCAAGCTGGATTTTTACCAGGCTGCGGTATCCGGATACTGTACGTTTATCAGAAATCTCTTCCAGCAGTTTATAAGACAAAACCGCTTTTTTAGCTCCCGGAGTCTTTTTTTCTGTCGCAAAAGACATATTTTTTCTTCCATCTCTGTATAAGTAATCTATAAGTTTCTTTTCTTTGTCCATAACTTTTCTGTCTGTCACAGCCAGATAAATTTTGCCTATGCCGCCTGTTGTCATCTGTTTGCTGATATTTGCTGCGGCAGCAGACGTTTTTACAAAGACAATCACTCCTTCTACCGGCTGATCCAGTCTGTGCAGGACTCCAAGCCATGGAGTATTCTTCCCTCCTGACTTTGCTGCCAGGTAATTTTTCAACGCACTTTCCATATCCATGCTTCCCATTTTTGCATTCTGAACTGCAAGCCCTGCCGGTTTATGACATACCAGTATCTGACTGTCCTCATAAAGAATATTTTCCTGTATATTTCCTCGCCACATAAAAAAACTCTCCTTTTTACTTCTGTGGAGAGTATACTCTAAAAGACTATTTCTGGCAAGAACGACGGCCATCACTTTTTACTTCAATTTCAAAAATGATGACCGTCTTAACATTCTTCGTTATTCAATTTTTATTATCCTCATTTAAAAAATTATCTTGTGTCTAATTGGTTTCTATAAAGATTTACCCTATTTAGTTTTTCCGTTCCGCATATATTTCTGTATATGTGATTCTTTCTCTGATTTCCTGCTCGTAAACATTATGATTATTTATCATTTTGTTTATTTAGAAAGTTGATAGATTTTGAAATTATAACTTACGGATTATAATTTCTGAAATTACAGTACCCTTTGTGAGAAGATACTCTTCTGATGCAAAGCTTCAATTCATATAACTCATTTTACAATTTCATTATATGGATTTCAAAATATCTTTCCTGTCTGTTTACAAACTTTCCAAAAACTCTTCTTTCCGGCAAAGTTCTGAGACTGGCAGTTATACTTCTTCAGTAAATATTTCTTTACATATTCCTGAAGTTCTTTGTATCAGGTTCGTGACAGTTATTCAATACGAAAAATCGTTTCTATATACCTGAAGTACGTTTTCCTTATACAAGTCACTTTAAATTTTTATCAGATATGATATCTAAATCAGTTATTCCGGTATCTGTCACTGGAACTTTGTTTTCTGAAAAATATCCTTGCGATTCGTATCTTCCGGATTCATTCATTCAGATTATTTACTGAATAAATTTCACCTCATGGATTTCCATCCCTCAAACTTTTTAACTTGAAACTAAATTCTCCTGATCAGATCACAAACTATAATATCAATCGATTATTCCTTTTATGTGACTGTTATGGATTTACTTTACGGTTCTTATGTACTAGGTCTTTCTTGCAGGAAATACGATTCCTGTCACTGTTTCGTATTGATAAACAAGTAATCTACTTTCCCAATGGAACCACCTTTGCCCTTCTTTTGATTTCATCCTTTTCATGTAACATTTATATATGCTATGAATTGAATGATTTTCTCTTTTGTACTTTGATTGTTTTTTCTTTTGATGAGTATATGATAGCACTGCCCCTCTTATTTGTCAATACATTTTTCGATTTTATTTTCATTTTTTCTACATATTTTCATTTTAATTTGGTTTAAAACAATTATATTTTTATATTTTCGCAAATTTCAGATAATTATAAAATCAAACTATAAATAAACAAATTTGAAAAGATGTTCATGTTCACAGGCCATTATCCCGCCAGGTATTTTATCATATACATGCCAAACTCCTGTATTGCCTCATTATATAAACGTTAAACTGTGAATAAGAAAACATCGAATTTTGTACAATAAAATCCGTAATATACGGACATAAAAATATTAAGCTCTATATACGCATCTTCTAAAGAAAAATTCGTGATGATTTTGTGCACTTTTTCATATTTGCTCATCTATAACATTAAAAATAGTATATCGACCCTGCAACTATAAATAACATATGATTCTTTTCCCCCTCCTCTGCACAGATCACAGGCAGCAGAAAACATAAGCTCCTGTTATTTGTCTTATCCTGTCCGCTTCCGGGATCTAGCAGAAGTCTGACAGATCTAAAACTATGAACTTTCAGATTCTCTGCAGACTGAAACGCCAGAACACAGCTGCAGGATTTTACCATAATCCTTTATCCGACTAACGCAGACAATGCCGCACGCCTCTAAAGTCCTCAATCCTGAAGGGACTTGCTCCGCTTCGAGCACCAGATGTAAACTGCCATGGGCAGTCATATTCCCCTACATCTGGTCACATCCTCACCTCTAATCACTTTCTCGCCTCTGATTGCATCCTCGCCTCTAATCGCTTCCTCTCCTCTGGCCGCATCTTCTCCTCTAATCACATCCTCCCCTTTGATCGCATCTTCTCCTCTAATCACATCTTCCCCTTTGATCACATCCTCTCCTCCGATTGCTTCCTCTCTTCCTCCGATCGCTTCCTCTCTTCCTCCGATCGCTTTCTCTCTTCCTCCGACCGCTTCCTCTCTTCCTCCGATCGCTTCCTCTCTTTCTCTGATCGCATTCTCTCCTCTAATCGCATTCTCGTCTCTAATCTCATCCTCCCCTTTGGTCGCATCTTCTCCTCTGATCGCATTCTCGCATCTGGTAACATCCTCACCTCTAATCACTTTCTCGCCTCTGATCACATCCTCTCCTCTTACCGCATCCTCTCCTCTGATCGTTTCCTCTCTTCTGATCGCATCTTCTCTTCCTCCGATCGCTTCCTCTCTTCTGATCGCATCTTCTCTTCCTCTGATCGCATTCTCTCCTCTAATCGCATCCTCTCCTCTGGCCGCCTCCTCTTAACCATGAAAATTCGTACAGAACGTATTACTTTCCCGGGGCATAAAAATAGCCAGAGCCGGATATGAAACGCCCTAAAATATCAGATTTCAGGGACGTCTCAATATTCATCCATGCCTGGCTATTAATAAATTCTTATTTTCTGTTGTAATTGATCAGACAGCCTTTCAATATGATTTCTCTTTCATCGTCTGTCAGTTCTCCGAGAGTTACCTGAAATTCTTTCAGGCCTTCCGGTCTTACCACATATCCGGAGATATTTTCCGCTTTTTCAGCCACAGCCTTACGGATACCAGGGAACAGAAGGTAATCTCCATTCTCAAACGGAAGCTCTCCGTCCTGAATCAGGAATGGGAGCATACCCCAGTTGATCAGGTTGGAACGATATCTTTTTGTTGCATATTCATTGGCAATATTTGCCCAGCCTCCAAGTACTTTCTGACAGGATGCCGCCTGCTCTCTGGCAGAACCATCGCCCGGTTTTACCGCAAAGATCGTACTTCCAATACCCAGATTGCCATCGCCGATCTCCGGGAACTGTTTCTGAACAGTTTCCATTACCTGCTGCAGTTCCGGTACAGCCTCCAGAGGGCATTTGCCTTCCTGGATTGCTTTCTGAGCTTTCTGAATTTCTTTGGCGCGGCCTACATACTCGGGATCCTTTCTGGACAAAGTAAATTCTGCCAGTCCAAGAGGATTGGAGCGATAGGATGAGGTTTCTCCTGAAGGGATCAGCTCGTCTGTTGTTGTAACCGGATCATGGATTTCAGAAACTACTTTCAGTACAAGATTCTCTGCCAGCTCCGGCATTTCTGGCCAGTCCTTAATGTTTGGTCCGAACTGGATCTCCACATCTGGATCTGCTACGCCCTTACTGTCAAAAATACGATTTTCGTAAATTGTTTTGTCAAAGAAATACTTCTGGCCTGTATAAGTTCCGGTAAAGTTTTCTGCTGAAGTCAGGAAGCCTTTGTTTGCTGCTGTGGCTGCAATAGATCTTGCATCCATAAGCGCCACTGAGGAAATCTGTCCGTTCTGTATCTTGGAGCCTTCGCGGTTCGGGAAGTTTCTTGTTGTGTGGCGAATGCTGAATGCATTATTTGCCGGTGTGTCTCCTGCTCCAAAGCACGGTCCGCAGAATGCGGTTTTTACAACTGCGCCTGTTGCCATAAGGTCTGCCAGCACACCATTTTTTGCAAGCTCCATATAAATTGGTGTACTTGCAGGATATACGCTAAGTGTAAAAGCATCTGCACCGATGCTGGTTCCTCTGAGAATATCCGCTGCTGCACAGATATTTTCAAATCCGCCTCCGGCACAGCCTGCAATAATTCCCTGATCCACATAAAGCTTACCGTCAATTACTTTATCCCTTAAAGTAAACGGTACTTTTCCATCCAGACTTACCTGAGCTTTTTTCTCAACATCACTTAAAATATCATCAAGATTTTCATTCAGTTCATCAATGGTATATGTATTGCTCGGATGGAACGGCATAGCGATCATTGGCCTGATCTCGCTGAGATCCACTTCTACGCAGCCGTCATAATAAGCCACATGACCCGGCTGAAGCTTTTTATAATCTTCTTTTCTTCCATGAATTTCATAAAATTCTTCAATAGTATCGTCAGTCTGCCAGATAGAAGAAAGACAGGTTGTCTCTGTAGTCATAACATCAATGCCGATTCGGAAATCCGCGCTGAGACCTGCCACTCCCGGTCCCACAAATTCCATGACTTTATTCTTCACATAACCATTTGCAAAAACTTTTCCGATAATAGCCAGCGCAACGTCCTGAGGACCAACTCCCGGCCGGGGCTCACCTTTCAGGTAAATAGCAACAACACCAGGCATATTGATGTCATAGGTCTGAGAAAGAAGCTGTTTTACCAGCTCACCTCCGCCTTCTCCCATTGCCATGGTTCCCAGAGCGCCATATCGGGTATGACTGTCAGAGCCAAGAATCATTTTTCCGCCTCCGGCCAGCATTTCACGGGCATACTGGTGAATCACGGCCTGATGAGGAGGTACATAAACACCGCCGTATTTTTTTGCACAGGTAAGTCCGAACATATGGTCATCTTCATTGATCGTTCCGCCTACTGCACACAGAGAGTTATGGCAGTTTGTCAGTACATAGGGAACCGGAAATTTTTCCAGACCGGACGCTCTGGCCGTCTGAATAATTCCTACAAAGGTAATATCATGAGATGTCAGTTTATCGAATTTAATCTGCAGTTTTTTCATGTTACCGGAAGTATTGTGAGCTTCCAGAATTCCATATGCCATCGTATTTTTCGCTGCCTCTTCCCTGGATACCGGCTGAGTCATGCTGTTTTCTTCTACGATATCATGGCCGTTTACAAGATAAACACCGCCTTCGTACAGTTTCATAATAGCTCCTCCATTCATAAAATATGGTCTGTATAATTATTTTATTATAGTGCATTTTCAGAAAATCTGCAATGAATTTTCTTTACTTATACACAGAGAATCTGTATACTGGTTACTGATATCGTTTAAGCAGAAGCTTATGCTGTCAGCAAAAAGGCAGCGGAATGGAGGATTTTTTATGTTTCGTTTATGGGGAAAAATATGGAAAAGTAATCATTTGATAAAAGATACCGTAGTATGCGATGATTCAGATGACACCAGAACTCATAAAATCTTCAAAGGCCTGGAAGAGATCTGCTATGAATTTGACCTGGAAAATCCCATCTGGCTTGACAGTACCATTACGGACTTTAAGCGTCATTCCAAAACGAGATTTTACCAGGATAGTTTTATAGAACAGATAGAATTCGATTATCTGGAAATTCAGGTTATCGAAGAAGACTGATCATTTTAGCTTTTTGTTGATAATGGACAGATAATCTCTGTCCTTTGCTTTTTTGCGGGGAACAAAAAGGGAAATCACACTGCGTTTTCCTCTTCCTCTTGCATAAACGAAACCGATCACTGAGAACACCACAGCTCCTATAAAATTCACAAAAAGGTCCTTCATAGTGTCATAAAGCCCTATATCCAGATATCCTCCAAGTCCCAGCGCCTGCTGTGTTCCATCTCCGTGAACCAGAATTACGTCCGCGATTTCCCTGACAGCAATTGAGTGATTGGCTTTTGCCGGATCCAGCATAACACTGCTTACCATATTTACAATAGTGTCCTTTTGCATATCAAAATTCAGGAACCGGTCCACTCCAAACTCAAAGAATTCCCACATTACGCCTACAGTCATGGAAAAGCAGAATGCTACCAGCGCCAGAAAAAAGGGCGACAGGTCAAAGGTCAGTTTTTCATTATCATTTAATAATAAGACCAGGGAAAAACCCACAGCCGCACACAAAAAGCCGTTCAGCGTATGGAGAATGGTGTCCCATCCGGGGATTACAATATAAAAAGCATTAATCTCCCCCAGGATCTCCGCAGCAAAAATAAAGCACAAAATAGAAATTTCCAGTCCTATTGGTATCTCTATCCTCAGCTTTACCTGAAGCCAGCTTGGAATATACAGAAGAAGCAGAGTCAGTACACTGAGGAAGAAGCTCTCATAATTGTGCAGAAAAATCTGACGCACCATACACACAATTACAAGAATCCTCAGTACAGAAAATACAATAAAGGTACTTCTGTGCTCCTTCAGTTCCATATTCACTGCCTGCCTCAGCGCCTTCATCCGGTTCTTTCTTTTTTCTCTTTTGTCTTTCATATCAAGTTTTCTCCTAATGGCATTTTTCTACATCAGCCACCTTTTTACAAAGGGAATTTTCCTAAGTAAGGCTGCTGCGATCCAGCTTATTATAAAAATCAGGAATATAACAATGGGAATTGCAATGATCGTGTTACTCATCATCATACTGTCAATGCCGTTTCTGTGAAGAAGATCACGCACCAGCGCATGGATCAGGTAAATTCCAAAGGTACAGGCTCCCATATTGCAGATAAATTTTTCCTGCTTTTCACTCCATTTAATTCTGGAAATATAGTTTTTAAAGAAAAGGAAAGCTGCCGTACTCCAAAAAAATACAGCAACTGTAAAATTGTCATAAAATGCCTGTATCGGCTTTCCTGTTTCTATTGATTTCTGCTGGCCAAGCCAGATACCTGCAAAAATAAAACCAACACCCAGAATATAAACTATTTTTTCCAGTTTCTTTGGCACGCCATATTCATACAGATAATGGCCCAGAACATAATACCCTGCATAGCTTGTGATCAGTTCCGGATGCACGGTGTTGATCAGATTCTGAATATGCTGTTTCCACGGAAGGTCAAAGCAGCCTGCAGTATAAGTCAGAATCTGGAATGCCAGAAACAGGACGATCATGTATTCGCACCACTGCTTTCCCCTGGAGCTGTTCACGATTTCCCATAACAGCGGAGTAAGAATAAGAAGTCCGATCAGCATAGGAAGATACCACAGATGAAACCAGGGATCACTGACATAAACCAGCAGCCTCTTGATAAATTCCGAACCTTCCGGCACCGGACCTCCCTGAATCAGGATTCTGTATACTGCATAAAAAACCTGCCAGAAAAAATAGGCTGCTGCCACTGAAAGAATATTTTTTGTCCATAAACGCTTTATATCCCAGTTTCTTTTTCTGTCAAGATACAGGCTTCCGCTGATCATAATAAAACCGGCTACCGCAAACCGGTTAATGCCATGGAAAAAATTTGATACTTTCCAGGTAAAGGTGTCTATGGGAATATCCCTGAAATGCTGAGAACCTGCATGAAGGCCGATCACTGCGATACAGGCTGCTATGCGCAGCAGCTCAATCCACGTAATTCGTTTTTTATTCATATCAGTAAACCCTGTTTCTGTCCTCTCCGGCCAGAAATGCTTCTATATTTTTTACTACCTCATCTCTGCAGCGGAATCTTGTCTCCACTGGAGCCCATGCTATATGAGGTGTGATCAGAAGTTTTTTGCTGTCCTGAATCTTGATGAGAGGGTTATCTTCTGCCATAGGCTCCTGTTTCAATACGTCAAGCCCTGCTCCGGCGATCATATTCTGTGTAAGAGCAGTATAAAGATCCTCCTGATTTACAATAGGACCTCTTGCCACATTAATAAGAACCGATGTAGGTTTCATTTTTTTCAGTGCCTGAAGATCAATAAGATTTTCTGTCTGGCTGTTTAACGGCGCATGGATTGACAGAATATCAGACTCCTGTAATATTGTGTCAAAATCCACCTGTTTTCTGTTGGAGGCCAGCTGATATTTTCTGCCGGATGCAGAGTAACAGATCACTTTGCAGCCAAAGGCTTCCGCAATGTCCGCAACCTTCTGTCCAATAGCTCCCATTCCGATGATTCCCCATGTTTTTCCGCTGAGTTCATAAAAACGCTGGGAAAAATACGAAAAACTGCGATTTTTTATATAAGCGCCTGATTTTACATAGTCGTCATAAAAGCTCAGTTTTTCCCACAGGTAAAAAAGCATGGCAAAAGTATGCTGGGCAACTGCATCTGTGGAATAACCGGCTACATTGCAGGCATGAATGCCGCGTTTTTTCAGATATTCCCCATCAAGATTATTGATTCCTGTTGCTGTCAGACAAACCAGTTTCAGATTTTTTGCGTCTTTGAGAGTTTCCTCACACATGGGAAGCTTGTTCGCCACAATAATATCCGCATCCTTTACCCGTTCAGGTATTTCTTCCTCTGAAGTAGATGGATAAATTGTAACTTCCCCAAGATGAAGAAAAGGGGTGAAGACCATGTCCTCACCCAGATTTTCTCCCTCAAGAAAAATAATTTTCATAAAGTATCAGAGTCTCTTAAGAAGCTCTTCTCTTTCTTTTTCGTAGCCCGGCTTGCCAAGAAGAGCGAACATATTCTTCTTATAGCTTTCAACTCCCGGCTGGTTAAACGGATTTACTCCAAGAAGATATCCGCTGACACCACATGCAAACTCAAAGAAATAGAATAACTGTCCCAGATAAAACTCGTTCTGCTCCGGAATATCAACTCTCAGGTTCGGAACCTGTCCGTCTGTATGAGCAAGGATTGTTCCGTTCATTGCGCTTTTATTAACAAAATCAACAGTTTTTCCTGCCAGATAATTCAGTCCGTCCAGGTCTACTGCTTCCTCTCCAAGAACAAGCTCTGCGCTGGATTTTTCTACATTCATAACTGTCTCAAACAGGATACGGTTTCCGTCCTGAATAAACTGACCCATAGAATGAAGGTCTGTTGTCAGGTCTACTGCTGCCGGGAAAATACCTTTCTGATCTTTTCCTTCGCTCTCTCCGTAAAGCTGTTTCCACCACTCGTTAATATAATGAAGGCTTGGCTCATAATTTGCCAGTACCTCTACAGTTTTTCCCTTGCGAAGAAGAATGTTGCGGATTGCAGCATATTTCAGCGCATCATTATCCTCAAAAGCATTGTTCAGAGCGATTTCCCTTCCGGAAGCAGCTCCTTCCATCAGCTTATCAATGTCAGCTCCGCTTACTGCAATCGGAAGAAGTCCTACAGCTGTAAGTACAGAGTAGCGTCCTCCTACATCATCCGGGACAACAAACTCTTCATAGCCTTCTTCGTCTGCAACCTTTTTCAGGGCTCCGCGAGCCTTGTCTGTTGTTGCATAGATTCTCTTTGCAGCGCCCTCTTTTCCGTATTTCTTTTCAAGGATTTCCTTAAATACGCGGAAAGCAATGGCAGGCTCTGTAGTAGTACCGGATTTAGAAATCATGTTAATAGAGAAATCTCTGTCTCCCACTACGTCAATAAGCCCCTGGATATAGCTGCTGCTGATGCTGTTTCCAACATAGTAGATCTCCGGTGTTTTGCGGATTTCTCTGGAAACATTATTATAAAAACCATGTCTCAGAAACTCAATTGCTGCTCTGGCTCCCAGATAGGAACCTCCAATACCGATTACAAGAAGGACCTCTGAATCTTCCTGAATCTTCTTAGCTGCTGCTTTAATACGGGCAAATTCTTCTTTATCATAATCAACCGGAAGGTCGATCCAGCCAAGGAAATCATTTCCTGCACCGGTCTTTTCTGTCAGGGTTTTTGCCGCTGCCTCTGCCAGTGGCTTCATTGCCTCGACTTCATGATCTGCGATAAAACAGCCTGCTTTTGAATAATCAAATGTTACTTTGCTCATGGCTCTCACTCCTTTTACTATTTTCAATCCGTATTCTCTTTACAGAAACGGATCGGTATATCTGAATTTTCTTCAGCATCACTTCCTGATGCTGTCCACGCTAAGTATAGCAAAAACTTGTCTTTTCTACAAGAAGGAGATCCCAACAAAGTATAAAAACAAATGCCTTGGAAACAGCAGATGATTTCTGTACTGTATCAGTTCATAAACTCTCTGATGATCTCCCTCATAATTTCCTCTTCTTCCGGACTCAGCATTTTGCTGAAATGACTTCCCGTAGCCGCCGTCTGCCTGATGCTTGCAGTGATCTTTTCTACCATTTCCTCCTGGAACGCAGGATCCTGCTTCTCGCACACCACTGTTTCTGATGCTCTCCCGGATGCAGCAGCTTCTTCCTTCTTTGCCCGGGCCTGCAGAATATAGTCTGCCAGAGAATTCATAACAAGATCTTCTCTGTAAGTAAAATCAAGGGCCTGTCTTAAAAGAAGCAGTATCACAGGTACTGCTGTTCCGATATAAAGATACTGCATAGAAAGGCCGTCCTTAAGTTCCAGCCTGGTAGCTAAAAAAAGAGCCAGTCCCAGGCACCCCGCTGAAAGAAGCGACGGTCCCCACACAAGAAGATTCATCCTGTTGAGAAGCCTGTCCCTGGTCTTCCAGAGGTTCAGCCATTTTTCTTTCAGGTTCATCACTGCTTTTGTTTTTCGCATGGCTCTTCTGTAGGTAAGGTGTACGGCCAGCATTCCCACTGCTCCCAGTGCGCCCAGCGCAGTCATGGTATAGAGCAGAAGATGCAGATCCATAATTCGTTCCAGCATGATTCCCTCCTTGATTTTCATATTCCGGCCAGCCAGATTCTGAAGCATCTCTCCGGCCGGCTTATGCCTTTCATTTTACACCCTGAAAGTCAAAGAGGGAACAAAAATCGTTCGTCAAATTCTCCCTGGTTTCTACAGTTTTTCCAGTGTCTGCACCACATCCTCAAATTTCATAAAATGGGATGCCTTTACCAGAACCGTATCTCCGGGCTGTATGTAATCACCTAAATGCTGCAGAAGCTCCTCACGGGTTCTGATATGGCAGATGTCAAAATCAGGATCTGTTTTCTTTGCCGCCTCTGCCATATGTGCGGAAAGCTCTCCTACGCAGATACATTTGTCAATTCCGCAGGATGCCGCATGAGCTCCTACTTCCTGATGAAGCTGAACCTCATTTTCTCCCAGCTCTCCCATATCTCCCAGAATGGCAACCCTCCTGCCAGCTCCGTCCTTCAGAACGTCCAGAGACGCCTTCATGGACATGGGATTTGCATTATAGCAGTCATCTACGATCAGAAGCTTGTCTGTTTCGATCATGCGGAAACGGCCGCTGATAGGCTCCAGACTTTCAATCCCTCTCCTGATCTCCTCTGCTGTCAGACCATAAATTTTTCCGATCGCCGCTGCTGCAAGAGCATTATATACCATATGGATTCCCGGCATCGGTACAAGTACAGAAAAGCTCTGCTCTCCCATGTGAATCCTGCAGGACATGCCTTTCAGTCCCAGACTTTCAATTTCATCTGCGTACACATCATACTTTTTATTTAATCCGAAAAATACCGGACGGATCCCATGATATTCTTCTACTGTGGCAAGCTTGTCATCATCGCCGTTGAGAATGATATTTCCGTTGGGTTTCAGGGAAGAAAAGATCTCTGTTTTTGCCTTCAGAACTCCGTCTCTGTCACCAAGGTTCTCCAGATGACAGGTTCCGATATTGGTAATAACACAGGTCTCTGGTTTTGCAATTTTTGCCAGCCTGGTCATTTCACCAAAATCACTGATTCCCATTTCCAGAACTGCAATTTCATCTTCATCCCTCAGCCGGAATACGGTAAGAGGAAGACCCAGCTCATTATTAAAATTCCCCTGAGTTTTCAATGTTCTGTACTTTTCTTTCAGAACAGAGGCAATGACTTCTTTTGTACTTGTTTTTCCCACACTTCCGGTAATTCCCACAACAGGAATCTGAAGCTGCTCCAGATAAAATTCTGCAATATCCTTTACTGCCTGAAGCGAAGATTCTATCTGGATATAAGCGTAATCTGCCCCTTCCTGCAGTCTCTCAGAAAGGGTTGCAAGACAGCCCTTTTCCATTACATCCGGAATAAACCTGTGAGCATCCACCCTCTCTCCCACAATGGGAACAAAAAGAGCTCCTGTTTCCGCTTTTCTGCTGTCCGTGGTCACAGACGTCACTTCCCGGTCCAGAAGCTCTTCCGGTCCATGGTAAGTACCGCCGCATACCTTTGTTATATTTCTTAATGTAAGATTTTTCATAATATCTGTTCCTTACCTTCCGGATAAAAGATTTCCCGGAAATTCTTATTTATATTTTTTCTCAGATACCCGGATCAGTTCCTCACATAACGTAGGATAATCCATGCCAAGAACTGCTGCCTCCTGAGGGATCAGACTGGTAGGAGTCATTCCCGGAAGTGTATTTGCTTCCAGACAGTAGATTTTTTCATCATCTGTAACAATAAAATCAAGTCTTGCATAGCTTTCCAGTCCAAGAGCCCGGTATCCCTGAACCGCATAGTCCTGAAGGCGTCTGGTAAGCTCTGAAGAAATGGGAGCCGGACAGGTTTCCTTTACTGCCCCTGGTTTATATTTGTTTTCATAATCATAAAATCCCTGACAGGGTACGATCTGAACAACCGGATAAGCTTTTCCATCCACCACAGCTACTGTATATTCTGTACCCTGAATAAATTCCTCTACTACAACCTCTTCCTCATAGACAAAAGCTGCATCCAGAGCTTTCATATATTCTTCCTGGTCTTTTACAATATAAACACCGATACTGGAACCGCCGCAGCATGTTTTTACAACAACAGGAAAGGCAAGACCCAGCTCTGCCAGATCTTCTTTTCGTGTGTGCCGCTTCATGGTCACTCCGCCCGGAACAGGTACTCCCTTCATCTGGAACATCCACTTGGTCACACCTTTGTCCATGGCCATAGCACTGCTGAGATATCCGGTTCCTGTGTATTTGATTCCCATAAGGTCAAAAGCGGCCTGTATCCTTCCATCCTCACCGTTTGCTCCGTGAAGTCCGAGGAACACAAAATCTGCTTTCTTACACAATTCCAGTACATTTGGCCCAAAGAAATCCTTGCGTATCTTTTTCAGCTGCTCAATATGCGGATTAAAGCTTTTTATATATGCGCTGGCAGCTTCCACATCATATTCCCGGGGAAAAGGGTCTGCCCAGTCAACTGTTTCCGCTCCGCAGAAAACATCTACAAGAATAGCCTGATGTCCCTTTGCCCTCAGTCCATTACAGATCCCTGTTCCTGATACAATGGAAACATCTCTTTCTGTACTTGTTCCTCCTGCTAAAACAACAATCTTCATAATTATTCTCCCTTACTGCCGGAGGTCTGGTCTGTACAGCTTCTCCGGGTACTTTTAATGTAAAAACTGCTGCAAAAATCCCTGCCGGAATCTCTGCAGCATTTTCATTCTGTTTATTTATAAATCACTACCGGCATACCGGATCTGACATTCTGGTAAACCTCTGACGCCATATCTCCCGGAATCTCAATATAACCGCTGTTATCGATCCATATGCCTCCGTCTGTACTGCTTTCTCCTGATCCAAAATCACTGACCACAGAAAGACCTTCCTCCCAGAATCCTACATCGCTCTGTGTCAGATTGGGGTTGTCCACGATTCCTGCATTTTCTTTATAGGGAATCCAGAAATTCACAGTTCCTCCGTTGACCTCTGCCGGAGATTTCATTTCTCCAACCATATAAACGCCTGTTTCCGTTCCGCTTCCGGCGCTGATCCCGGTATCTGCCACAGGAGTACCATCCTGATATACCACCAGCCTCTGAGCCGGCAGATTGATCTCCACATATGTATAACCAATGTCATTGGTGTTACGGCTCATGCCGCTGCGCTTGTATTCCGGCTTACGAACCTGAGTATTTTTGTTTATAATCTCCTGATAAAGCGCCTCAGCTTCTTTTTCCTGGTCAATGACCCATCCGTAATTACCGCCGGAAACTGAAATCTGTCGGTTATCATAAGTCTCAAAGGTTCTCTCTGTACCTACAGTATCATATTTGGCTCCAAGAGTCTTTACATAATCTGCGATCTTTTCTTTATCAAGAACAAGATCTTCATTTTCGTCTCTGGAAAGGAAAGTACGGATCACATTCCGGTCCACAGTTTCTTTGCGGTCATCAAAATCATAGGTGATCACAACATCTGTCAGCTCATTCATCTGACTGCAGTCCTTTATGAGCCTTTTATCATCTCCGTAAACCCGGGGATTGATATAGCATCCGTCCTCTTCAAGATCTGCCACCGGATCACCTGTAGTCAGCGCCTTTATTACTGTTTCACGAAGCTTTTCCTGATCTACCAGATTCCCCTCTGTCTCAGGAACAATGGCAAATTCATTTCCTGTATCTTCTATAGATGCATCCACAGGCTGCACATTGTCCTGAAGGCATTTAAGATTCTGGAATTTCTGCTCAAAAAGCTCCTCCTGATAAGAAACAGAGGAAGGAACCTCCAGAGCGCTGTGCTGTCCAAACGACAAAAACCACAGAAAACGGTTCTGGTCATTCATCAGTTTTTTTACGCTTCCATCCGGCTTATATACCAGACCGATTTCCTCTGCCGACATGCTCTCCTGACCGTTCCCTCTTGTACGTACTGCCAGAACATAGGCCTGTGTTTTTTTCTCCAGGAGCTTTTCTGTCTCTGCCTGATCCATATAGGAACAGTTAAATCCGTTTACCTGAGTTCCCGGCAGGAAATGTCCGGAAAAATAATAAACTCCATAGCCGTAGACGGCTGCTGTTAATACCAGAAGCACAGCGATCAGACTGACCACCAGTTTTCTGCCTGTGCTCATTTTTATCTTTTCTTCTGTACCGTTTTCCTTCACAGGCTCCTGCTCTTTATTGTTTTCTTCCATGCAGTCTCCCTTCTGCTTCTCAGGCCAAGCGGCCTGACATGTGTTTTTTTCTGAAAAACAGTATCTGAATATCTTTTATTCTCCCAGCAGCTTTTCTACACTTGCCAGTTTTACACATACCACAAATACATAAGCTGCTTTTTCAAGCTCTTCCATGGACGGGAAGGTCGGAGCAATACGGATGTTGGAATCCTCAGGATCCTTTCCATATGGATAAGTAGCTCCTGCTCCTGTCATTACAACGCCGGCCTCTTTTGCCTTTGCCACAATATTTTTTGCGCAGCCCTTCATGGAATCAAAGGAAATAAAATATCCGCCCTTTGGAGTTGTCCACTGTCCGATTCCAAGTCCTCCAAGTTCTTTATTCAGAACATCGAGTACCAGTTCAAATTTCGGACGGATGATATTTGCATGTTTTCTCATGTGTTCATGAACGCCTTCCAGATTCTTAAAGAATCTTACATGACGAAGCTGGTTCAGCTTGTCATGGCCGATTGTCTGAATCTGCATATATTTACGGAAGTCCTCAAGGTTTGCCTTGGATGCGGCAACTGCTGCAATGCCTGATCCCGGAAAACTGATCTTGGAGGTTGAAGTAAACTTATATACAATATCCGGGTTTCCGGCTTTTGCACACTCAGTAAGGATCTCAAGAAGGAAATCCTGGTCTTCATCATAAAGATGATGTACGCTGTATGCGTTATCCCAGTAAATACGGAAGTCAGGAGCTGCCGGCTTCAGATTGGCAAATCTCTGAACTGTTCTTGCTGAATAGGTATAGCCCTGAGGATTGGAGTATTTCGGCACACACCAGATACCCTTAATAGCCGGATCCTCGCTGACAAGCTTCTCTACCATATCCATGTCAGGACCTTCCGGGGTCATGGGAACATTGATCATTTCAATGCCAAAAAATTCTGTGATCTTAAAGTGTCTGTCATAGCCCGGCACCGGACAGAGGAATTTTACTTTATCCAGCTTGCACCAGGGAGTGTTTCCCATAACACCGTGAGTCATGGAACGGGCAATGGAATCAAACATGACGTTCAGACTGGAATTTCCATAAATAATAATGTGTTCCGGATCAACCTCAGAAATTTCTCCGAGAAGACGTTTAGCTTCCGGAATACCATCCATTACACCATAGTTACGACAGTCAACGCCTGTCTCACATCTCAGGTCTGTGCTGCTTGACAGAACATCCATCATATCCATGGAAATATTCAGCTGATCAACTGACGGTTTACCACGTGACATATCAAGGGCA
>OIYW01001203.1_pt1 | contig 18488 bp, 18 predicted proteins | sample 1588351 | NCBI WGS metagenome assembly OIYW01 (sample SAMN03283268) | human gut metagenome | biome: human-associated habitat; material: feces | host: Homo sapiens | place: USA | collected 2013 | reverse complement strand
CAAGCGCAGCCCCGCCCCCAGCTCCGCAGCCCGCCGGGCCGCGGCGCTCCAAGCGCAGCCCCGCCCCCAGCTCCGCAGCCCGCCGGGCCACCGCCGCCTCCTCCGACTGCTGAGGGGCCAGCACCATGGGCACGCCGCACCAGATGCTCTCGCTGACGCTGTTCATCCCGCAGTGGGTGAGAAACACCGACGCCTCCCCCAGCACCCGGAGCTACTCCACCCTGGCCTCTGCCCGGACATTGGGGGGCAGAGCGCCCAGCGCTGCCGCCCCCTCCGGGCTGCCCACCGACAGCAGCACATCCCACGGCCCGTCCCCCAGGCCCTCCGCGCATGCCCGGTAAAAGCCGGTGTTCCCGTGCATAACCGTGCCCAGGGAGACGTACACCAGCGGCCGCTCCCGCCGCTGCGTCCGGGGCGGTAGCTCCGGCAGGGACGGCCCCACAAAGGCCACCCGCTCCCCGAAGTGCTCGCCGCCGGGCTGGAAGGCCCGGGAGGTATAGACAATGGTATCGGTCTCGCTGTCATTCTGAATCAGCTCGGTGAGCTTTTCCACCTCATACCCGTGCTCCCGTAGCAGGGCCAGCCTCTTCCCGATTTGGGGCAGGCCCACCAGGGTGTAGAATACCTCCAGCGGGCCGGGGCGCATCTCCCTGGCGGTCTCTTGGTCAAAGGCGAAGGTGGTGGTGGAGCACACCAGCGGCAGCCCCAGCCGCCGGGCGTACAGCTTGCCCCAGACGCAGATGGAATCGGCCACCACGCAGTCCGGCCGGAATTCGCCCAGCTCCCGGAGCGTCTTCTCCTCCATGGCCACCGTCACATCGATCACCATCGCCATAAGGCTGGAGAAGTCGTGCCCCATCCGCCGCCCCAGATCCCTGGGGGCGGGGGGCAGGAAGGCGTCGCAGGGGACGAACTCGGCTCCCGCGCCCTCCAGCTTCACCCGGAATTCCTCAAAGGAGTAGTAGCGCACCCGGTGCCCCCGGCGCACCAACTGCCGCACCACCTCCACCGTGGGATTGGTGTGTCCGTAGGCGGGAATGGAGAAAAAGACGATCCGGCTCATATTACGCACCCTTTTTCTTATTAGTAATACTTTTCTTACTTATAGCACCGCAAAGGCAGAATGTCAAGATGAAATAAAAGTGCCGCGCCTGAAGGCGCGGCACTTTTATTGCTCCCGGTCCGAAAAGACATCACGGAAGACCGGATCCGCCTTTTCAAAGGTCTGGAGTGCAATCCCCCGGTTCACGTCCGCCAGCAGCAGCGTGTCCCCGGGCCGGACGCCGAACATCTCCCGCACCTCCTTAGGCACCACGATCTGCCCCTTCGGCCCCAGCTTCACCGAGGCCAGATACTTTCCCTCCGGCATAGCCGCCTTGTCCATCGTTCTTCCCTCCTCCGCCTATCTGTTGGAATTGTAACCGATTTCCTACACTTCGTCAACCGGGATTGCCCCAGTTGTCAACCAGATGCTTCTCTGCTACAATACAGGCAGAACGGAAGGAGGCGGCCGCCGTGCAGCTTGATCCCATCACCCGCGCAGTCCTGGACGCCATGCAGGAGGGCGTGCTGATCATTGACGCGCAGGAGCGCATTGTCTATGGAAACCGGGCCTATGTGGCCTTTCTGGAGAAGGAGGCCGGCGGGCCCATCGGGCCGATCGAGGGATACCCCCTGCGGCTGCTGCGCCCCGGTGCCCGGCTGCCGGAGGTGCTGGCTCAGAAGCGCCCCATCCTGCACACCCCGCGCCAGGAGAGCGAGGACATCTACTTCGTCAACATGTACCCCATCTTCGACGGAGCGGAGGTGGTGGGCGGCCTGTCGGTGGTTACCTTTTGGAAGGACGCCTTCGACTTCCGGGCGGAGCTGGAGCGCTATGAAAAGCGCAGCCGTCAGGTGCTCCGCCGAGTCAACAAGGCCAACGCCGCCCACTACACCTTTGACTCCATTGTGGCGGTCTCCCCCCGGTCGGCGGCCTGCCGGGAGCTGGCCAGCCGCCTGGCCCAGACCGACGTCACCGTCCTGCTCCAGTCGGAGAGCGGCACGGGAAAGGAGCTGTACGCCCAGGCCATCCACAACGCCAGCCCCCGCTCCGCCGGGGTGTTCGTGGCCATCAACTGCGCCAACTTCAACGCCAATATGCTGGAGTCCGAGCTCTTCGGCTATACCGAGGGGGCCTTTACTGGCGCCAAGCGGGGCGGGAAGATCGGCCTCTTTGAGGCCGCCGCCGGCGGGACGCTCTTTCTGGACGAGATCTCCGAGATGGACGTCGGCCTCCAGTCCAAGCTCCTGCGCGCCCTCCAGGAACGCCGCATCCGGCCGGTGGGCGGCGTGGAGGAGGTGGAGACCGACGTGCGCATCATCGCCGCCTGCAACGCCGATCTGCCCCGCTATGTGGAGGAGGGGAAATTCCGCACCGACCTGTTCTACCGCCTCAACACCTTCCCCATCCACATCCCGCCGCTGCGGGAGCGGAGAGAGGACATCCCTCCTCTCTGCCGCAGCCTGCTGGACGAGCTGTCCCGCAAGCTCAAGCGACGTCTGGAGCTAACGCCCGAGGCCCTGGACCGCCTGCTGGCCCACAACTGGCCGGGCAATGTGCGGGAGCTGCGCAACGTGCTGGAGTTCTGCGCCTATCTGACCCCTTCCGGTCTCATTACCGAGCTGTCCCTCCCCGAAAACCTCCGGACAGCCCCCGCCGCCCAGCCTCTCACGCTGGCCCAGCGCACCCGCGCCTTTGAAAAACAGGAGATTCTCCGCCTGCTGGCGTGCAACGGCTCCCACCTGGAGGGCAAGAAAAAGACCGCTGCCCAGCTTGGCATCTCTCTGGCAAGCCTCTACAACAAGTTGAATGGGTCGTTCTAACTTTTTAGAATTTATTTCTAGTTTTTTAGAAATCAGCTGTATCAGTATGCGCGAGTAGTTACCATTTGGTTTCTATCCATTAAAATTCCAATATTTTAGAAATCATGCTTTTCTCCTCTCTTCCGGCCGTTCCCCCAAGATACTGCAAGGACTGCTTTTTTATCCCCCGTCCCCGCTCTTTCACTTTGGCATCCGGATTGCTTATTCTCTTGCTGCAAGCAGCGTGTGGAGAGGTTGCTTGAATAAAAGAGGAGGTAATGCGAATGTCACCTTTAGCGATTCTCGGATTCCTGACGGTCATTATCATGCTGGTGCTGATCATGACCAAAAAAGCATCCCCGCTGGTGGCCCTCATTGTGGTACCCGTGGTCACCGGCATCATCTCCTGTTTCTTCATCGCGGTTGTGCCGGAGGGCGCCGCGGAGGGGACGCAGGGTGTGGTCGACTTTGTCGCCAACTTCAAGTCCCTGGGCGACATGATCACCGGCTCCAAGGGCATCGGCTCTGTGGCCGCCACCGGCGTCATGTTCATTTTTTCCATTCTGTTCTTTGGTATCCTGACCGACGCCGGTACCTTCCGCCCCATCATTAAGGGGATTCTGAACCTGGTGGGAACGGATCCCGTCAAAATCGGCATCGGCACCGCCATTCTGGCTGCCATCGTCCATCTGGACGGCTCCGGAGCGGTCACCTTCCTGATCTGTGTGCCCGCGCTGCTTCCTCTGTATGACGCGCTCGGCATGCGCCGCACTACGCTGGCCACCATTGTGGCCCTCTCCGCCGGCACCATGAATATCCTGCCCTGGGGCGGCCCCACCATCCGTGCCGCCACCGCGCTGGGCATGGGCGATAACCCCGTCGCCTTCTTCCTTCCCGTCCTTCCCGCCGTGCTGGTGGGCCTGGTATGTGTGCTGGTTATCTCCGCATTCCTGGGAGCCGGCGAGAAAAAGCGCATCGGCGCCGTGGCTCTCCAGGCCGCCGGAAATACCGAGCAGGAGCTCACCGAGGAGCAGAAGGCCCTGCTGCGTCCCCACCTGTTCTGGGTGAACATCATCCTCATTGTGGCCGCTATCGTGTCCCTGCTGTTCTCCGGCTTCGCCCCCGCGGTGGTATTCATGGCCTTCTACGTGCTGGCCACCGTCATCAACTACCCCAGCGTGAAGGATTCCAAGGCCCGGGTGGACGCCCACGCCAAGGAGGCCCTCATGATGTGCTCCGTGCTCTTCGCCGCCGGCTGCTTCACCGGCATCATGCAGGGCACCGGCATGATCACCGAGATGGCCAGCACGCTAGTCTCCATCATCCCCCATACGATGGGCAAGTTCTTCCCCCTCATCATCGGCATCATCGGTATGCCCGCCTCCCTGCTCTTTGATCCCGACTCCTTCTACTACGGCGTACTCCCCGTGCTGGCTCAGACCGCCGAGGGCTTCGGCGTCGCCGGTGTAGATGTCGGCCGCGCCGCTATCCTGGGTCAGATGACCATCGGCTTCCCCGTCTCCCCTCTGACCGCCTCTACCTTCCTGCTGGTGGGCCTGTCCGGCGTGGACTTCGGCGAGCACCAGAAGAAGACCATCCCGCTGGCCTGGCTGGTGTCCCTGGTGATGGTGGTTGTCGCCATTCTCACCCGCGGCATCGCCATCTGAGCCGCTCTCTCGTCTTTGAAATGTCAATTATCAGAAAGGAAGTCATTGCATGACGAAAACCATCCGCATCGGCAGCGGGGCCGGCTATGCCGGCGACCGGCTGGAGCCCTCACTGGAGCTGATCGAAAAGGGCAACCTGGACTATATCAGCTATGAGTGCCTGGCCGAGCGCACCATCGCCATCGGGCAGCAGGCCAAGCTGAAGGACCCGTCCAAGGGATACAACGGTCTTCTGGAGCACCGCATGGAGAAGGCCCTTCCCCTGTGCTGGAAGCACAAGGTGAAGCTCATCACCAACATGGGCTCTGCCAATCCCCAGGCCGCTGCCCAGAAGTGCGTGGAGATTGCCCGCAGGCACGGCCTGACCGGCATGAAGATCGCCTGCGTCACCGGCGACGATCTGCTGCCCGTCATCAACAAGTACATGGACGCCGAGGTGTGGGAGACCCACGAGCCCCTGTCCAAGCTCCCCGGTGAGATCGTCTCCGCCAACGCCTACATGGGCGTGGAGGGTATTCTGAAAGCCCTGGAGCAGGGCGCCGACGTGGTCATCACCGGACGCGTAGCCGACCCCGCCATCTTCATGGCCCCCGCCATCCACGCCTTCGGCTGGTCGCTGGAGGACTGGGACAAGCTGGGCAAGGGCACCATGATGGGCCACCTCCTGGAGTGCGGCGGCCAGGTCACTGGCGGCTACTTCGCCGAACCCGGCAAGAAGGATGTCCCCGGCCTGGGCCACCTGGGCTTCCCCATTGTGGAGATCTCCGAGGACGGGTCCTTCTTCGTCACCAAGATTCCGGAGTCCGGCGGCATGGTCACGGTGGAGACCTGCTCCGAGCAGATCGTCTACGAGATTCACGATCCCGAGAACTACCTGACCCCCGATGTGGTGGCCGACTTCAAGCAGGTCAAGTTTACCGAGGTGGAGAAGGATAAAGTGAAGGTGGAGGGCGCCTCCGGCAAGCCCAGGACCGAGACCTTCAAGTGTTCCATCGGCTACAAGGACTGCTTCATCGGCGACGGCGAGATCAGCTACGGAGGCCCCGGCTGCGTGGCCCGCGGTAGGCTGGCCCTGGACATCATCAAGGAACGCCTGGAGCTGGTGGCCCCCGGCGTGTTTGACGAGCTGAAGTTCGACCTCATCGGCTGCAACAGCCTGTACTGGAACCCCGACTTCAAGTACAACGAAGAGCCCAGCGAGGTGCGGGTCCGCGTGTCCGGCCGAGCCAAGGCCAGGGCCGACGCCGAGCTCATCGGCAACGAGGTGGAGGCCCTCTACACCAACGGCCCAGCCGGCGGCTGCGGCGCCGTCAAGCGCACCCGCGACATCGTGTCCGTGGCCTCCATTCTGGTGAGCCGCTGCGATGTTAAGCCCGAAGTCGAGATCTTTGAAGTCTGATTTCAAGACAGAAAGGAGGCATTTTCTATGAAACTCTGGGATATCGCACACTCCCGCACCGGCGACAAGGGCAACATCTCCAACATCTCCCTCATCGCCTACGACCCCAAGGACTATGCGCTGCTCAAGGAGAGAGTCACCGCTGAGCGGGTGAAGGAGCACTTCAAGGGCATGGTCAAGGGTGAGGTGGTCCGCTATGAGCTGCCCAATATCCATGCGCTGAACTTTGTCATGTACGCCGCCCTGGGCGGCGGCGTAACCCGCTCCCTCTCCGTGGACATGCACGGCAAGGGCCTGTCCTCCTATCTGCTGGATATGGAGCTTTGAGCCTTTTCAGAAAAAGCGCCGCCCCGGAGCCTGTCGCTCCGGGGCGGCGCTTTGCCGCGTCAGTCCCGATCCATCTCATAGGTGAGCACGCCGCCGGTTCTGGCGTCGATCTTGTACTCGTACTCCATGCCGCCGGCCTTGAACTCCACCTTATAGCAGGGCGTGCGCTCGTCCAGCTCCTCCTCCACCTCCAGCTCGTAGGTGTCGGTCAGCGCCACCCCCGCGTGGGCCAACGCCGCGTCCCGGGCGGCATCCCGCCCGATGGCCTGGTCCGCGGGCAGGGCATTGGGGTGCTCCTCCCGCTTGCTCTTGAGCACGCTGCCGTCCGCGGCAGCAATCTCGTACTCGTACTCTGTAGTACCTGCCCAGAATTCCAGCTCGTAGGTCAGGCGGCCATCGTCAAAGTCCCGCTTGACCGTCAGCCCGCGCACGTCCCCTTCGGCCACGCCCGCATGGGCGAAGGCCGCGGCTTTGGCCGCCGCCTCGCCGATGTCGGTCTGAGCGGTACTTCCGCCGCCGGTCAGGCTGCCGCCCTTTTGCTCCCGCCCGTGCTTAACAATGGCGCCGGTGGCGGCATCTACATCGTACTCATACTCCGTGTTTCCGGCAAAAAACTCCACCTCGTATACCATACGGCCGTCCTCATAGTCGTAGTCAGCCTCCAGGAACACCACGTCCCCACTGGTCACACCCGCATGGGTCAGGGCAGCCTCCTTGGCGGCCTCCACACCGATATAGGCGCTCTGGCTGGCTGTACCTACCGAGTTCAGCGCCGGGTTGGAGGCGGTCGTGCTGGTCTGTCCCCCCGCGCTGTCCGGGGTCTGGACTGCGGTGGAATTGGCCAGCAGATTCAGCTCATTGATGGACAGCCCCACCAGGGACTCAAACGTGAGATGGTTGCTGCTGTCCACCAGGGACTGGATCAGCGTGGCCTTGCCCAGCGAGATTCCATACTCGTCCGCCTTTTGCTGAAGGGCGCTGTCCCCACTGAGGGTCTGGGAGAGGATCGCTCCGTTGACTTTGGCGGAGTCGAGCACCTGCCCGATTTCCGTGGTCAGCTTCTGCTCCAGGGCTGCGCCCCGGGCCGCGTCGTCGTCCTCCACCGAGATGAGGATGGAGTTGGCCAGCTCATCCACATAGCCGTGCTTGAGCAGAGAGCCCATGATGGCGTTGACCGCCACATTCAGATCGGCCCCCTTCAGGTCCATGCCGTCCAGAATTTCGTTGGCGTCCGCGTTCAGAGGAACGGCCGAGACCACCTTCTCCTGCCGGTTTACATCCAGCTCCACGCTGGGATTGACATCCAGAGAGATGACCGAAGCCACGGCGTTGGCCTGGTAGTACTGAACACCGGCGCCTCCGCCCACTACCACCAGCGCCAGGCAGGCCGCCGCAAGCCAAGCCATGGCCGCCTTTTTCCGCGGCTTCCGCGCCGGTACGGTCATGGGAATCACGTTTCCCCGCCGCGGTTCGCACCGGGAGAGGAGCGCCTCCAGATGGTCGGGCGCGGCGTGCTCCAGCGCGGTGCGCAGACGCTGTTCCAGTTCCTGATCGGTCACAGGGCATCCCCTCCTTCCAGCTTCGTCTTTAGTTTCAGGAGCGCGCGGCGGTACTTGGACAGCACCGTGGACAGGGGCAGCTCCAGCAGGCCTGCAATCTCCCTGTGCTTCCAGCCGGTCACCGCGTGGAGCAGCACAATTTGCCGTTCGTCATCCGCCAGCGCGGTGAGGGCGGCGTCCAGCACCTGCCGGTCCTCCACCGTCACCATCGGGTTCTCCGCTGCCAGCCGTTCCCAGTCCTCCAGAGCCATGTCCTGGGTCCTGCCCCGCTCCCGCAGCTTCATCAGGGCGAGGTTGCGGGCGATGGTCAGCAGCCAGGCCAGCGGTGTGCCCTGGGGACGGTACTGATGGGCGTTTTCCCAGGCCCGCACAAAAGCGTCCTGGGTCACATCCTCAGCGTCATGCTGGTTTTTCAGGTAGGATAGGGCCAGGCCGTACACCGACGTCCGCGTGCGGTGGTACAGCTCTGCCAGCGCCTCCTGATCCCCCCCGGCCAGCCGGGCCATCAGCGGCTCCAGCAGCTCCGGCGCAGTGGCGGTGCGGCGCTCCTCTGCCATTGTCTCAAGCAGGATTAACATGGTGTCGCGCTCCTGTCATCTTCTTAATGTACGGGAGCAGCGTTTTATTGCGCCGCCCCTCTCTTTTTTCCCGATTTTATTATATCCCATTCAGCCGCTAGGAGTAAAGCCCTTTTTTGCTGGGCCCAAGCCGCTTTGTACCGCGGCACAGGAGTGCTTATTCCTGAGCCCCCATGGCCGCCTCCAGCTTCTTGAGTGCTTTTTTCTCAATGCGCGATACCTCGCGCCGCGGTTATTGTAACCAGAGGTCCATTAAAAAAGCGCCTCCGGCGGGCAGAAGTGGAAGTGGATGATGAGCTCCCTCTGTTCAGTTAGCTCCACCCGCTCAATGAGGCTTACCAGAAGCTCCCGGTTGTCACCAGCCTCATCCAGAAAACGCTGAACCAGGGCCCCGGCCTTGTCCCCGGCCTCCGGGCTTTCCCGGCGTTCCAGCTCTGTCACACGCCGCTCCAGTGCGCCGCGCTCCTCGCGGGCCTGCCGGTAGAGCCGTGCAAAATCCGCCTCGGCCAGCAGGCCACTGAGCTGATCCAAATACATCCGGTCCAGGACGGTGGTCAGGCGGCCTATTTTGGCCCGCAGGGCCCGGATTTCCGCCGTGGGATTTTCCCCTCCATGAGCCTCTGCTACGGCAGACCGGGCGGCGGGCAGCAGGGCCGCAGGCTCCAGGCAGGCCCCGCAGGCCTCCCGCAGCTTGGCTACCACGGCACGAGTGACGGTCTGCTCCTGAATGGAGTGGCAGGTGCAGCCCCCTGTCTTTGTGAACCGCTGGTAGGTGCGGCAAACCAGATACCGCACATCCTCCCCCCGGCTGTTTTTCCGGTTGAGCACCGCCAGCGGGTGCCCGCACTCGTGACAGAAAAGCAGCCCTTTCAGCGGAAACTCATAGGTTCGGCTGCGGGTGTGCCGCCGGCTGGCCAACAGACGCCCCACCCGTTCAAAGGTCTCCGGCGTCACCAGCGGCTCATGGGTCCCCTCCACCACCACCCAGTCCTCCGGTAGCTGCCGAATGCACTTTTTGCTCTTGTAACTGACCTTCCGTCGGCGCCCCTGTACCATATTCCCAATATAGGTTTCGTTTTGCAGCATCTCAGAGATGCGCTCACCGCTCCACTGTCCGGTACCGGAGGGATACAGGCCCGCGTAGCACCCCGGAGATGGGATGCCCTCAGCGTTGAGCTGCGCGGCGATCTGGCGGCAGCTCAGGCCCTCCAGCGCCAGCCGGAAAATACGTCGTACCACCGGCGCGGCCCCCTCGTCCACCACAATTTTGTTCTTTTCCGCAGGGTGCATCTGATAGCCATATACCGGCTTGCCGCCGATAAACAGCCCTTTTCGCTGTTTGTCCCGCTTGACGCTGGAGATCTTTTTGGAGATGTCCTTTGCGTACATGTCGTTCATAATGGCCCGGAACGGCGTGATCTCGTTGGCGCTGGAGTCCACACCGGTGTCGATGCCGTCCAACAGGGAGATGTACCGCACACGGTGTTCCGGGAAATAGCGCTCCATATAGTGGCCGGTCATGATGTAGTCGCGCCCCAGCCGGGACAGATCCTTGGTAATCACCATGTTCACCCGTCCGGCCTCAATGTCCCGCAGCATCCGCCGGAACTCCGGGCGGTCGAAACTGGTGCCCGACCAGCCGTCGTCTCCTGATGTCAAGAGAAAACCAAAGAAATTAAAGAATTTTTCATCACTTTTTATCGGTCTGTGTCAAATCAGGAATCATAATCCACGGCACATTAAATCTGTGACGGAGAACACGCCAATACCAGCGGAGTTCAAATCAGCAATCAGTTCCATCACCCAACCACTATCCCTGCCCAGACGGGCAAAGTCTTTTATCAACAGAGCGTCGGCCCGTCCTTGCCGAACAGCTTCAAGAAAATCATTCAGCCCAGGCCGGTCAAAGGTCAGGCCGCTGGCCTCGTCCTGGGATTCTCCCACAACATTGAGCTGATGCTTTTCTGCAAAGCTGCGAAGATAGTTCATCTGATTTTCCAAAGCCCATGTATCAGGTGAGGCAACGCGCCCATAGAGCCAATATCGTTTCTTATCCCTGTTCACGCTCCGCAGCCTCCTTTTTTGTGGTATCGGCAAGTAGCCGTTGATATTCGTCCCCGCATTTCCAAACGATCTCGATAGAAGTAGAACTGTAAATGTAGATGTTTTGGATCAGCAAATCCACCAGCTCCCGTGTCAATGTCCTGACATTGGTATAGGGAATGATGTTGTAGGTGGAGAGTTCTTCTTCCTTTGCCCGCCGTTTGGCATCCCCCAGCTCTTTGATTTTGGTTTCAAGCCGCTGGATATGTTTTTCGCACTGTCCTCGCTTATGCTGGTAGTCCTCCGCGCTGACTTTGCCGGACACCATATCCTCAAAAGCCGCCATCTTTTCCTGCTGGCGCATTTGGATTGAGTTCTGGTGTGCTTTGATCTGCCGGTCAAGGCGTTGGTTGTAACGGGTATCTTTTGCGGACTGGCGCTGCTTCGCCTGAACCGCCCCTCGGACAAGCTGGGCCATCATGCGGATAGCTGCCAAAACCGTCTGTTCCAACTCCTTTTCATCTATCCTGTCCTGTGGGCAGCCTATATCCGGCTTATACCTGTCGGTCCGGCACACATAGCAGGGGTGGGCAGATTGCAGCCGCTCCATCGCAAGCCCACAGTGGCCGCACCGGATCTTCCGATAGAAAACCCGTGTGCTTTCCCCGGCAGAGCCGGGATGGGAGTTGCGGTTCAGGCTCTTGGCCGTATTGAAAATCTCCTGCGTTATGATTGCCGGGAACGCTCCATCCACAACCGTCCACTGATCTTCTGTGACAGCCTTGACCCGGCTGGAGCCTACCTTTTTCCGGGTGGTCTTGCCATAGATCGCTTTGCCGGTGTACCGCTCATCATCCAGTATCTTGCGAACCATAGCAGAAGTCCAGTAGTTTTTGCTCTGGTCTACACAGTTCCACCTCCGGTTTACTTTTTGGAGCCGTTTTCTTTGCAGCGGGGTCAGTACCCCTTCTGTATTAAACTTTCTGGCAATTTCCGTAGTAGACAGGCCGCTGGTAAAGAGGTCAAACACACGCCGGACCACGGCGGCGGCATCCTCGTCCACCAAAAGAGTGTGCTTATTCCCAGGCGCTTTCTGATAGCCAAAGAACGCATAGGGGGCAACACAGTAGCCTTTTTCGGCAAGCTGCTTTTTGGTCGATCTCACTTTTTCCGACAAGTCCTTGCTGTAAAGGTCGTAGATCACATTTCGGAAGGACACATCAATCAAGCCCGCAGAACCGTACTTGTGATCCTTGCTGTCGTAGGAATCATTGATGGCGATAAATCGCACGTCCAGGAAAGGGAAAATCTGTTCCAGATAGTCTCCAACCACGATATAGTCGCGGCCAAACCGAGACATATCCTTGACGATGATGCAGTTGATCTTCCTCTGGCGTACCTGTTCGAGAAGCCGCCGGACGGCTGGCCGCTCCATGTTCGTCCCAGAATAACCGTCGTCACAAAATTCGAGAATCTGCGCCCCGGCAAATTCAGGCCGCAGCTCAATGAAACGGCGGATGTAGGCACGCTGATTGACAACGCTGTTGCTTTCGTTTTTTTCATCGGACAGGTCGCCGTCCTCGGCGGAGAGCCGGATGTAAATGGCGATCACATAGTTCAACATCTGCTGTAAGACCTCCGGCATCGTGCTACACCTCCTCCTGAAACAACTTCTTCATCTCGTCCTGATAGTTCAACACGATATGTACCTGCTTGTCCTCATTCACATAGATCTTCTCCACCAGCGCCAGTAGCATCTCACGGGTCGGCTCTTTTTCATCCCGGAACTTGGCAAAAGCGGAAAACCATTTATTTTGTTTGGGGCTTGCCTCCGGCAAGGCGTCCTTTTCAGCCTGCAAATCCCGAAGGCGTCCCTCAAGCTGGCGGGCTTCATCCTCATACCGGCTTTTCCCGAACAGATAATCCGCCTGCGTTACAATACCGTCCACATAGCTTTCAAAGAGCGTCTGACGGAGTGTGGCCAGCTTCTTCAATCGTCCCTGCACCGATACGATCTCATTGTCAAGAGCCGTCCTGCGGCTTCTGGCCGCCGAGGACCGGCTGACCCTTTGGATGACCGCCTCCGCATCCGTGAGCATCGCCATCTGCAATCGAAGGACCTCATACACGGCCGCTTCCAAATCGCTTTCCCGCAGGCCGCCCGCATTGGGGCATCCGGCATCCAGAAGCATAGCGTGGCGGGGGCAGATAAAGTGGTACGCCACTGTTCTGCCTTTGTTGTAAACGCTCTTATAGCGTGTCATATTGTGCTGGCAGCACGCGCATGCCACAAGCCCCTCAAAAATGTTTTCGATGTCAAAATGGGCGTATTTCCCCAGACGGCTGTGGTATTCCTCGTGCTTGGCTTTCAAAATGGCTTGAACCGCGTCAAACAGCTCCTGCTCAATGATCGCCTCATGGGTGTTGGGCACAATGATCCACTCTGATGAGGGCATGGTTTTCTGCTTCTGCCCAGCGTGCAGCTTTGTGATTTTTTTGCCCTGAGCCATGTGCCCCAGATACACCGGATTCTCCAAAATATGCTTCACTGTCTGCGTTTGCCACGGAGCATTTTCGGAAAACCTTTTGGCGAATATGATGCCCTGTAAATAACGGTGATAGTTTGGATTGGGGATCTGCTCGGCGGTCAGCGTTCTTGCAATCGCGGCGTTACTCATTCCATCCTTTTTCATCCGAAAAATGCGCCGTACCACCTTCGCCGCGTCTGGATCAACGGCCAGCTTATGCCGGTCCTCCGGGGATTTCACATAGCCATAGGCGGCAAAATTGCCGATAAACTCGCCGCTGCGTTTCTTGGTGTCCAGCGCGGAATACACCTTTTGAGAAATGTCCTTGGCGTAAATGTCGTTCATCAGGTTTTTCAGCGCGATGGTCATGGCCTCTCCGCTGTCCGCCCGGATACTGTCGTAGTTGTCGTTGACGGAGATAAACCGCACTCCCATGAAGGGCAGTACCTTTTCCAGAAAGTTTCCGGTTTCCAGGAAGTCGCGCCCAAACCGGGACAGGTCTTTCACGATGATGCAGTCCACCCGGCCTGCTTTCACATCCTCCATCATCCGCTGGAATCCAGGGCGCTCAAAATTTGTCCCGGTTTCTCCGTTGTCACGATAGCAGTCGTACAGCTCCAAATCAGGGTGCTTGGCGATATATCCGCACAGATAGTCGATCTGCGTTTGCAGGCTCTCGCTGTCCTTGCGGTCACGGGTGTCCATGATGGAGAGGCGCACATAAAGGGCTGTGCGGAAAATCCGCAGAACGGCGGCCTTGGGCAGCTCATCAACCGGAACACCCTGTGCGGCTGCTATCTGTTTTCTTCTGCTCACACGCGCCATTTACACCGCCTCCTTTACCGTGGAGGCTGCCTGCGTCGCCTGACGCTCCATATACTGTTCGATATAGGCTGCCGCCGCCCTGTACTCATTCTGGTACTTAAAAATGATCTCAATTCGGTTCCCTTCATAGACATAGATGCGGTCGATGATTTTCACCAGGATTTTGCGCTCCATCACATCCACATGACGGAAGGACTTGAAATGGGCGATCCATTCCCCCTGCGGGGAACCCGCCCGCACAATGGCGTCCAATTCCTCCTGCCGCTTGCTGATGGCCGCCGCAATCGCCTCACACTTTTCCGTGTAAATCCGCTGATACTGCTTGAACTCATCTTCATTCAGCAGATGGTCCACGAACTTCTCATAAGCGGACATTTTGAACCGCATGGTCTGTTCATAATCGGCTTTCAGCTTTTCAAGCTGCCGGTCGATCTTTCTGGCCTCCATGTCCTCTGCGGGGAGGGCGGCGATGAATTGCAGGGTTTTCTCAATATTAAGCACCGTTTCCATGTGAGCGTGGATACAGTCACGAACCGCATCCATCAGCAGGGCCTCACTGATATTATGGGTGGTGCAGGCGGTTTTGTCCGCCCGGTTGGTGGAACAGGAGTAGTAAAAATATTTTTTCCCGCCTGCCGGAACGGTCTTGCGGATCATGTTCTGCTTGCAGTCGGCGCAGAACAAAAGTCCCGAAAAGGGATAGACCGTCTTTTTCTGTACGGCGATTCTGGTATCCCGGCGCAGCAGTCCGCTCACGGTACGAAAATCCACCTCGCTGATGATCGGCTCATGGGCGCCGGGGACCCTGATCCACTCGTCCTCCGGTTTCTCCATCAGCTTCTTGATTTTATAATTTGGCCGCCCGGTCTTTCCCTGAACCATCACACCGATATAGAGGGGGTTCTTCAGGATGCGCCCAACCGCTACCGCCGACCACTTGGCCTGCGGGTTGCTCTTGAAGCCGGAGATATATTTCATCCCCAGGGAACGCTTGTATTCTGAGGGAGAGAGGACCCCATCGGCGTTCAGCCGGTCAGCGATCCCCTGCTGGCTCATTCCTTCCAGCTTCCAGCGGAAAATATCCCGCACCACCTCGGCGGCGTAATCGTCCACCACAAGCTGATTTTTGTCGTCCGGTGATTTCAGATAGCCGTAGGCGGCAAACGCCCCTACAAACTGACCCTTTCGTTTCTTGACCTCCAAATGGCTGCGGATTTTCACCGAAATATCCCGGCTGTAAGAATCGTTCATCAGGTTTTTGATAGGCAGCAGGATGGTGCTGGCCTGCCCCTGTGCGTTGGCGGTATCGTAGCCGTCGTTAATGGCGATGAACCGTACCCCGTGGTCTGCAAACTCCTGTAAGACCTTTCCGGTTTCAATATAGTTGCGCCCCAAACGGGACAGGTCTTTTACCACGACGCAGTTGACTGCGCCGGAACGCACATCCTGTAAGACTTCCTGAATCCCAGGACGAAAAAAATCAACGCCACTAAACCCGTCATCCTTCCTCTCGGCATGGATGCGGATTTCTGGCATTGATTTCAAAAATTCCGTGATAAATTCCCGCTGATTCTTGATGCTGTTGCTTTCCGGCTTATCTCCATCATCATCAGACAGCCGGAGATAGATGTCGGCGTTATAAACAGCCTGCGCGGTCAAATTTTTCATAACAATGCCTCCAATCGTTTTGTTTGTCAGTCCCAACAACGATTGGAGTGCGAGTTTTGTCCGATTTCTATTATACAGCAGGGCACAGTCAGTGTCCAGGTGTTTTTTTCGGTTCCATTCGTGTCAGGGATTTACAGGGTACGGAGATAGCTTTCAAATTGTTCCTCCATTGTGGTTTCCTTGGCCGCCTCGGAAAAGCCGATTTTCACGACGATCTTTCCGTGGCGGAAGCAGTAGGGGTTGCGGATCTGGCGGATGAAGTCCAGCACCCGTTCCTCTCTTGGAAGTTCTGTGTGGATGGATATATCCCGAATATCGACAAGCTGTTCTGGATCGACCGTCTTAATATCAACGGCGGAGAGCGTATCAAGCTCTGCAAGCGTGAGTGATTTCAAACAGGTTCCTCCTTTCTGCCTCTACCAATCTATTCAGAAGGGCGCCTGTCCTATGCCAGAGAACGCAGACCCACGCTGATTGCCAGGGCTGTGTCGATCTCCTTCATTTTTTTCTTGCTGATCTGCCCGATATATCCCCGCAGTCTCCGGCGGTCAACCGTCCGTATCTGCTCCAACAGCAGCAGGGAGGTAGGGGCAAGGCCCGGCACATCCTCCAACAAAACATGGGTAGGAAGGTGGGTCTTATCCCTTCGGCTGGTGATGGCCGCCGCCACCACGGTAGGGCTGAAATAGTTTCCCACATCATTTTGGAGAATGAGGATAGGGCGCGTTCCGCCCTGTTCTGAGCCAATCACCGGGTCCAGGTCGGCATAGAACAAAGCGCCGCGCCGGATCGCCTTTCGCCGCATAAGAATGACCTCCTGAATATAAGTAAGCCGGAAACAGGGCAGGCCCCGAAAGGCCCGCCCCGCGTCCGGCGAAATTTTCCAATCTGTTTTCTTTCATTGTGCTATTTGTCCTCGACACCCCGCACATGGGAAGTCATCAGCGGCCAGCAGCGAACCGGCCCACGGGAATCTCACCCCTCCGAGGATCTCTCCGAGCTGTCCCCATTGCGTGATCCTGCGGTCAGGCAGGGCTGTGGCTGGACAGGAGTACCATTGTACCCTTTGCCGGTCATGGCCGCGCCGGGAGCTGCCCGGTTTTTACAGACCGCCGTTTCTCGCTCATATAGGCAGGATGACAGCAAGACCAATGAAAGAAAGTAGGTGGGATCTGCTCATCCGTGCCGTACCTCATGGCGCGGCTTCTGAATCGGCTTTTGCTCATCGCACTGGCAAAGGGGAAGTTACCGATGAATGAGTATGCGGTTGTCAAGGAACAGGCGAAAGGGGAGGTTCAGAAAGAACTCCTTTCACCCATCGTCCTGAAACCGTGGGAGTGTCAACCCTGCTCCGCAAAAAATTTTTTCAATTTTTCGATGGCAAGGTTCAGGGATTTGGCAACCGCCTGATGGCTTGTCCCTTCCAGCCTGCCGATCTGCCGGGTGGACAGACCCCTAAAAATATACAGACAGAACCTCCGCTTTTGAATTTCTGTAAGTACATCCGCCTCAAAGAGTTGTTCAAACGCTTTCCGTGCACATAAGCGGTTTCGAAATTCAGTCAGTTTTTCCTCCCACTCCTCATCCAAAGGGCGAGTGGCACAGACTTTACTTTCTTCCAGGCCGGTAAGAGAGTCATCTTTTCGGGTCTGGGCGCTCTCCGCCCGATCCTGCTCATAGTAGATTTGATCAGACTGGGCTTTCAGCTCTGCAAAGTCATGTTCCGTTTTGTCAGGGTTCTCCTCCAAATAATCCTCCAGCGTGATTTCTATGATTTCATTATGAAAGCGATAAACGATGTTAGGGCTGTTTTTATTTATTGCATAGTCGCTTTTGCGGTAATTATACAATTTTCTTACCTCCGATTTATTTTTTAGAAAACAAATCGGAGGTGGCGGCCCCCTGATTCTTTGTCCAGGGAGCCTTAAATGAAAGCGGCTGACTTTGTATTGGGATACAAAATCAGCCGCTTCCTGGATATGTGCATTGAGAAGTCCAACAAGGCCAGCAGCACCGGAAGGCGGAGGTTTGTCCCCACTTGGGGCAAACTCTCGCGCACAAAAACGCTGACCAACGCCTATTGAAAGTTGTCCATTGAAAGCCGTGTGTCGTTGATGTGGGACAAAAAGCAACTTCTCAATGCTGTGGATTTTCTGATCCATAGCATTGTTACTCCTTGTCCGCTGTTATGCGGACGGCACACAGGCGGTTGGCATCATCCCCTTTCTTCCATTAATGTGGCAGTTTTACGCTACCGCCTTTGTGATTATCTCTAATTGTAAGTGCTAAAGTTTAAAGAGGTATTGGCGGTCTGATCTGCGCTATTTAAAAAAGGCGACCCTTATCTAAAGATAAGGCCGCCTTAAACATTGGATATATAAGATTCTGATTTTATATTTGCTCATTAGCCTTATCTAGCTTTTCCAAGGGAGAAGTCAACTACCACAATCAGAATCTATCATAGGAAATTCATCAGGGTTTCATTAAAAAATGTAAAATTCACTTAAAATAGAATGACTTTTTACAATTTTAATGGCAATTCTATCTTATATCCTACACGAAAAACAGTTTTAATGTATATAGGATGCTTAGGGTCATTCTCAAGCTTGTTTCTTAATCGCCAAATAGTATTATCGACTGTATTGGTGCCTAACTCATAATCTTCAGACCATGCGGCATGATAAAGCTGTTCACGGCTAAATACTTGCCCAGGCGATTGCGCCATACAGTGGAGAATTGAAAATTCACCATAGTTTAAGTGAATTTCTTTTTCCGCTTTAAATACTTGCCGCCGTTCTGGGAATATTGTGATATCACCTAAGCTCAAAACCATATCAGCAGGTTCAGCAGCGTGAAATATCTTAATATTCTCATTGTTTAATATATTTATGATAGATTGAAATATATCCCCGCGTGGATCAGATGTTCGTATAACGATAATTTCTTCCATACTACACTATTTGTCTCCAATTTTTCTGAACTAGCATGGTTAAGTGGTCAGGTAGAATAAGTTTCGCAAAAAGACAAAGAGACATGGTTTGCAGATGTCT
>OIYW01001202.1_pt1 | contig 18497 bp, 13 predicted proteins | sample 1588351 | NCBI WGS metagenome assembly OIYW01 (sample SAMN03283268) | human gut metagenome | biome: human-associated habitat; material: feces | host: Homo sapiens | place: USA | collected 2013 | reverse complement strand
TACCCCTTTCCATTATACAGATTGTTTTTCTGTCCGGCAAATCGGGTATGGGGCAAAAAGCAAGTTGTTTTCTCAGATGCGGGAGGGCTATTATCAGCTGAACATTCCCAAAGAGGATATCCGCAATGTGGTCTATCATGACCCTGAGTTTTCTGCCTATGCCGAGCGCATCGATAATGCATTTGATGCATGGATGCAGATGGTGGATCCCGGGCTTCGGAGCATTGATGAAGACACGGAAGTCAAGCCCTATATCGTCGAGCTGTCGGAGCAGTTGATTGACTGCTTTGATGGCCTGGAGCTGGTGGATAAATACGATGTCTACGAGGTGCTGCTTTCCTACTGGTACGAAGTTATGAGCGACGATGTTTATCTTGTGTCGGTGGACGGCTATGGTGCCGCCCGGACATGGGAGAATATCATGGGCGAATATACCTCCGGCAAGAAAAAGGGACAGGAAAGGGTGATTGGCTGGGAGGGCGTGTTGCTGCCCAAGGCGCTGATCGAGTCTGTGTTCTTCGCCGCCGAACGCAAGAAAATCAATGAGGCGCAGGCCATTGCCGAGGAGACCCAGAGCAGACTGGACGAGTTTGTGGAGGAGCAGACCGGCGATGACGGGTATCTGAAGGACTACCTCAACGACAAGGACAAGGTGGACACCAAGGCAGTCGCCGCCCGTTTGAAGGTGTTGAAAAAGACCGATCCCACGGGCGAAGAATATGCGGTATTGAAGCAGTTTGCGGATTTGACGGAGTCCCTTTCCAAGCAGAATAAGGCTGTCAAAGAAATGAACGCCGAACTGGAGGAAAAGGTTCGGGCAAAGTATGCTTTGCTGACCGATGATGAGATTCTGGACCTGTTGGTAAACCGCAAATGGTACGCTACCATCTTTGAAGGAATCAAGGCACTGTATGTCACCACTTCCCATCAGATGACCAACCGCATTGTGGAGCTGGTGGAGCGGTATGAGGATACCCTGCCGGAACTAACTGCCACTGTTGCTGATTATGAGTCCAAGGTCAAGGATCATCTGAAAAGGATGGGATTTGTATGGTAAAACCTGGATATAAGCAGACCGAGATTGGTGTAATTCCAGAGGATTGGGAGACTTCTTCGCTTTCTGCTGCATTTCAAAAATTAGAAGCAGGCGTAAGTGTTAATTCAGACAATGCGTTATCTTCTGAATATCATATCTTAAAAACATCAGCAGTCCATGATGGTGTTGTGGATACTGCTGAAACAAAACCTGTTATTCCGCAGGATTACCTACGGCTTAAATGCCCTTTGGTAAAAGGTAGCATAATTATCAGCCGAATGAACACCCCAGCGTTAGTTGGAGAATGTGGCTTTACAAAAGACGCAAAGGCCGGAACATATTTGCCTGACAGGTTGTGGCAGATTCAAAATTTCAACAAAAGTAGTTTTGACTTTGTGTGGTTAAACTATTTGCTTAACACCAAACAGTACAGGGACGCTGTTCGGGCAACTGCAACAGGCACCAGCAACAGTATGAAAAATATATCAAAAGAGCGAATGCTGGATATAGAAATTCCCCGTCCACCTATCAATGAACAAGAAAATATAGCAGCTGCACTATCAGAAGTGGACGAGCTTATCAATCTGGTCGAAAAACAGATTGATAAGAAAAAAGCAATCAAGCAGGGCGCGATGCAGGAACTGCTGACAGGCAAGCGCCGCCTGCCAGGATTTGCTGGGGAGTGGGTAAATACAAAAATAGGAAGTATAACGGAAGTGTATTCTGGAGGAACGCCAAACACCTCAGAGCCAGCCTTTTGGGGTGGGAAAATTCCTTGGATGAATTCAGGTGAATTGAACTTAAAAATCGTTAGACAAGTTCAAGGCCACATTACTAAAGCAGGTATGGATAGTTCCAGCACTCATTTTATTCCTGCGGAATGTGTACTAATTGGATTGGCTGGACAGGGCAAAACTCGCGGAACCGCAGCGTTTAACACTTTTCCACTTTGCACGAATCAATCGATCGCTGCAATCTATCCTAATCCCAATAAGTTCGATTCTAAGTTTTTGTATTATAAAATGGATACGCAATACGACCAGCTTCGCGAGTTGTCCTCAGGAGATGGAGGCAGAGGAGGACTTAACAAAAAGCTGATCCTCGATTATGAAGTTGTAATCCCCCAAAGTATAGATGAGCAAGCAGCGATTGCGACCATCTTAACAGAAATGGATTATGAAATTGAGAATCTGGAAATGAAATTGACTAAATACCGTCAGGTCAAGCAAGGCATGATGCAGCAGCTTCTGACGGGCAAGATTTGTTTGGAAAAATAAAGAAAGGCGACATATTATGGTTCAGATGGAAATAATATCTCGAGTTTTTAGAATCGTATTCGGAACATCTACAGGAACAGCATTTACAATTGAAGACCACGGTGTTCAGTTCTTGGTAACTGCAAAACATATTTTTAAGAGTGCAAATCATCCATCAACCGGAAAAATTGCATTATTGGTAGAAAAGAATTATCAAACATTTGATGTCGAAATCAGGTATCCAGCTGACCAAGAAATTGATATTGCTGTTATGAAGGTTACACCATATCAGCAATTAACACCAATGTTTGAAAACGAAAATACTACAAAAGGTCTTGCTTTAGGTCAGGATGTTTATTTTTTGGGTTTCCCTTATCAGTACGATCAACTGCTTAGTTCCATTCCGGGTGATAGTAAACCTTTGCCCTTTGTAAAGAAAGCCTGCTTATCGACAATTTTGACGGACAATAAGTCCATATTATTGCTTGATGGGCACAACAATCCTGGTTTTTCGGGTGGCCCTGTATGTTTCAAGGAGATAGGATCAGGAAAAAAAGCAATGGCAATTGCTGGCATTGTATCAGGATATAGGTTTGATAGGCAGTATGTTTTCGATGAGAATGACACGCAAACAAAATCCTATGTAAAAGATAATACTGGCATTATTATTGTGCATTGCATTTCCCATGCAAACAAAATCGCCAGCGAATGGGTTTGATTTCGAAAAGAATAAAACATTGGAGGTGCTTCCATGCCCAATATTGGTGACAGCGAGCGCAAAACTCAAAACCGTGTGGTCAAGTTCTTTCGGGACAAGCTGCACTATACATATCTGGGGAACCTGCATGACAGTGAAAACCGTAACATCATGCAGGAGCGGCTGCACGCCTGGCTATTGAAACAGGGCTACTCCGAAAAGCTTGCAGCCAATGCCATCGATGCGTTGGTGAAGACCTCCACCAATCTGCAGCAGGGTTTGTACCATGCCAACAAAGAGGTCTACAGCCTACTGAAATATGGAGCCAAGGTCAAGGAGTCCGTGGAGCAGTCCCCTAAGACGGTGTATTTTATTGACTTTGAAGATGTCAGTAAAAATGACTTCTATATTGCGGAAGAAGTCACTATTGTCAGCAACAACACCAAGCGCCCGGATGTTGTTATCTATGTGAATGGTATTGCAGTTGCGGTGATCGAACTGAAAAAGAGTAGTGTGTCCGTGTCCAACGGCATCCGTCAGAATCTGACCAACCAAAAATCGAACTTCATCGAAGATTTCTTTACGACTATTCAGTTCTGTATGGCCGGGAACGACAGCGAGGGCTTGCGCTATGGTACGCTCCTTACCCCGGAGAAGCACTATCTGGAATGGAAAGACGACGGCTTTACCGAGCATCAGACGGAACGCGATATTGTGGACATCGAGGTTGAGGAATACTGCGAGGGGATTCCCGGCAAGTTGGAAAAACAGCTTTTTGCTCTGTTTTACAAAAAGCGTTTCCTTGATCTGATCCACAACTTTGTAATCTTTGATAAGGGCATTAAAAAAGTTTGCCGCTATAATCAGTACTATGCCATCAAGCGGGCGCAGCATCGTTTGACGGACAAGAAGCGCGGCGGCATCGTTTGGCATACCCAGGGCAGCGGCAAGAGTCTGACGATGGTGTGGTTCTCTAAGTGGATTTTGGAGAATAATCCCAATGCGCGTGTATTGGTCGTTACCGACCGCGAGGAATTGGATGAGCAAATCGAAAAGAATTACAAGGGTGTGGATGAGAATATCGTCCGCACTAAGAGTGGAAAAGATCTGCTTGAACGCCTGAACACTTTCGATGACCGTCTTCTGTGCTCTCTGGTACATAAATTCGGAAAGCGCGGCAGCGATAGCTCGGAAATAGATTACGAAAAATACATCGAAGATTTGAAAAACGCATTGCCCAAGGTTTTTTCCGCAAAGGGTGATATCGTGGTGTTTGTGGATGAGTGCCACCGCACTCAGTCCGGCAAGCTTCACGCGGCCATGAAGACGATCCTTCCCAATGCCATCTTTATCGGTTTCACGGGCACGCCGCTTTTGAAGAAGGACAAAAAGACCAGTCTGGAAACCTTCGGCGGATATATCCATACCTACAAGTTCAACGAAGGTGTTCGAGACGGCGTTGTGCTGGATCTGCGGTACGAGGCCAGAGATGTGCCGCAGGGCATGACCTCTCAGGATAGAATCGACGCATGGTTTGAGGCAAAAACCGTTGGGCTGGCCCCCAGAGCAAAAGCAAAGCTCAAAGCATATTGGGGTAACCTGCAAAAGATTTTCTCCTCTCGCTCCCGCTTGGAGCAAATCGCCAATGATATCATCTTTGATTTTGCCACCAAGGCACGACTGATGGACGGAAACGGAAATGCTATCCTTGTGGCCGGTTCTGTGTATTCAGCATGCCGATACTATGAAATTTTCCAAAGCAAGGGTTTCCGGAAATGTGCGATTATTTCTTCTTATGCGCCGCAAGCCGGTGATTTAAGAACGGATACTGTCAGCGACGAGGAAGAAACCGAAACATTTGAAAAATACAGCACTTATCTGAAAATGATCGGCGTTGACCCGTCGGAGGACAAGACGCAGATTGCCAAAAAAGTAGAAGCTTTTGAAGCGGAAGCAAAACGCAAGTTTGTGGACGAACCTGCAAACATGAAACTGCTGATCGTAGTTGACAAGCTGCTTACCGGTTTCGATGCTCCCAGCTGTACCTACCTCTACATCGATAAGGCGATGCATGACCACGGCCTGTTCCAGGCGATCTGCCGAGTCAATCGTCTGGATGGCGAGAGCAAAGACTTTGGCTATATTGTAGATTACAAGGAACTATTCGGAGACTTGGCGGATGCCATGAACAAGTATACCGCCGGTGCCTTTGAAAGCTATGATGCAGAGGATGTCGATGGGCTTTTGAAAGATAGAGCTACAGAAGCGAAAAAGTATTTCGTTGATACCCTGGAGGAATTGGATGAGCTTTGCGAGGGCGTCGAATTGCCCAGAAAAGAGCTCGACTATATCCACTATTTCTGCGGTGAAAGTGGTCGCGACGAAAATCAGGACGAAGCCTTTGCCCGCATTCGTGAGAAGTTGTACAAGCTCGTTGGACGCTTGATTCGCGCTTTTGCGGAGTTAAAGCCTCGTATGACGGATTTAGGGTATACCCTTTCCGAGCAAAGCGCATTGGACGACAGGGTTGCGTTCTATGTGAACATGCGTGACACGATTGGTAGGGCCAGCGGCGATTTTATTGATCTGAAAGCCTACGAACCGGGTATGCGGTATCTGATTGACAACTACATCTCAGCCAGCGAGTCGCAAAAGATCGGCAGCATGGATGACTTTACCCTGCTTGATTTCATCATCTCGCAGGAAAATAAGCTGAAGAGCGAGCAAAAAGGCGAGCAGGAGAGTGCGGCAGAAACCATTGAGAACAACATCCGCAAAAAGGTTGTTGAGCGAATGGTCATCAACCCTGCTTATTACGCAAAAATGTCTGAAATCCTGGAGCAGTTGATACTTGACCGCCGCCGCGGAGTGATTGCCTACGGGCAGCTGCTGGACACATACATGGAACTGGCGAAAAATGTTGCAAAGCCCGAGGAGAATACAAAGTACCCTGAGAGTATTCGTTCCAATGGCGCACTGCGGGCGCTCTATGATAATTGCGGAGAAGATGAGGCGACTGCCTTGAAGCTGCACAAAGCCATTGTCAAGGCGCGGCTCGATGGTTTCCGAAATAATCCGGTTAAGGCAAATAAAATCAAGCGAGCGCTCTATCAACTTTTGAATGATGATAGCGAAGTGGAGCGAATTTATCAAATTGTTGTGGAACAAGAGGAGTACTGATGCAAATAGTTATTTTCAATATTCCTGTGGAAGTTATCAGAAAAAATATTAAAAATTTGCATCTCTCTGTGCTTCCACCGGACGGCAGGGTTCGTGTATCGGCACCCACGCAACTGACGGATGAAGCAATTACGATGTTCGTTCGGACAAAACTCGGCTGGATCAAAAAACAACAGGAGAAGTTTCAACAGCAGCCGCGTCAAAGCGAGCGGCAGTATGTGTCCGGGGAAACATTATATGTTTGGGGTAAGCAGTACTTTCTTCAAGTGGAATACAGCTACAAAGGCAATGCTCTCACACTTTCGGGTGACAAGGCTATTCTGACGGTTAGAAAAGAAAGCAGTCCAAAGCAGAGAGAAAGCTTCGTAAATGAATGGTACCGCAACCTCTTGAAACAGGAAGTGGCGAAATATCTTCCCAAGTGGGAGAAAACTACGGGGCTTTACTGTAGCAGTTGGCAAAGCAAATATATGACCACCAAATGGGGCACCTGCAACACAAACACACAAAAAATTTGGCTAAATCTTCAGTTGGCGAAGAAGCCGATAGAGAGTCTTGAATATGTAATCCTGCACGAGCTGGCACATCTGAAAGTCAAAAGTCATGGTCCGGAGTTTGTCGCTATTTTAAACCAGTATATGCCGCAATGGCAGGAGCGAAAGAAGCTGTTGAACGAAAGTAAGTTGGATTATATGGATTCCGATTTTGAAGAATAACGGACAATGTCTGGTAAAATGGCAATTGAGTTTTTTGATGTGGGGAGTCATGCAAACAAAAGTCAGTAGCCGAAATGAAAAAAGTTTCGCAAAATTTACGAGACCGAAAAAGAGCATAACGAAATAGGCTGGTGAAAAGATACATCGCCAGCCAGGATGGAGTTATTGGCCTGATTAGTTTTACGGGATACCCAAGGTTACCATCGCCATAAGAGAAAAACTTTCAGCACAAATACAGACAGAAGTAGAATGTACTTAAGGTGTTACTGTCCGCCTGTGAGTTTAAGCCAGACCATGTGATTGGCAGTGCGGAGACGTATACCTTTCTGGGCATGGCGAACTATGTGAAGCATGAGGGTAGCAGGCCGATGAATATCACCTGGCAGCTGGACCGCCCGATCCCGGCGAAGTTCTTGAAGAAGACGAATAAGTTGGTTGTGGGATAAGGAGGAGCGTATGACTGAACTTGAAAAAATAGAACGGGCAAAAATGTATATGGACAAGCTGGCGAATGGCATCAATCCCATCGATGACACCATGGCTCCAGACGATGATCTTATCAACAATGTTCGGTTATCACGTTGCTTTTTCTTCGTATCTGACGTGTTGCGGCAGGTAATTGAAAATGGCGGGACAAAGTCGGCTGTGAATAAGAAACTTAAAAAGCTTCCTCTTGAAATCCCCATGGAGAAAAGAAGCCAGTTTGCCTATACTGAGGTACCTATCCCGGCCAGCGAAATCGCCAAACGGATAAACGCCCTATCCGACAATGATGCTATGCAAAAACTTACCTATTCAGGAATCCTCACGTGGCTCACGGAAATTGGAATGATGGAATGGGCACTCGCACCAGACGGAAAGCACACGAAAAGGCCGACAAAAATTGGCGAAGAAAACGGCATTTCCGTGGAAGGACGAACGAGCAGCAACGGACCCTATCAGGTTGTCGTTTACAACAATGCCGCGCAGCATTTTATCATAGACAATCTGGATGCAATTCTCACGGCAGAGAATATGCAGACACAGATGCAAGGGGCTCCATGGACGAAAGAACATGATGACTGCCTCATTGACCTATATAAGAAGTCCGTACCAGTGAGTGAGATTGCCATTACCCTAAAGCGTAGCACATCGGCAGTACGAGGAAGACTGAAAAAGCTTGGATTTGACGCATAGTTTACTTTGCAATGCCACAAGGAGGACACAGATATGGCCTTAATTCGTTGCCCAGAGTGTGGAAATTCAATTTCCGACAGAGCTGAAAAATGCCCTCACTGTGGGCTGCCAGCATCATACTTTTCCTCTTTGAGTAAGAATACTCCGCACATGAAAGAGACGGGACTGGATTACAAAAATCTGCAAAACGTCCTGATTTCTTTCGAACGAGACCACGCACAGTTGTTTTCGGCAGAACACTATATTTCGCACAGAGATGCACAGAGGCTGCGGGATACATATGGAAAATACAACGAGAGTCTAAGCAATAAGCTTATTTTTCAATATGTCTGCAATAACGCTGCGGCGATACGAGTTGATATCGATTTGCTGCGCCGCTTTTTGCGTCAGATGCAATCTTTGAATAGAGATATTACAGCGCATAACACAACATATGTGGACCGTGCACTGGAGCGGGATAAAGACTATTTTGACAATATCCTAAAACAGATCGACCCCAATATTCAACTGGACGAAGAACAGCGCCGTGCAGTAATTACCGATGATGACTACTGCCTGTTGGTAGCTGGTGCAGGTGCGGGAAAAACTACAACGATGGCTGCAAAGGTCAAGTATCTGGTTGAGAAAAAGAATATAGATCCGGGAGAAATCATTGTGATCTCCTATACGAACAAGGCGATTGGAGAACTGCGTGATCGTATCAATAAGGGACTTGGCATTCCGGCAAAGATCTGTACCTTCCATGCTTTTGCGTATGATATTGTAAAGCAGTTTTCGGCAGAACCGCCTGAGATCAATTTTTCTTCTCAGCAGATTATTTTTGATATGCTGGAAAAGACAATTTTTCACAACAAGCAGCTTATGCGTAACCTGGTTTTGTTCTTGGGATATTATTTTGATCTGTCCGAGGATGTCTTCAAATTTACGGATCTGAATCAATACCACCTTTACAAAGCGGCGCAGGACTTTGAAACACTAAAAAGTGGGCTGGGCGAGTACATTAAAAAAGTCGAACAGCAGCGCACGAAAAAGACTCGAACCATAACGGGAGAATATCTGCGTTCCATGCAGGAAGTACAAATTGCAAATTTCCTGTATCTGAACGGACTGGATTATGAGTATGAAAGAGTGTATCCCTTTGGATCGCCTTCTCGTAACAAAAAATACACACCTGATTTCTATATTTCACAGGGGGAGCACAGCGTTTGGCTGGAGCACTATGCACTCAGCGAGAGCGGCTACAACAGCCTGTTTACTCCGCAGCAGCGGCAGCGTTATCTCCGCGCCATTAGTGATAAGCGCCGTATTCATAAGACCAATAAAACTATATTACTGGAAACATGGTCCTTCTATACAGATCGACGGCCTCTCCTGGATCATCTGAAAGAAGTTCTTGAAAAAGAAGGCTTTATCTTAAAGCCTCGTAATTTGGAGGAAGTTTATAAGAAAATTGTAGCAACCGGAAAAGATAAGTATATTTATAAGCTGATCATCTTTATGATGAAGTTTATTGAGCAATACAAAACAACCGGTTATGACGATGGCGGCTTCGCTATTTTGCGAGAAAGAACAGACAATCCGAGAACGCTTCTGTTTCTGGATATTGCCGAGCAGGTGTATTACCACTATCAATCCGTGCTGAAACAACGCAATCAGATAGACTTTGCAGACATGATAAATGATGCACACTTCTATTTGCAGGAGATTGAGCGGCAGAATGTCACGCTCCCTTACAAGTACATCATCATTGATGAGTTCCAAGACATTGCTCGTCAGAGATTCAATCTAACGAAAAGGCTATCTCAAATTACACAGGCGAAGGTTGTTGCGGTCGGTGATGACTGGCAGTCGATATATGCTTTTTCTGGCTCTGATATAACGCTATTTACTCGTTTCCTGGAGCTTATGGGGGCTGGAACGGAGTTGAAGATTACTCATACCTACCGTAATTCTCAGGAACTTATCGATATTGCTGGAGGCTTTGTACAAAGAAATACTTCGCAAATCCGAAAGCAATTGATTTCTCCAAAGCATCTTGAGAACCCGATTGTTCTTGAAGTTTTCGATGATAGTATCAAACCCATGGAGCGACTTGCAGATACCATCGAGCATGTCATTGGCGAGATTATATCTGAGTATGGCGAGCAGAGTTCGATTTTGCTGATCGGACGATACAATTATGATATGTACAAGCTATACCGAACAAATCGGTTCAGCGAATTGCCGGGCGGTGCGATCAGGAGTGAAAAATACCCAAATGCAAAGATCACCTTTATGACAGCGCATAGTTCCAAGGGCCTTGGGTATGACAACGTAATTCTGATCAATATGTTCGAAGGGAAATTCGGGTTCCCGTGCCAGATCGAAGATGATCCTATTATTAAGCTCGTTACATATGAGGACAATAGTATGCCCTTTGCAGAAGAGCGGCGATTGTTTTATGTGGCGATGACACGGACAAAAAACAGGGTATATATCGCAGCACCTAAAACGAAACCATCCAGATTTCTTGTAGAACTCATTAAGGATTTCAATATTCCACATGATGATGAGCTCAATATGCAAGTAGTGGACCTGTTTAACTTGCGTTGCCCCGTATGCGGTTTTCCTCTAAAGTACGAGTTTAATAAAAACTATGGCCTGAATCTCTGGATATGCACAAACGAGGCAGAACTTTGCGACTTCATGACCAATGACAGGACGCATATGCATGACATTTTGAAATGTCCTAAATGTACAGATGGTTATTTAATCGTCAAAAAGAATCCGAAGAATGGTGACATATTCTATGGTTGCACCAACTATCTTAACGAAGAAAAGAAGTGCACCTATATGGTGCCGTTAGAGAGCGGACATATGAAGGATGATTAATAAGGAGAATGCATATATGGAGCCAAATGATAAGATCCAGCTTTTTGAAAACCAACGCATCCGCACGGCGTGGGATGAAGAAAAGGAAGAATGGTATTTCTCCATTGTTGATGTGGTTGGCGTACTGACGGACAGCGTTGATCCCACGGCGTATTGGCGCAAACTCAAACAACGGTTGAAGGCCGAGGGCAATGAAACCGTGACAAATTGTCACGGTTTGAAAATGACGGCTCATGATGGTAAAAAACGCCTGACCGATGTGGCCGATACCGAACAGCTCCTCCGCATCATCCAGTCCATCCCGTCACCCAAGGCGGAGCCGTTCAAACTCTGGCTGGCACAGGTGGGACGGGAGCGCATTGAGGAAACCATCGATCCGGAGTTGACCATTGAGCGGGCATTGGAAACCTATCTCAAAAAGGGCTATACCCGCGAATGGATCAACCAGCGGCTGCAAGCCATTCAGGTTCGTAAGGAATTGACAGACGAGTGGGACGTCCGCGGCGTGCAGAAGGGCGTGGAATACGCCATCCTCACCGATGAGATCTCCCGTGCATGGTCGGGGATGTCCACCCGGCAGTACAAAAACCTAAAAGGCTTGAAAAAGGAAAACCTCCGCGACAACATGACCACGCTGGAGTTGGTGCTGAATATGCTGGCAGAGGCCACCACCACGGAAATTTCCAAGCAGAAGGCACCGGCGACCCTTTCGGAGAACATCGACGTGGCCCGTGCCGGTGGCAAGGTGGCCGGCGACGCACGGAAGGCCATTGAGACGCAGACCGGCGTTCCTGTCATCACCTCCAAGAACGCCGCGCAGCTCAGCGAAGTGGTTACAAATCTGCTGGAAGACGCGGGAAATAAAGAAAAATAGCATTCAGACCCTACATGGGGCGGTTTAAAATCTGCCTCGCAATAGACAAAGAAAACCGTGTGCTGACCTTGCGGTCAGCACACGGTTTTTCATTTGGATTCCTTCAGCCACTGCTGAAATTCCGCTAACGAGATAATATCTCGGTCACATTTCTTTTTCTCTTCTCTAGCTTTTTCGCTCCATGCATAGAACGCCTCGTCCGTGATGCGCCCCGCCTTGATCCACGCAAAGCGCCGCTTATACTCTTTGCGGTATGCCTTGAAGATTGGGTCATCCGACTGCTTCTTTGTCCACCGCTTGAAAGCCCCGATCTCCCGACAGACCTGCTCTCCTCTTGGAACAGGACGCTCACAATACTCCGCGCTGACCCGTCCGGTCTGCGGGAACCATCGTCCACAGTTCTTGCAGCGCCGCACGGTGATGTTCCGCTCCACGCAACTCCGCAGAGAGTAGTCGATCATATCCCGAATGCCGGAGGAATACAGCACCGGCGAACACCGCCCCGGCTCCACCGGCTCAAAGCTGAGCGGGATGGGGTGGAAACAAAACAGGTCGGGATCTTTCGGAGAGTCGTGAAAGTAATTTTTTGCCGCCTGTGCCTGCGGTTCCCTGCCTGCGCTGTCTACATCCAGCACCAACTCAAAAAAGCGCTGGATCTGCTGCTGATACAGCGGAAGCTGCTCGGGGAGCTGGTGAAGCTCGTCCAGTATCTGCGCATCCTCTGCACTGTCTCGGTCATTTTGAATGTACATCGCTGACTGGCGGTAGCGGCAGTGAACATGGAGAAGTCGAAAATAAATGTGTATGGAGTCTAACCTCCCCAGTTTTCTCCTGACATTCTCAAGTGCGTCCCTGTCATCCTCTGCGATAAACCGGCTCCAGTTATCCGTGATGCTTTGCAGTATCGGCGTCACTTCCGCGCAGTCCAGTTCCTGAAAGGAGAGGAGGCTTTCCAGAAAGGGAAACTCCTTCTGGACGTCCGGAACGCCTTGCGTACCAAGGGAATCATACTGGAAAATCTCTCTGTCCTCAGAGAAATACATTTTGGCATACCACATGGCAGATCACCTCAAAATAGACAATCGTAATATAGAAATACAGACAGTCTTGACAAGGGGTGAAAAGTATGTTACCATACGATCACGGAAAGACTGTCAAAAGTAATTTACAGTTAGTCTAACACGAGGACTGCGGATTGTCAATGAAAAAGACGGTCACAAATCCGAAAAAGCACCTCGACAACTGAATACCCATCACCGGAGATGATACACGCCGGAGAAGTAACGCCAGGACGCCGCGGCAAAGCGGTCGAGCGTACCAGGGCAGCGAAAACGCCGTGCAGGTCAAACAAGGCCGCAGGGCAGGAACGGGTACGGTGCGTGGCAGAGAACAAAGAAAGGGGGAAGAAACATACATCGTTCCTACAAAAAGGAAAACCGCTGAACTGTTGCAGCAGTCCAGCGGCGTGCCGCGTTTCGGAAAACGCAGACTCCATCTGCAAACAGTCTAACAGAGGGACCTCCGAAACGCAAGTATTTTTTCTCTGAATTCTATTGGAGGTAACGATTTTGAAAATATCAACCTATCACAGCTACGATGAATTGCCGCTGTTCCTCAACGCGGAGCTGGTGGCAAAGGTACTGGGCGTGTCCATCTCCAGTGCCTACGAGCTGATGCACGAAGAAGTATTTCCGTCTGTGCGCATCGGCAGTCGATTCGTGGTGCCCAAGGATAAATTCCAACAGTGGGTAGAGCGGCAGACCGGAGGTGCCAGATGAGAACTTGGGCAAAGCGCGACCCGGTCAAGAACTATTTTCCTCTGCCCAATGAGATCTATCAGCTGGGTCTGTCTCACGGCGCGATCGCTGTCTACGGTTACCTGCTCCGCATCGAAGACCGCAGAACCTATCAGTGCTATCCCAGCTACGCCACCATCGGCAAGGCGGTGGGCATGAGCAACAACACCGTGCGGAAGTACGTGCAGGAGTTGGAGGAACGCGGACTCATCCGAACCGAGCCTACCAGCATCATCACGAGGGACGGGCGCAAGCAAAACGGAAGTCTGCTCTACACTATTCTGCCGATCCAGTTTTCCATCGGGGAATTTTATCAGCGGCAGATGGATGCTGTGGACAGGGCAAAGGAACGGCAGCGCGTGGCAAGACGCATGGAGCAGACCAGCGTGTGAAAACAGCAGATATGTTCTCTGCGTGCTGTTATCATGGACAAGCAAAACCGTGAAGCCCATCAATGCGGCAAGAGAAACAGCAATGGGATCACGCAGCCCAGCGGGGCCGCGACGCCTCGGAACAGCGACGCGCATAAGCGCATCGCTGTCCCGCAGGCTTTCTGCGTTCTTCGGGAGCACCCCCGGCCAAGACCCAAAAGCGGCAAAGTTTGCCGTTTTAAGTCCCGGCCGCGCAGGGTTTCCGAACCGCGCAAAACGGTCCGAGGGTAGTGATAGCGCCCCCATCCAAAACACCCCGTGTTTCGCCGTGTAAGCCGCTGTGTGCGATCCTGTTGGTGAAGGCAAGTGTGTACCCGCTTTCACCTGTGAAAACGAACGTGAGCCGTTTGTGCGAGTGTGATTTGAAACCGCTCCGGAGAGGACTTTCCCACGCCGTATGGGACGTAGCTTCGGCAGATTGGGCGGTTATCGGAGGAACTTATTTATAGCAGGATAAAGGACTGGCGTCGGAACCGACGCTCTGCCCAATCACTTCTGCCCGCAGTGCGGGCAGTTGACGGGGGTTTCAGCGCAGGCGGTTGTGGCGTCTATTCGGAAGATTTTTTGCACGATTGGCGTCTGCCGTCCGTGAAAAGCCGATGAATACAGGCTTTTCGGCGGCGTCTCAGTAAGAAAGAAGGCATTTTATGAGTGATAACAAGGATCGCTTGACCTACCGGCCGGAGCCGGAGACCAAGCAAAAAATAGAGCGGTGGTATCGGGAAGATAACTGCCGCAGCAAAAATGAGTTCATCGAAAAGGCGGTGAACTGCTACGTGGATATGCTGGCCGCAGGCGAAAGCACCGCGCTGCCCCGTGCGGTGCAGTCTGCCATCGACAGTCGGCTGAAACTCTTCGAGGATCGCATCGCGTCGCTGCTCTACAAGCAGACGGTGGAGATGGACATGGCAATGTCCATTGTGCTGCAAAGTCTCAACGTGAGCGAGGAAGTGCTACGGCAGGAACGGGCCAAGAGCATCGCCGCCGTCAAGCGCACCAACGGTCAGCTGCGGTTGGAACAGAAGCTCCGTGAGCTGGAGAACGAAGCATGGCAAGGCTGATCGTCAAAAGCCCGTACATCAAGTGCGGCGGCGAGAAAAGTGTCGGTGGGTATCTCAAGTACATCGCGACGCGGGAGCGGGTGGAGATCATCCCGGATGACCGTCCGCCCACCCAAAAGCAGACGCAGCTCATCGCAAAACTGGTAGAGGATTTTCCTGACGCCAAAGAGCTGATGGAGTACGAGGACTACCTCTCACACCCGACAAAAGCGACGGCGTCCGCGCTCATCACGCTGACGCTGGAATCGAATTGGGATCGGGTACAGGGCATGGAAGGCTACGCCAAGTACATCGCCCTGCGTCCGAGGGCGGAACGGTTGGGGGAACACGGTCTGTTTAGTGATGACGCTACCGTTGACCTCGCCGCTGTCGCGGACGAATTGGATCATTACACCGGCAACGTTTGGACGCACATCATCTCCCTCCATCGTGAAGATGCAGAGCGGTTGGGGTATAACCGTGCGGACACATGGCGCACATTACTGCGTACCCACCGCAATGACATCGCCGCAGCGATGAAAATACCGCCGGAGGACTTCCGCTGGTACGCGGCCTTCCACGATGAGGGCAATCATCCTCACGTCCACATGATGGCGTGGTCGGCAAAGCCAAATCAGGCATACCTGTCCAAAGATGGGATACGGCAGATCAAGTCCACGCTGACCAACCAAATTTTCCGTCAGGAGTTGCTGCACGTCTACGAGCAGAAAAGCAAATCGCGAGACGAACTGGTGGTGAAAGCGCGAAAAGCCATGCTGGAATTGGCGAAGGCGATGCGGGAGATGACCTGCATCCACCCGGAGGCAGAGCAGATGATCTGGGATCTGTCGCGGCAGCTCGGTCAAGTCGGCGGCAAGAAAACCTACGGCTATCTGCCAAAGCCCATGAAAAAGCTGGTGGACGAGATCGTCGACCAGATGGCGCGGCTGCCCACCGTAGATGCGTGCTACCAGACGTGGTGGGAACTGCAATGCCAGGTGGAGGATTACTATTCCGAGGGAAAGAAACGGCTGCGTCCGCCGCTGTCTCAGCAAAAAGAATTTCGTCAAATCAAGAACGCGGTCATCCGTGAGGCGGAGCATATCCGCATGAACAGGTTTTCCTTCGAGGACGAGGAAATGCAGGATGACGGCGAGCAGATCAGCACCTACGCCATGAGTTATGAGTGTCAGAATCTGCAAGGCGTGGCGAACGATGAGAGTTACCCTCTGGAGGAACGGGACGAAGCGGCGGAGCAGTTGGAGCAGCTTGCGGAGGACGGTGACGCCTATGCGCAGTACATCATCGGCACGGCGTACCGTGACGGTGGGCTGCTGATCCCCAACATGGTCAAAGCACAAAAACTGTTGGAACGCGCCGCCGAGCAGGACTTGGACGCGGCGCAATACGCATTGGGCAAGCTGTATCTCTCCGATGATGCAGACGTTCACGATCCCGCCAAGGGCATCTACTGGCTGAAACGCTCTGCTGACAATGGCAACGATTACGCCGCCTACCGGTTGGGCAAGGAATATCTCAGCGGCAAAAATACGGTAAAAGATGCCAAAGCAGCAGTGTCTTATTTGCGGCAGGCCGCGGATAACGGCAGTGCCTACGCACAGTACCTGCTGGGCAAGCTGACCCTCATGGGCGAGGGCGTTCCCAAGGACATGGACGCCGCCTACGAATGGTTCGCGGCGGCGCGGGATAACGGCCACACTTACGCGGAATTTTTCATGAAACGCATGGAGCGCGGCGAACAGGAGCCGCCCTCCGTCCTGTTGTCAGCCACCCGGCTGCTCTACCACATGGGCAATATCTTCCGGGACAACGCCACGGCTCCCGCTGCCAACGGTGTCCAAATCGACCGCAAGCGGCTGGCGCAGATGCGGCAAAAGCGCGTCGCCCTCGGCCACAAGCCGGACGATCACGAGCCGGAGCAGCAACAGGGATTTTCAATGAAATTCCATATGTAAAGCGAGTCGAGGTGTTCAGTTTTTGCGCCGCAATAGTCAAAGAAACATTTTGGAAAACAGTAGCTTTGCGCGCGGAGTTGTGGTATGTGTTGTGGTTGCCAAAAGGAGGTGCCGCAATGTATGACTACATGAAAGCCCTGCAAAAGCGCTTCGACCGGCAGTCGCATCCAGAACTGGACACCCAGATCAAAAGCGCCCATGAGGAACTGCGGCGGGACATGGACGCCGCGGGGCGCAGAAAGCTGCTGCGGCTGTTGGACGCACAGAACACATTGCTGGTTGAATCCAAGCTGATGAGCTTCACGGCGGGCTTCAAGCTGGCGTGGGGCATGGCGAAAGAGCTGGAGGCAGATGGGCTCTACTCCTTCGAACGGGAGGAAGAAGAACGCATCTGCCATCCGGCAGAACAGGAGGACTGAATGGCAAAGCGAAGACCGTCCGGTGACGGCATGGTGCGAAAGCGTGACGATGGGCGCTGGGAGGGCCGCATTGTCATTGGCCACAAGGAAAACGGCGAGCCGCTGTTCCGCCATGTCTACGCCAAGACCCAAAAGGCGCTGCTGGACAAGCTCCGCCAGAACATCGAGTGCTACCGCGACGTAGAACTGACCGAGGACAGCCGCATGACGCTGGGTGAGTGGCTGGATCGCTGGCTCGCAGAGTACAAGGCGGGCACGGTGCGCCCCGGCACGCTCAAAGGCTATCGCTGCTACATCGAATACTACATTAAGCCGCAGCTGGGCGACAAACAAATCTCCCTCATCTCTCAGCAGGATATCCAGCGGATGTACCGACGCCTGAAAACGGAGGGGCGTATCCACGAGCATCCCGAGATGGATCACCAGCTCTCGGACTCCATGGTTCGCCACATCCACTCCACGCTCCACGCCGCGCTGAAGGACGCGGTGCAGGCCCATGTCATTCCCAGAAATCCCACCGAAGGTACAACGGCGCCCAAACCCAACTACAAGCTCAAGCGCATTCTGACCGGCGAGGAGCTGGATGCCTTCCGCGCGGTGGTGGAGCGGGACGAGGTGTGGCGGGACTTCTTCCAGACGGAGCTGATGACCGGCCTGCGCCGCGGCGAGATCTGCGGTCTGCAATGGAGCGACTTCGACGAGGAGGGCGGCGCGCTGAAGGTGTGCCGTACCCTCCACAGCCAGCGGAAGGGCGAGTACACCGTCGGCGAGACCAAAACGGGAAAGGGAATGCGTACCATCATCCTGCCGAAGACGGTGGCGGACATCCTGCGGCGGCGCAAGGCGGATACCATCAGTCAATGGATATTCCCCGACCCAGTGAAGCCGGAGGATCCTGTCAGCCCCGGCTCGGCCTACCTCCACATGAAGACGCTGCTCCGGCGGGCGGGGCTGCCCAGTATCCGCTTCCACGATCTGCGATATCCAAACTTAAATAAAATCCAAACCTTTTGCAGATGGCGCAGGAAA
>OIYW01001200.1_pt1 | contig 18517 bp, 15 predicted proteins | sample 1588351 | NCBI WGS metagenome assembly OIYW01 (sample SAMN03283268) | human gut metagenome | biome: human-associated habitat; material: feces | host: Homo sapiens | place: USA | collected 2013 | reverse complement strand
TCTATTTTCTCGCTCGGCGCTGAATGAAGGTTATTTATTCAGAGGTTCCCTAAGTCTAACCCGACCCAATGCTTCACTGCGTTTGAGCAATGGGTTTGACAAAACAGGAAAGGAAATCGCTATGCAGAAAACCATCGTACCCTGTGCGGCGTTTGATCGCGCGGCCGCACAGAAAGTGCTGCGGCAGGTGCTGCAAAAACCAGACAGCACGCTCTGCCTTGCCACGGGCGACACGACCGCCGGTATTTTTACCCGGATGGTTGAATTAAAACAGGCGCTGGATTTGGACTGCGCCCGCGTAAAATGTATTAACATGGATGAATATGTCGGTGTACGCAGAGAAGAACCAGCCAGCTGTTATTTCCGCATTGTGCGGGATCTGTATGCCCCGCTGGGCCTGCGGGAAGATCAGTTTTATGTTCCGGTCGCCCCGACGTCGCAGGCGCAACAGGAACGGGAACGCTTCGCGCGGAAGCTGCGAGGTTTCGGCGGAAACGGGCATATCGCGTTCAACGAGCCGGGCGCGGATTTCGGCGCGCACATTCATGTGGCGAATCTTACGCAGAGCACGCTGCAGGCCAAGGCCGAATTGTTTGGCGGTGCAGACAAGGTTCCGGCGCAGGGTCTTACGCTGGGTATTGCTGATGTGATGGCGGCGCGCCATATCCTTCTGGTGGCAAACGGCGTGCATAAAGCGGAGATCATCCGCCGCGCGCTGGAAGGGCCGATTACGCCGGAGGTTCCGGCTTCCGTACTTCAGCTGCATCCGAATCTGGACATCCTGCTGGATGAAGCGGCGGCGCAGTAAAGGGGGCTACGGAATGAAAGATGAAAAACACCTGCAGATTGGGCCGCGCGAAGCATGGTACGGCCTGTGCGTGGAGGACGGCGTGGATCTGCCGATCACCCGAGAAAGCAGATATAGCCGGTCCCTCACGCCGAACGAAACTGTAAACGGCGCGGCGGCGATTTTGGTTTCCAGCGACGGACGCTACTTGTACTGTGAGCGCGGTGCCCGTGTCTCCGCTGAAAACGGGGTTTTGAATATGTACTCTCCCGACGCTGAAATCCAATTCCGTGATGGCTGCAAAACCCTGCGCGGCGCATGGAACGCGCTGGTTCGGGATCACCTACCGGCGGGAGGCGTGATGCCCCCGGAGCTTTTCTTCACCGCTCCGCAATACAATACATGGATCGAGCTGCTATACGGCCAAAGCCAACAGGGCATCCTCACGTATGCCAGCGCGCTGCTGGCGAACGGGTATTCCCCCGGGGTGCTGATGATTGACGACGGATGGATGTGCGATTACGGCATGTGGGACTTTCTCCCCAATCGCTTCCCCGATCCGCGCGGGATGGTGGAGCGGCTACACACTATGGGATTCCGCGTCATGCTGTGGGTCTCGCCCTTCATCTCCCCAGACAGCCCGGTCTTTCGGGCGCTGCGCCAGACGAATGCCCTCGTGCGGGACGTACAGGGAGAGCCGGCCGTGCGCCTGTGGTGGAACGGATGGTCCGCGGTGCTGGATATGTCAGGCGAAGATGGCATGCGCTGGCTGAATGCGCAGTTGGACGGCCTTGTAAAAAAATACGGCGTGGACGGCTTCAAGATGGATGGCGGAGACGCGAAATTCTATCGGGACGACGACTGTACGGTAGGGCATGTGAGTGCAAATGAACAGAGCACGCTTTGGGCAAAAGCGGGCCTGCGCTATCCATACAATGAATTCCGCGCCTGCTACGCAATGGCAAACGCTCCGCTGGTACAGCGCCTTGCGGATAAAAACCACAGCTGGGGCCGGGACGGCGTCGGCTCCCTCATTCCGAATACGCTGACACAGGGGATGCTCGGCTATGCATTTAGCTGCCCGGACATGATTGGCGGCGGGGAATACGCCAATTTCACGGCGAACAGCGATAAACTGGACGATGAACTTTTCGTGCGTTATGCACAGTGCGCCGCCCTGATGCCGATGATGCAGTTTTCGGCGGCCCCCTGGCGTGTGCTGCCGCCGAAAGCGGCGGAGCTATGTGTTCAGGCGGCAAAACTGCATGAACAGTATACCGAGGACATTCTCGTGTTGGCAAAACACGCCGCGCAGACTGGCGAGCCGATTGTCCGATACATGGAATATTGTTTCCCACATCAGGGTATGGAAACGGTTCAGGATCAATTTATGCTGGGGGATTCCTTGCTGGTTGCGCCGGTTTTGACAAAGGGTGACCGCACGCGGAACGTCGTGCTACCTACGGGACGATGGAAATATGTGGATGGAACGGTTTATGACGGCGGACGTACCGTCACCGTACCAGCCGATTTGGATACTCTGCCGCGTTTTGTCCTGCAGCCATAGACCTGCAACCGTAGAATAGCGTGAGTGCCGAATGCCAGACATTCCGCCGCACACAAAGGAGGTTTAGAGATGGAAATTGTAAATTTTCTGCGCCAGCCGGCTCAGATAGAGTCTGTCCATGGCGGCGAAGGGCTGTGCCGGAACTGCCGTGTTCTTGGCCCGGAAAGCTTTGATACGCCGGTGCGGTTCCTTTACTATACCGTTTTGCCGTCCGGCGCGTCTTTTGGCGAACACACGCATGGAGATGACAATGAAGTCTATTTGGTCTTGGAGGGCAGCGGCCTGTATAGCATGAATGGGGAAGCAGCGTCGGTCGAGGCCGGGGATGTCCTAATCAATAAGCCGTTCGCGTTCCACTTCTTAAAAAACACCGGAGGCAGCGAGATGCGTGTTTTGGTGTTTGAGGTGTACAACCGTTAAAGTGTTCCCCGAAAATGCGCGCCTGCCCATATTCTATAGGCGGGCGCCTGCTATTTTACAGGAAGAAATTTTTGGCGCGGGCTGCAAAGCGTTTTTGAAACACTACGTTCGGTGAGTGTATTGATTCCTGTTCCACGCCCTGTTTCTGCGCCGAAATTTTCTGTTCCAGCAATCCCCCATCAATAAAGATTTCCGCGGATGCAGAATGGAGGCGGTGAGAAAAGCCGTGCCCAAGAGAAGGAAGGGACACAAATCTTCGACAGGTTTTCTAATTTTATCAACAAATGCTTTCAGAAAGGCGGTGATTTGTTGTGACTGCAAAGGAATACGTTGTCTGCCAACTGGAGGGTTATACACAGTTTCGCAATGATATTACTACTCTTGAATTCGAGTTGAAAGATTTGGCACCCTTCGATGAACTTCAGACAAGATGACTTGATTAAAACCCTAACCTTTTCTCATCCCACTGAATCGCCTGTGCAAGAGAGTCGCATCTCTGATAAGACTGCAGCAATTGCCTTGTCTTATCACACGATCGGACTCGAGCAGACCAGAGACACCAGACTTCGCATTGCCTCACAACTAGAAGTCTATTAAATGCTGGCAAATCGGCTAGATACTTATCTTTGCGCACTGTATCCCGAGGATGCTGCTGTTTTGAAGAAACATTATTTTGACGGTCTTTCCTGGCAAAGGTATTGCGGATGCGGAGCATCATTGTATCCGAACGGTCATCAAGCGTCGAAATCGAGGTATGAAGCGATTGACCAAACTGTATGACCGCCTTGCTCGACTTGGAGCTTTGCCCGGCGTTGAACCATCTGTGTAAGATGTCCAAATTTGGACACCTTATAAAAAAAGGAAGTAATTTTCGATGTCGATGACATCTGAAAATACTCCCTTTTTGTCGTCCTGTTACAAAAAAGATATTTATTAAATCTCATATGTCCTACGCGCGATGCCCAGTTCTTCATTCGTTGGAATAACGCGAACACAGACAGCGGAATTTGCGGTGGAAATAACACCTTCTCCGTGGCAATCTTCATTCTTTTTCTCATCCATTCTGACGCCGATGGGCATCAGTTTTTCACACACCATGCGGCGGATGCGAGCCGAATGTTCGCCAATTCCCGCTGTAAATACCAAATCGTCCAATCTACCTAAATCCAGATAAAACGCGCCGATGTAATGGACGATTCCTGTCACGAACACTTCCATGGCAAGTCTGGCCCGAATATTGCCGTTGTCAGCTGCTTCGATAACATAGCGCATGTCGTTGCTGACGCCGGAAATGCCCAGAAGTCCACCTTTTTTTTGGAAGCCTTCTTGAATTTCCTGTTCGCTTAGTCCCTGTCCTCGCAGAAAAGCGGCCATCCCACAGTCGATATCTCCGGTACGGTTTGCGTGAATCAAGCCGGATTCCAACGACATCCCAAAACTGGTATCCACACTTTTCCCATTCAGGATGGCACACACTGAACTGCTACCGCCCAAATGGCAGGAGATTGCGGCATACTCCGTTTTTTCTTTATTTAAAACATCCGCAATATATCCGTGGGAAGCGCTATGGTATCCCAGCCTCTGGACGCCGTATTTTTCGTACCATTCATATGGTACGCCAAAAATTTTTCGTTCCATAGGGATTTCTCGATGGAACGCCGTTTCAAAGGCTCCCACGAAACGCGCTTCTGGCAAAACTTCCCGCATCACTTCAATTGCTTTGATATACGCGGCATTGTGCAGCGGCGCCATGGGTAGCCACTCTTTCATTCCGTCTAGCACCGCTTCGTCGATTTCGTGAACACCGAAATGGCCCTTGGAAAGCGTCGCCTTAAATCCCACGCGTTCGATTTCTTCCACGCTGGAAAGCGCGGCTCGTGGACCTTCGGTCAACTCCTGAAGAAACCACTCGATACCAGTCTGGTAATCCGGAATATCCTGCCCGTCGAGGTCAACCCGCGCACCGGTGTGGTTATTATTGTAAGAGACGATAGCGTCCCGGCCCGAACCTACGCGTTCCACCGCACCTTGCGCAAAAACCTCACAAGCGGGCATCTCATACAACTTAAACTTCAGTGAAGTACTGCCGACATTGCAAACCAGAATTTTCATTTCAATCCAGCCCTCCAAGCAACTCCAAAATTTCCTGCATTTCTTTGTCGCCGGCGGCGGCGGGCCGCCAATCCACTTGCACTGTGCGATATCCTTGCTGTTCCAACGCCGTAGCAAACAGCCTGGGGCCTACATTGACGGTCACCAGCTCCGAATGGAATAGTTCCATGATCTTTTCACATTCCATGTTCGTCCATCTCCTTCTTTTGACGAATAATCTCCCCAGCCAGCGCCGATGCTCGCTCATTGGTCCTACACAGCAACACACCAGACTCCCGCAGCTTTTGGCACTGCTCGTCCAGATTTTGCAGATCGGCGTTTGTGCCCAGCACGGAAGCAACAAAAATCAGATGTCGGCCTCGGGCCTGCGCCTGTTCCTGTGCGACACGGATATCCGCCAGAGCGTAACCCGCCGGATCCATATGGCCCGGCGGCGTCAGAATAAAATCAAGCAAAATCACTGCGGTTTCCGGGTCAGCCGCTTCCCGTAGGATGGCCGGCTGGCGAACACCCGGATCAATGGCCGGATGTGGTCTGCCCAGTGTAAACTCCTCTTCTCCGTAGTCGATGCAGGTATTCTCCACGCTTACATGAGAATCGAGCAATCTCCAATCCTCTTTCAGTGGACTATTGGAATAAATTGGGCCAACTTTCTCAGCAAGCGTCTGCATCGCTTCATCCATATACGTCCCGCCGCTGAACGCGCCGCGCACGTATTTCTGCTCTTTGCCCAGCATCTTTACAGCCTCTGCTGCACGGTCTGACAGTTCCTCATCGCTTTCCAGCGGGTATTCCTTGCTAATCAGATTCAGGCATTTCTGCGCGCAGTCATCCAGGTTTTCCGCCCAAACAGCACCTGCGCTTTCAATCAGTTCTCGTTCACACCCCATGAAGAACACGACTACCGGCTTGCGACACTCTGAAATGCGGTTTAGAACTTTGGGTAATACCTCATCTCCTGGACGGCGGGAAATCAGCGCGATGTATTTGGTATCCATATCCGCCTCCAGCGCGTCAATACCCATCAGCATCATGATCCCACCCACGGGGTTTTTCAAATCGTTGCCCCCTGTGCCGATGGTCTGGCTCACGCCTGTCCCGGCCGCATGCAAAATCGCAGCAACATGCTGGATACCCGTACCGGAAGCACCGCAGATTCCAAATGGACCTCGGGCATTGATACTTGCCAGAACCAGCGCTGCGCCATTGATATTGGCCACACCGCAGTCCGGCCCCATGCACAAAAGCCCCTTTTCCCGCGCAAGTTCTTTCATCTCGCGTTCGTCCTCCAATGGCACGTTATTGGAAAACACCACACAGTGCAGCCCCACGTTCAGAGCCTTTTTCACCTCGGAAAGCGCATATTCTCCCGGTACCGCTATGGAACACATGTTGGCCTCCGGATGGGCCTGTACAGCCGTGCGCACACTGGAGAAACTCTCTCCGTTCGATTGCTCCGCACCACCCTGTTGAGCCGCCGCATCCTCCGTAACCGCAGCCGCAGCCTGACGGAACGCCTCTTCAGATTCTGCCCTTGCAACAATCACATAGTCGTTGTCGCCGCATCCGTCGATTTCCTCTGTCATCAAGCCGATCTCTGCCAGAATATCCTTGAACGAAGCCGTGGCCATGCCGACGTATCCGACGTCGACACCGGGCTGCTCATTTAATACGGATGAACTGAACAGTGTTTCCAGAGAATCAATATATTTTCCTTTTTTAATCTGTGCATATACCTTCATGCTCCCTGCTCCTTTCACTGCTGCTTGCGCAGCGCTTCGTCCCGGATGCCGCGCAGTGCTTCCCGAAAGCACTCCAGCGGTAGCTCGGCCGCCCCCGCGCCAGCTTGCCCGCCTGTCTTCAGCGCGGAACCGCCGTGACTGATGGGCAAAATATTGTATCCTACAACCTTGCGCGCGTCGATCCCCACAGGGAATCCGCGGTATTCATCCCAAGGAATGGGAGCGAATGTGTGCTCACCCAGTGAAACCGCACGAGCCTTTTCCGTACGCTCTTTTGCCTCGGCAAAGGTTGCTCCAGTAAAGCGCGCATAAGCCGGACCCGCGATGGAGGACATCCCGCCCAGACCATATACCTCCGTTACACAACTGTCGCCCAGATATCCCAAAAGATCTTCTTCCGTATAGGATGGTTTCAGCAGCATCCCATGAATGACAGGGGCAGGCGCAGTGTACCATCGGTTTCCCGTTCCAGAGAGTTGAATACCGAATTCCACGCCGTTTCCACCCATACCTGCCATCACAGTGGAAAGGGGAATCTCTTTCGCTTTCACAGTAAGCGCCTCCACACCTGCCATCATCACATGCAAAAAGAAACGGTCATTACCCGCCAGAAAGCGAACCATATCGTTTTTTTTCGGATGCTCCACGTCCATAAAATGTGGGATGATTTGCAGTGCCAGATACATGGAAGCTGCTGGCTGCCGGTTGTGATTCTCGTCTCCCATTCCCGCGGTTTTGGCCAACACAGTCACTAGGTCGATACCTCCGGATGCCCGCACAGCCTGTCCCAACGCTGGTCCAAACTCGTCCCGCATCCAACACAAATCCTGTTCTACTTCGCCATCATACAACCCCCAACGCAACACCTTTGGGTTGGCGCCTGGATGAATGGGTGCATAGCCTTTTCCGCCATACACCGGGTCTTCGGCCACGATTACAGGCATAGTGGCCGACACCACCATACAGGCGGCACATCCGCAGGCGTAGTCCTGCGCGGGCTTGATTTTGATGCGTCCATCCAGTACCATTTGCCATGCCTCATCCAGAGAGACCGCCAGCTTTTCATGTACGGCAGCGCCGCAGATGGACGTGCGGATGGGCTGCGTGATTTTTTCAGCAGGCAGAGGAGGTCCGGCAACCAAAATGCTTTCCCGCGTCATACCCGGAATCGCCTCCAGCGCCGGGCGCACATCCTTCCATACCGGACGGCCGTTCAAAAGAATATCCATTACCTTTTGATTTGCTTCGTTTACACGCTGTTCAATTGTCATTCAATTCAACCTTTCTTTTGAATATAGATAGTTAGATAGAGCGGTAGCTTTTCTCACGGCCGAGGTTGCCGGCTGGAGCTTTCCAGCATAGTTTTCATGGCGCAAAGCCGTCGCTGGATGACCCGGCTGACAAAAGCGTTATCCGACTCCGCATCAAAGCCGTGGTACGACCCGGATACTTCATTCAATTGTACCGTTATGCCCGCAGCGGTCAGTGCCTCGGCATAGGTTACAGCTTCATCGTGTAAAATGTCGATTTCCTGCGGTTCGATGTAAGCGGGCGGAAGGCCCGCCAACGCGCTGTAATCCGTGCGCAAAGGCACGAGCGGCGCAGCGGGTGAAGTAATGTCGCGCAGGTATTCCCGCCACATCTGTTCGTTGGAGCTACGAGGCCATGCGACATCTACAGACTGCTCCATCGAGGCATATCGGCCGCAGCGGTCATCCAGCACCGGATAAATCAGAAGTTGGCCGACGGGCCGCACGTCGCATTCGGCTAGGAGTTGCTGCGCCATTCCTGCTGCCAGCGCGCCGCCGGCGCTCTCGCCGTACAAAAGAATTTTGGTGGCATCAAGTCCCAACGCCTCTGCCCGCACCATCATCTGCCGCCACACAGCCAAGCAATCGTCAAATGCCGCAGGTGCAGGATGCTCCGGCAGCAGGCGGTATTCAGGCAAAAATATCCGCATGTGCAGTGCAGCGGCGTACTTCGCAGCCAGCCGTAGCGCCGGCACCTGTAGTGGTAGGAAAAAGCCGCCGCCGTGGCAATACAGCATTCCTGGCAAACTCCGCGTTTCCTCGCCTTCCGGTTCCATGACAAAGCACCAAATTTGTCTGCCGTTTCCATTATCTACCGACAAACTGCGGAGTCTTAATCCCTCAGGGGGGTGATATGCGCGCGTATCTTTTTTCATATTGTCTGCCATCATCCGAAGCATCGGTTTCAGCGCAGGATTACCAAAATCGATGCGACCCAGTGGTCCAGGTCCTTTTAATCCCGGTGCATATGCTTGTTTCGTAAAACTCTTCCTCTCCTTCGCGTGTTCATCCAATCGACCGCAGGTATTCATCCATAGCCCGAGCCACTTCTTTGGAATATTTTACTGCTTCCACGACTGTGCGTGCCCCCAATACTACATCACCGCTTGCGAAAACACCAGGGCGGCTTGTGTTTCCATGTGTGTCTGTGGCCAAAAGCCCACGGTCTGTTATATTCAAGCCCGTGGTCGTGCTGACGATTTTATCTTTTGGCCCTTGGCTCACGGCAATTACTACGCTGTCCGCAGGGAAATATTTCGGTTCACTCAGCTTTGCTACCGCCCCATCTCCGTCAAAAGAAGCCTGTTGATAAATTATGCCGTTATCGATGATTTCCAACGGGCGTGCACCGTAAAGAAATTCCACGCCGTCCGCCGTTGCATAGTCGACCTCGCGGCTGCTGGCAGCTGCTTCCCGACGGCGGCAGAAAACCGATACGCTCTTAACGCCTTTGCGCAGGGCCGTGCGCGCCACGTCCATAGCAGAGTTCCCCGCGCCAATTACTGCAAGCCTATCCCCCAGCTCATACACATCTGGGTTTACCAAATAGTCAATGGCAAAATGTACATGTCCCAAACTCTCGCCCGGGATTCCCAGTTTTTTGGGACGCCATACGCCGGTTCCAATAAAAATCGCCTTGTACCCGTCCTGCTGCAAATCGTCAATTGTCAACGCACCGCCGATGGCCGTATTCGGACGTATTTTAACGCCCAAATTTGCAAGTCGTATTTTATAACGATCCAGAATGGTTTTCGGCAAACGAAATTCCGGGATGCCATACCGTAACACACCGCCGATTTTATCGCGGCTTTCAAAAAGCGTCACATCGTATCCTTTTTCGGCCAACAGTACCGAGATCGTGATTCCTGCTGGGCCACTCCCAATGATTGCGACCCGCTTGTTCTTATTTTTGTCACGCTGTAGGCAAAGTCTGTCCAAGCAGGAATCTGAGATATAATTCTCGATACTGGAGATATGCACCGGTTCGCCCTTGCGTCCAAGGACACAATGCCCCTCGCATTGCTTTTCGTGGTCACAAACCAATGAGCAGACTACACTCAACGGATTATTTTCAAACAGCATTTGTCCTGCATGTTCAAGCTGATTGTCCAAAAACAAGCGAATCATATCCGGGATTGGCGTTTGAATCGGGCAGCCCTTTCGGCACTGAGGAATCTTGCAGTTCAGGCAACGGCGCGCTTCATTTACAACATGGACAGCCATTATGAAGCCTCCCCTTCGTATTTTTTGTTTCGGAATCCGAACCATGAAGTAAATACACAAAAAACACCCCCTGCACAAATCCATAATGCTCTGCATGGATATTGTACAGGGGGATTTCCTGTTGGAATAGTTTTATTTTCGCGAAAATGTTCACAAATTCATGTCAATTCCAAAAAAAATGAAATTCAATTACCAAAAAGCGAATTTGAAAGTATCCAAGGTTGAAAAAATGTGATACATTGCGATTGCAGACATAACACTCGCTCAAGTATTGAGCGTTTCACGGCGGTATTCCGCCGGGGTTTTGCCCACACATTGTTTGAACGTATTTGCAAAAAAGTTTCGCGAATTGAAGCCCAAGCGCTCTGCGATTTCAGCAATAGGCGTATCCGATGTGGAAAGCAGTGTTTTTGCGTGTTCGATTCGGGCAAATTTGATGTAATCATTGACAGAACATCCAGTTTCGCGTTTAAAACATGCGGACAGATAATATTTGGAGTATCCAAGCCTTGTGGCCAAAATGTCGATGCTTAGCGGTTCACGCAGATGCAACTCAATATAATCACAGCTTCCTTGCACCATTTTGGAATATTTAGGATTGCTGCGGCAAGCACGCACATGGCGGATAAAATCCATATACATCTGGTTTTTGATATCAGCCACCTCTGAAAGGGATTTCGCGGCAAAAAAACTTTTGATGTAAGCGTCGCCCAAACAATAACTCATGGTTGTTGAGAGACCGCCTTCAATAGCGGCGCGGGTGCAGACTGCGGCAAACGTTGTGCAGGCGATTTGCGCGTTTCGCAGCGGATTATCTGTATATTGCCGCACACGCGCCACATCTGCGGCATTGGCCATAGCAGCCGCTCCGTCCAAATCCCCATCGCGCACGGCGTTCAAAAGCGCCCGCTCCGCCCGGTAAATCTGAATTCGATCTTTTGGCGGTTTTCGTGTGGAAATGCGGGGAAAAGCGGAATCTGGCGTAAGTTCTCCCAACTGATACTGCACAGCGCTGACATCTATTTTTTCTCCCGTTACAAGGTAATGAAGCATCACTGCATATTGCGTAAAAAACGGCATTGAGAGAAACGGCAGTGTATGGAGTGTTTCCTCCAATGCGTGCTTCCATTGTGGGGAAGCCTGCGCCTCTTCGGCGGAAAGCAATTCATCAAGGCAATCCGGGTGCGGCTCATTCCCGAAAAAAGGCCCCAATACATGGATTTCTACGACGGAATTTCCGCTCATCTCCCGCGCAGCGATCCACATCAGCCGCGCATCACCATTTAGTATCAACGGAGCTTGCTTGGGTGCTGTATAGGCGTATTCAAGGCCTCCCGTATGGCGCAGAACAGCATCCAACATTTTTTCAGAAGAACAGGTACTGTGCAGCAGAGCGCCCTGTCCGTCGTATCGCCAATAGAATAAGGGTTTCGCGCAAGACAGAAGTTCTAAAAAAACTTCGATTCGAGCCTGAAATTCCATTTTCCCCTCCTGCAAAAATGCATTTCTGTATATTTTCACATTCACAAAGTTTGACGCGCGTGCAGCTTCAACCGCAAAAACTTCGAGATTATTGTATCATACACGCTACACCTTTTCAAAAATTTATATATAGATATATTCAAGGAGGAATCAATTTTGCCTGAAATCAAAAAAGCGTTGGTAACAGCTTACCTGAAACCGGAAAATCAGGAACGACTGAAAGCGGCGTTAGAACCTGCCGAGGTAACCTTCTGCATTCCTTACGGACCAGATGCAAAAGAAAAAATCGCACAGGCAGCCCAGGAAGCAGATGTGTGTATACTGAACGGAGATTTAAATGACAGCATTTTAGCGGGGAACAATATCAAGTGGATACATTGCTGCCACGCCGGACTGGATCGTTCTGCCCGCCCGGAGGTATTTGAGCGGGGAATCATTCTGACAAGCTCTTCCGGACGCAGTGCACCAGCTCTGGCGGAACATGTTTTAATGTTCCTTCTAAGCCTTACATATGATTTGCCCATGCTTTTACAAGCACAAACGCAACATAAATGGGCTTCCACACGTGAGTATGCTACAAAAACCGGGTTGCATGGCAAAACCATCGGCGTGATTGGCCTTGGAAAAACCGGACGTGAAGTGGCGCGTATGGCAAAAACGTTTGATATGACGGTATTGGGTTGGAGGCGCAGCAACAGCCCCGTGGAATATGTAGATGAAATATACGCCTCAGAAGAGGACGGTGATTTGAATGCGCTTCTTGCCCGTTGCGATTATGTGGTGCTTTGCATCGAGCTGAATGATCAGACCTTCCATATGATAGGCGCAGAACAGTTCCGTGCCATGAAAAGCTCGGCCTTTTTTGTCAATATGGGCCGAGGCAAGCTGGTAGACGAGCCAGCGCTCATAACTGCATTGCAAAAAAAAGAGATAGCCGGCGCAGGCCTGGACACCTTTGAAACAGAACCGCTGCCACCCGACAGCGCGCTTTGGGATATGCCCAATGTAATTGTTACGCCACATTGTACACCTGCCCTGCCAGACCGCGAAGAGCGTATGCTGAGCTATGTATATCAAAACATAAAGGCATATCGTGAAAATGGAGAATTTGTAAATCGGCTCAGCGAAAAAAACATATACTCCGGCGCACGCAGCGCCGAGCGAATTTGAGGAGGGGCTATGGCACACTGGTGGGAAACAACGCCTTGGCGTATGGTTCAGACAAATCTGCCCGAACCCGATATGGCGGATATAGATGCCGCTGCTTTTGCGAAAAGCCTGAAAGATTTTGGCGCCACAGTGGTGAACCTGAATGCAGCCGGAATCATTGCCAGCTATGAGACCCAGCTGGATTTTCAACCGCGAAGCGCTTACCTGACTGGCGATAATCTCCGCCGCATCATAGAAGAATGCCATCAGCAGGGGCTTCGCGTTATCGCACGCACAGATTTTTCCCGCATTCGTCAAGATGTATATGAACAACATCCGGAGTGGGCCGCACGCCTTGCAGACGGGAGCGTTGTCAATTACAACGGCTATATAAGTGTCTGTCCGAACAGTGATTATCAAAATACCCGTGTGTTTGAAATTCTGCGTGAACTGTTTGACACCCACCCTTTCGACGGTTTGTTCTGTAACATGAGCGGTTATTTGTTAACAGATTACAGCGGGCGCTTTTACGGTTTGTGCCAATGCGAAACCTGTCGTAAAAAATATCAGTCGGAAACCGGCAAAGATGTGCCAGAAACAGGAGATTCACACAGTCCCGCTTTGAGAGAATATGCGGCATTTCATGCACGGTGTAATGCGCAAAAAAAAGAGAAGCTTGCTGATTTTGTGAAAGCACTTAACCCAGAGCTGGCTGTTAACGGTGTGGATTTTGTACGCAGTGAAGTAGGAACGGAATACGGACGTTCCAACTGGATTTATAAAGCCTCTTCAAATTCCCGTTTGGCCGCAGGGACTCTGCGCACACGTCCCAGCGATGATGCAAGCGTAGATTTTATAGGTTTCCGTCATCGGTTTATCTCCGTTTCGCCTGCGTTGATGGCCTTGCGTCAATGGCAGAATTTAGCAAATTCAGGGTGTGTCAGTTTGTATATTATGGGGCGTTTGGATAACCACCGGGACACCTCATGTTTTAAACCTACGCAGCGGGTATTCCAGTTCCACAAGGAACACGAAGCGCTTTTCGCCGGATTGCAAAGCGCGGCACAGGTTCTATTGGTGCATGCAGGAGATTGGCATCGCACGGACGCGGAAGCGCAGGGGTGGATTCGCATTTTGACAGAAAACCATGTGCCCTTTGACGAACTTCCTTTGTCCGATTTGAGAGAAAACAATCAGCTGTCCGAAAAACGGCTTGTGATATTGCCCGACATCAGTAATTTGTCGCAGCGCCAGGCAAGCCTGATTGATGCGTTTGCATATTCCGGCGGCACGGTTGTGGCGACAGGCAGTTCTGCTCTAGTGACCGGTAATGCTGCTTTGCACTGTTTGGGCGTTGCCAAGGTGCAGGAAATCCGTACAGGCTTGCGTGCGTCTATGCTGGAGATTCCCCAAGAAGAACAGGATGCATTTCCAAACTGTATGCAGACACCATATCTGGATATCGGTGAAGAACTGGTGTGTGTTACGCCTGAAAAAAATTCAAAGGGATATTTGCGGTTGATTCCTGAGCATCCGTTTGGGCCGCCGGAATGTTGCTGTTTTGAGAAAAATGAACCTGTTCATGGTTTAGTCGTATCATCATATGGGAAAGGACGTGGATTGTACCTGCCTTGGAAAGGGGCGGCGCTGTATCAAAGAGAGGGCTACACCAATCCCGCCTGTTTTTTACAGGACATTTTGTTCAGTTTTTGTGGTCTGCCGAAATTGGCACCGAAGTTGACTCCCATGACAGAGTTGACTATGTGCAGAAAAAAAGGCCTTCTTCTAATTCAGCTTGTCAACACAACTGGATGCTTTGCCAACAGCTGGTTTGAACCGGTTCCTGTATATAAAATTCATCTTCTGTTGCCGGGCATTTACGGTACAGCAAAAACATTGAACGGCGGTCACCTGACAACGCAACAAACCAATGATGGTCTGGAAATCACACTGGATATTCTAAAAGAATACGAAGCGATCGCGATTGAGGAATCAATACAATAAATTTAACAAAGGAGTTTTATCGTTATGAAAATCGGTTTAATTGGCCTTGGCATTATGGGAAAACCTATGGCAAAAAATCTTTTGAAAGCGGGCTACACGGATCTCATGGTGAACGACCGCAACATATCCAATGTAGATGAAGTGGTAGCCGCTGGAGCCCGCTATGCCTCTCAGCAGGAAATCGGTGAAATGTGCAATGTGGTACTGACGATGCTACCGAATTCACCGCAGGTCAAAGAAGTAATGCTGGCACAGGGCGGCGTTGCAGAATACATGAAGCCCGGCAGTGTATTCATCGACATGAGTTCCATTAATCCGGTTGCTTCGAAAGAGATTGCGGCGGTGTTGGAGGAAAAAGGCATCGAGATGCTCGACGCCCCCGTTTCCGGTGGGGAGCCCAAGGCGGTGGACGGTACGCTCAGCTTTATGGTTGGTGGGAAAAGGGATGTTTTCGAAAAATACAAGGTTATTCTTTCCGCTATGGGATCCAGCGTAGTGCGCTGTGGCGAAGTGGGCGCTGGCAATACAACAAAACTGGCAAATCAGATTATTGTGGCCTGTAATATTCAAGCCTTGGCCGAAGCATTGACGCTGGCTCAAAAGGCAGGTGTAGACCCGCAACTGGTATTTGAAGCAATTCGCGGTGGACTGGCAGGCAGCACAGTCATGAATGCAAAAGCGCCGATGATGATTGCAGGGAATGATTCACCCGGGTTTAAAGTCGACTTGCACATCAAGGATTTGAATAACGCACTGGATTGTGCGCACACGGTTGGCGCATTGGTACCCATGACCGCCAGTGTGCAGGAAGTTTTGCAGTGGCTGCACAACCATGAAGGTGGCCAAAAAGATCACAGCGCTATCGCCCAGTATTATGAGCAGCTTACAGATATTAAAATTGGGCGCTGAAGTATTAAGAAATGGCGGAAAGGAGGATAACACGGCAATTGGTTCTGCTAAAGCATAAAAAGCGATAATCTAATAAAAACAGGAGGAATTTTTAATGTCTGCTTCTGCACTGACAAAAGACACTGCTGGTTGGCGTCTTGCGGGCTGGCCCTGTCACCAAACCGCAAGTTCCGTCATTGGCGCCGCAATGGGCTTTATGAGCTATCTGGCAGCGGATGGGTACGGAATCTTGGTGTTTACCGCTGGCCTTATCGCTACTTACACGCGCTTGTTCGATGCGCTGATCGACCCGTTCCTTGCGCTGATCACCGACCGCGTTAATACACGGTTTGGCCGTCTGCGTGTATTGACCATCGTGGGACGCGCGATTCAGGTGTTGTGTCTGTTCGCTTTGTTTTTCTGGTTTTTGGGGAGCGGCCCGGTTGTATTTACCGTAATTTGCTGCATTTACTATGTTGGTGCGAGTATTTGTGCGATTGCAACACATACCGGTAATGCTATTATCACCACAGACCCGAAGCGCCGGCCGATTTTGTACCGCTGGCTGATGATTTTTTCCACAGTGATTTCCACTCTGATCAGCGTTTATATGTCGAAAGTTCTTTTCCCGAAGTATCGCGGCTTGACCATAGGCGCTTTTCAGGAACTATGTCTTACTTCTCTACTGGTCGTATTGGTTTTGGAAATCATTGCATTGGTTGCAATTTCTCCTATGGACCGGCCAGAAATGTTCCCAAAGAAAAAGAGCGGTGGAAACGTAAATTTAAAAGACACCTTTAATGTGCTGGTAAAAAATCGCGCGCTGCAAATGTATCTGGTTGCGGCGGTTTCCGATAAAATTGCCTCTCGTGCTTCCACCGAAGCGGTCGTCACTACTTTACTATGGGGTATTTTGATCAACAATTATGAATGGAGCGGCAACCTGAGTATGATCCAACTGCCGTTCACCATTTTCATTCTGTTTGTCGGCTCTTACTTAGGCGGCAAATATGGCGCTAAAAAAACATGTATCCAATGGACAACCATTAATATGGTACTCACCGGGGCCATGCTTCTGTTGTTCGTAGTAACAGACCCGACCAATATTACCAAAGCGTTTTTGCCCACTGCAATTTTTGTTGTTTTATTTATTGCACGGATGTGCGCTAATACCGTTTTGTCCGCGACGACGCAATCCATGATTCCTGACGTTGTAGACTACGAGCTGTCGCGTTCTGGAGCTTTTGTCCCTGGTGTCATCGGTACGTTGCAGTCTCTGATCGACGAATTGTTCTCCTCTGTTTCTTCTACAATTGTAGCTTTCTGCGTAACGATGATCGGATATGTTTCTACTCAACCCCAACCGGGTGATGCCAGTTCTCCGCAGCTTTTCTGGATGACAATGTTCGTATGGCTTGGCCTGCCCGTTATTGGTTGGATTTGCAACTACATTGCAATGGCCTTTTATCCGCTCAGCCGCGAAAAAATGGTTGAAGTTCAGGAGAAAAACGCCGCTTTCCGGGCTGAACAGAAAGTTCAAAGTGAGTCAGCCGCGAAGTAGCCGATTCAAAAAAGCTTTTCCCCGCAAGCCGCCGCTACTCAGAAATGAGTAGCGGCGGCTTGCACTCCTCCTTACTATTATTTTCCTATCGTCTTATTATAAAAAAGCCGAGCGGTGAAACCGTCGGCTATCTGAAAGTCAATGGTCACGGCAGGAGAAAACAAAAACTTGCGCTGGCTCGTCGTACAGAGAAATTCCGAGCCATGCAATGCCACTGTTGGTTTAGATGTCACAGATGACTCTACAGATGGTACCGATATCTATGATAGAGCATCACCACTACCATAGGGATGCGCGTAAGCGAAATGGTTGACGACATCAGCGCTATCACAACGACATCTATTATTCTAACCGAAATTTTGGGCGGTACCTACGGAATTGCACCCTACCAATGGTTCGGCTTGAAAACGCTGTTACTTAAGTCGTGACTTTCGGTACCTTCAGTCATGTCATTGGCATTGCCAAAGCACCAGAGTGGTGAAAAGCAGCCGAGGCTATCCGTTATTGGTAGTTGCTGGAATCTTAACCACCTTGTTTTTTTCTTAAATGATTATTATAACAAGCTAGATTCTATATAATGAAATACCTTGACCAACTGGAATTTTTTCTAATCCAGTACCACTTCCAGCGGTGTCAGTACGCCTTGACGGACGCACGTCGAAGAAGCCTTTTATATCAATGTCCACAACATAAACAGATGCGATAGCTGTATTAGCTGGCTACACCTGGACATGGTATGTTCTGTGGAGCGGTTGGTCCTGAACACATAGGAATAGTCACGAAATTCTGCTTCACAAATTGGCCTTAAAACTTACAGGACACATTGTTGCACGATGTGGTCAACGATGGTCGGAATTTCGAGGAGGCCGGATCTTTCCGTTTGGTTGGGGAATTTCCATCTTGCGGACAGAACAGAGATGATAGCTCTTGAACTACTTTTGAATCAGCGCTGCATATCTTTCCTCGCTCAATTTGGCAAGGTCTTGTATGGTGCGTTTATCTACTCCTACAGTACTGCTCTCCGTATTCCCTTTGGTTGTCCGATATATCATTCTGGTATTTTCCTTACTGGAGATGAGTTCCATAAGATGAGTAAACACTTCGCCTTTTGTGCCATCGGCATACAGACTATCCAAGTGTTTTTTCACCATCTTTTCAGTCTTGCGCCTGACCTTTCCAGTCGGGAACGTGTCATACCGTCCTCCCAATGGATAGACGCTGCCCCATACCCGATTTGCCGGACAGAAAAACAATCTGTATAATGGAAAGGGG
>OIYW01001194.1_pt1 | contig 18582 bp, 14 predicted proteins | sample 1588351 | NCBI WGS metagenome assembly OIYW01 (sample SAMN03283268) | human gut metagenome | biome: human-associated habitat; material: feces | host: Homo sapiens | place: USA | collected 2013 | reverse complement strand
TCACCTGATCCTCCCTGCGGTAGGCCAGGTGTTGCAACGATCACTAGAACTCGCCAGGCCAGATTACAGGCTGGGGGGGGCAGAACACCTTGGCACTAAAAAATCCGAGGCCTTTCGCTGTCCGCCGCGAAGCTCCCAACAACCCCAGCACAGCACTTCTCAAAAATTTTAAGAAGTTCCGGCAAGCATGCAGAAGTTAAAGAATGTCCATGTGCATTATATAAGGCAATACGGAAGCGATACATCGGGCCCGAGTTCTAAATAGATGCGCAACACCTGTCTATGGTTGGAAGTGTTCAGGTTCATGACCGGAGAAAGTGTCGCGCTCGATATGAAAGCGTATTCCCACCTGTCGGCAGAGGAACGTGTCCGGATCGACGAATTGTGGAACCGGGAGGGACTTGGCGTGCGTCAGATAGCTCCAAGGATCGGCCGTGACAAGTCGACCGTCAGTCGCGAGCTGAAACGCGGCCTGTGGTCCGTGTCCAACGAGAACGACTCGTATCGTCCCTGCCGGCCGCGCCGCTCGAAGACGGACGCATGGACGTCGAGGCCGTTCCATTCGGCCATGGCCGCGCGAAGGAAGGCCGAACAACGGGCCCGCTGGCCGCGCAGGCCCACGCGCATGGCGTACCCGCCGCCGCTCTTTCGGGTCATGGACGCGCTCAGGAGGGGATGGACGCCCAAGAGGATTGAGGGGCGGCTGAAGGTCGAACGGCCGGCCGACCCGCGCATGCGAGGATCGAACGGACTTGAGACGACGGCCCGGAGGCCTCCTGCCACGTGCTCGTGGACGAGTCATTGGACATGCCCACCTATTTCGCGGACCCGTACTCCCCGTACCAACGAGGGTCGAACGAAAACCGCAACGGGCGCATCCGCCGTTACCTACCCAAGAGGACCGGCTTCGACGACCTGTCGGACGCGGACCTGCAGGCCATCGTCGACGAGATCAACGACACCCCCATGAAGGTCCTGGGCCAGGAAACGTCCAACGAGGTTTGGCGCCGCGAACTCGGCAAGGTACCCTCGAAGACAAGCCGCCTAAAGACGAACGTTGCACTTATAAATTGAGTTCGGGCTATAACACCCATCGCACCTTTACATGTATCATGTACATGTAAAATAAAAGATTGTCTTCATTAAGCGCAAAAGGATACACCCCAATGCTCGTCAGTTTCGTCGTTCCATGCTACAACGAAGAAGAGTCGCTACCTCTTTTCTACGATGAGACTTGCCGTGTCGCCAATGTTCTGCGTCAACAGTCTCATGCTGAAGCAGAGTTCATCTTCGTTGACGATGGTTCTGGCGATAAAACTCTCGAAAAGCTTCGAGCATTGCATGCGAAAGATGAACGAGTCCATTACATTTCTTTCTCCCGAAATTTCGGCAAAGAAGCTGGTTTATATGCGGGATTAAAAGCCGCGAAAGGCGATTATGTAGCCACCTTAGACGCCGATCTTCAAGACCCTCCATCTCTGATACCAGAGATGCTTCAATTCCTTCTTGAGAACAAGGACTATGATTGTGTCGCAACACGCAGGAAAACCCGTAAAGGCGAACCACCAATTCGCAGTTTTTTCGCAAAGATGTTCTATCGAATCATCAACAAAATGTCTGGAACGGAAATCGTAGACGGAGCACGCGATTTCCGCTTCATGACAAGAAAGTTTGTTGACGCGGTCTTATCATTAAGTGAATATAATCGCTTTTCTAAAGGCATTTTTTCGTGGGTTGGATTTAAGACCCATTGGATTTCATATGAAAATATTGAACGAGCAGCCGGAAAAACAAAATGGAATTTCTGGTCATTGTTTAAATATTCCATTGAAGGAATCGCCGGTTTCTCTACAGTCCCGCTTGCACTTTCTTCTTTCCTAGGCGTCTTCTGCTGTCTCATCGCATTCATAGGCATCATCGTTGTTGTAGTCCGTGCCTTGCTTTTTGGTGATCCAGTTGCAGGATGGCCAAGCATGATTAGCATTATGCTACTCATCGGCGGCCTTCAGCTATTTTGCATAGGCATCGTAGGAGAATACCTATCCAAGACCTATACCGAGGTCAAGCATCGTCCACTTTATCTCACTAAAGAAACGGACGGAGAAGATCGTCGATTCACACCGTCCGCAAACGCATAACGCATATCGCGCAGTTTGATCGTCTGGATCAAACTGCGCGATACAGACACAAACTACTTCACCCACTTTTGAGCATTTGTTCCGTTGGAAGTATACAACTGCACGTTAGTGCCGTTTGCGCTGGAACCACCATTCACATCCAGCACCGCATTTTCCGCGAGCGCCGACTGGAACGTGTATGAGCCATCGGAATTCTTGACTGCTATCCACTTCTGAGCGTATGTTCCATTGGAATCGTACTGTTGCACGTTGGTTCCGCTGGCAGATACGCCGCCATTCACATCCAACACTTTGCCGGAGTTCACACTGGTCAAGGTCGCATACCCGTTGGAATCATGCGTTACTTTCCACTTCTGAGCATTGGTTCCATTATTGGCCCAGATCTGCACGTTTCCATAATTTGAACGGGAAGCGCCGCTTACATCCATCTTCATGGACGTACTAAGCTTCGATCCGAACGTGTAGGTGCCATCCGGCAGATCTTGCCTATGCTTGGCTGCGGTTTCATTCAAACGTTCGCGCAACGTCAACGGCGCCTTTGCGACCAACCACTGCTGAGCAACAGTGCCATTCGGCGAATAAAGCTGCAACTGAGCCTGCTGCACGGCATTGCCACCTGGAATATCGACAGCTTTGTTGGCGTTCACCGACACCAGCGCAATCCTGCCACTGCCGTAATTCCGCACCGTCCACTGCTGAGCAACAGTATTGTTACTCGTATATTGCTGCAACGCCGCTCCATCAGCAGTGGATCCGCCAGCCACATCCAGCACCTTGCCCGAATTAGCATTGATAATCTTGTAAGTTCCGTTGCCGATTGATTCAAATCGATATTTCTGGGCGTTCGTATTATTACTTGAATCAAGCTGGACTCGCGCCCCGTTCGCCGTTGACGCACCCGTCACATCCGTGACAAGTTTTTTATTCGCAACCGAAGTGATAATCATCGACACTCCAGTAGCTATATTGACATCGCTTGACGAAACAACAAACAGCTGTGAAGCAGTGCCATTTGGCGTATACAGCCGAATCGCAGCACCATTCGCAGTATTTCCGCCACTCAAATCCAGAACCCAATTACCGAGAGCGGACTGCAAATAATATCCCGCTCCGGAATCACGAATAAACCATCGTTGAGCCTGGGAATTATTTCGAGAATACTGTTGCGCTATAGCGTTATTCTCAGCAACACCATTACGCACGTCTAAAGCCTTGCCGGAATTCACATTGACGATCTCATAGCTCCCATCAGACTGCCTAGTAAAAGCGAACTGCTGAGCCTTGGAACTGTTGCCGGAATACAACTGAATGGCGGTGGAATCTGCGGCACTTCCACCAGGAATATCAACACTGGACGCGACTTTGGAACGAACATTGATGTAATAATTGCCATTCGGAATGGTAACTGCAGTCATTTTGCGTACATCAATGGCCGCTTGTAAATCATTGCTACTCCCGCCATTCACATACTCCTTATTCCCAAACGCATTCATATCCACATTGCCCCTGATGCCGCCCACTTTGCCGGAGCTGGTGTATTGCCATCCGCGACTGTTGGTCGGGAACGAGTCGAATCCCATGCGAGCGCCATACTGCGCCACCCACGTGGTTTTGGCGTAAATGTCGGCATGTTTCAGCGGGCCTTGCAGGTAGCTGGTGTACGAGTAGACGCCCAGGTTCTTGTATCCGGCGGACTGCAGCGCGCCGTACCAATTGTTGACGATATCGTTGTACACGTTCGGATCGGTGGGCGGCTGGTGCCCCTTCCACGTCCACTTTTCCAGGTCGTAGTACACGGGGTACGCCAAGTCGCTCGCGCGCACACCGAATCGCTTGAGTTTGGCGACCACGCCGGCACCTTCTTCTTTGGCAATCGACGGAGTGTCCGCGTAGGAATACCAGTAGATGCCGAACGGGATGCCAAATCGCTTGCATTCGGAAATGTTACGTTGTGCTTTCCTGTCAGCATTGTTGCCCCAACCGTAGCCGAGGCGGATGATCACGCCTTCCACGCCGTCGGCTTTCGCTTTGGCCCAGTCGATGTCGCCTTGCCATTCGGAAACGTCAATCACGCCTTTGGCTTGCTGCACGAACAGGTTGTTCTGGTAGTCGAAGAAGGCTTTCGTATTGTTGTAAGTGCCCCAGTGCGCGCCGTATTCATTGCCTTCGAATTTGGAGAGCTGTACGTTCGCGTCGGCTACAGCATTTTTGACATCTTCCGCACTTACCGGAATGAAGGATTCGCCATTGGTTTTGGCGAGCGGATCCGGCTGCTGATCCTGCGTACCGACCAGTGTCGCATCGGTCACGGTTTCGCCGGTTTCAATATTCTTGACCTCACCTTCAGGGGTGACGGCCAGGTCTTCCGAAACCACGGTGGCATCGTCGGAAATCTCGTCACTGACGGTGCCTGGAAGTTTCGCATTCGGATTGTCAGGCATGCTGTCTTGCGATTGCTGGTCGCCTGTCTGATCATCCGGCTGATCGTCAGACTGCACAACAACGCCATTATCTGCAGTAACGGGACCGCTCTGTGCAACAGCATCCTCAATCGCAATATCCTGCAATGCGTAAGCCGGCGTAACCGCGACGGAAGCCGTCAACGCAACCGCAGACAGCGCAGTCGCAATCTTCAAAAGATGATGCGGCGAAACCATTCGTCAGCCTCTCTCGAATAAAGTCATCAAACCCAAATAATTCGGCGCGAACGCCCTAATCGCCAACTCTAACCACACCCTGCTACCCACCTGGCTGGCGGGATACTCCTACACGATGTATCTGGTGCATTCGCCGCTGTCCAAGGTGCTGATCGGCCCGCGGATTCCCGCGCCCACGGACGGATGGTCGTACGCGGGCATCAGCGTGCTGATGTTCGCCGCCACGCTGCTCGCGGCGTTGGCGTTCGCGGTGGTCGCCGACACCGTGGTGCTCAAGCCCGTGCAACGGCTGCTGCGCAACGTTGACCTGCCGCGGAAAGGCCGCCTGTAGAGGCGGTCGCTTCACTGCCCCTGCGCGCGGTAGCGGGCCTCGGTGGCTTCCTTGGCCGGCGCCCACCAGTCGCTGTGTTCCGCATACCAGTCGATGACGTTGCGCAATCCGCTGGCGAAGTCGGTGTGCATCGGCGACCAGCCCAGTTCGGCGCGCAGTTTGGATGCGTCGATCGCGTATCGTCTGTCGTGCCCGGGCCTGTCGCGCACCCAGTCGAACGCATCTTCCGGCTGGCCCATCAGCTGCAGGATCATGCGCAGCACGGCGATGTTGCTCATCTCGCCGTCCGCCCCGATCAGATACGTTTCGCCGATGCGCCCGCGGGTGAGGATCGCCCACACTGCGCGGGAGTGGTCTTCCGTATGTATCCAGTCGCGCACGTTCTCGCCGGTGCCGTACAGTTTCGGCCGCGCGCCCTCCATGATGGAGGTGATCTGCCGTGGAATGAACTTTTCCACATGCTGGTACGGGCCGTAGTTGTTGGAGCAGTTGGAGATGGTGGCGCGCAGACCGTATGTGCGCACCCATGCGCGCACCAGATGGTCGGACGACGCCTTCGAGGCGCTGTACGGGCTTGAGGGACGGTACGGCGTGTCTTCCGTGAAACGCGCCGGATCGTCCAGCGCCAGATCGCCGTATACCTCGTCAGTGCTGATGTGGTGGAAGCGCACGTCGTGTTGCCGGGCGGCCTCCAACAGCCGCATCGTGCCTTCCACGTTCGTGCGGATGAACGGTTCGGGATTGGCGATGGAATTGTCGTTGTGCGATTCCGCGGCGAAGTGGACGATGGCGTCGTGACCGGGCACGATACGCTCCAATAGCGCGACGTCGCAGATGTCCCCTACGACAAGATCGACCTGCGACGGCGGCAGGCCGGCGATGTTCTCCGGATTGCCGGCGTACGTCAGCTTGTCGAGCACGGTGATGTGCGCGTGTGGATGGTTCCGCGCCACGTATCGCACGAAGTTCGCGCCAATGAAGCCGCATCCGCCGGTCACTAGAATATTACGCGGCTCGAATACGCCGCTGCACGCCATGCTGTTCACCATTCCAGCATACCGTCGCATGCCAACGGCTGCGGCGTTCGGGTCCGGGCGCGGACGCTATCTTGCACGGATTCACCGGTAATGAGTCCAAGGAGAGGGCTTTGGCCCCAGCTTCCTCCCTCGCCGGCGGGCAGCACACGCATCGACAATCCGCTCTCATGAGCCCGCACCGCCGTCATCAGGACTGCGGCAGCAGAATCTCCGTGGTGGAGGCGCCGTCCTCGGAGTTGCGACTCAGGTAGCCGCCCGCAGCCTCGATGATCTGGTCGATGTGGACCAACCCGAAACCGTGCCCCTCGTCTGATTTGGTGGTGCGGAAGCGCCACCGACCTTGCGCTGCTTGCCGCCCGAGGAAGCGTTGGTGAACGAGATGTACAGCTGCGTGCCCTTCATGTCCATATACACGCGAATCATGCGATCGGCTTCAGGCAACCCGTCGTTGGCCTCGATCGCGTTGTCGAACAGGTTGCCGAGGACGCAGCACAAATCGAGTTCCGAAATGCGCAGCTTGATCGGAATATGGGTATGGGCGTCCACGCGCACGTCGATGCCATGCGCCTGTGCAAGCGACATCTTGCTGCTCAGAATCACGTCGGCCATCGCATTGCCGGACTTGATCGGGGTATCCAACGCCTTCATCGTCTGAAGGTGATTACGGTAGTCATGCCGCCACATGCGCATCTGACGGTACATGTTCTCGACCTCGCGGTAATGCGTGTCGACCAGCTCGCGCTGATATGACGCGATGGCCCTGTCGGCCTTGCCTCGCCCACGAAACCACATCGTGCCCCTCCTTTGCGTTCTGCCCCGTCCAGCCGGGGACGGCTTTCCGGCACCCTGCCGGCCGTGAGCCGGCCATGCGTAGTCTTGTCTGGTCTATGATTGTCCGATTCAACGGCTCGTACGCCCCACGAGGCAGTGGCAGCGTCGTCCCGTCGGTCAATTGCACGGACGACCTGCCCACGCAGCGGATTCGCCGCAGGTTCACGATCATCGCGCGTCCCACCTGGCAGAATCCGTCGCCGAGCTCGGCCTCGAACTCGCCCAGCGGGCGTTTCACCGTATAATCCCGGTCGGCGTGCACCGTCACATAATTACGGCGCACGTCAAGATAGCGGATGTCGGCCAGCGGAATACGCATCAGCCCTTCCGCGCATTGCAGATCAAGGCACCTGGAATCGCGGCGCATGCGCGCGACCGCCTTGTCGAGCACGTCGAACAGCTTGGCCGCATCCACCGGTTTCATCAGATAATTGAGCGCTTCAACGTCGTATCCTTCGGCGATGAAATCCGAATACCCAGTGACGAACACGATCTGCATCGTGCCGCCCGCCTTGCGCACGGCCTTCGCCAACGCCACGCCGTCCATCGAGCCCATTTCGACGTCCAGCAGCAGAATATCGACGTCACGCCGCCGCCCATAGCGCGTCAGAAACCGCTCTGCCGACGGGAATACGTCTATCTGGCTCCAGCTGCCGAGCGGCCGCCCATGATGCGGTCAGCGAGCGCACGTACTGGGCGTCAGCATCGCTGTCATCGCATATCGCAACGGAATCGTCATCATGACATACGAAATCGCGTCAATGCGACCCTACCACCGGGCCAGCAGCGACGAAATCCGAAAATCATGCCTTCTTGGGCTTGAGCGCGGCCGGCATGGGCATGGGAATCGGCTTGCGCGGCATCAGCTTGGGCTTCGGAGCCTGAGATTCAGGCGCCTTCACGGCCGGCATTTCGCCACTGGTCGCCTTCGCCGCAGCCTCGGCAGCCCACTTGGCGTACTCGTCAAGGTCATCCTCAGCGACGGATCCCTGCGTATTGTCCACGGCGGCGTTCGCATCATGAGAATACGAAGCCTCGATATCGGCAAACGGATCGGGCGACCCCTCGCCCGGCTCCTGCGTGCTCAGCTCCTTGGCGAGCTCATCGTAATCGGTATCGGTGGTCAGGTACTTGAGCTTCCGGGCTATTTTCTGCTGTTTTGCTTTCTGACGTCCGCGGCCCATGTGACCCCCTGGCATGTAAATGTAACTATCAATTCATCACATAAGAGAGTACCACTTGTTATGAGAGAAATGGTTGTCTGCTTAGACTTTTACGATAAAAGCGATATTTTCGGCGTTTTGAAGCAAGCAAAGGGCGACTTATGACGGACCAAGAACAGCAGCAACTGACCGCAGCGGGCAACGAGATGAGCGCCAGCTTCCTGGCCGCGAAGAAGCGTTCGGACGCCACGCTCGCCAAACTTGAGGCCGAGCCGGGCAAGTTCACGATGCTCACCGGCGACCGCCCGACCGGCCGCCTGCACCTCGGCCACTACTTCGGCTCCATCAAGGAGCGCGTGGCCATGCAGAACCGCGGCGTGAACACCAACATCATCATCGCCGACTACCAGGTCATCACCGACCGCGACACCACTGAGCACATCCAGGACAACGTGCTGAACCTCGTGCTCGACTACATGGCCGCCGGCATCGACCCGACCAAGACCATGATGTTCACCCACTCCGCCGTGCCGGCCGAGAACCAGCTGCTGCTGCCGTTCCTCTCCCTCGTCACCGAGGCCGAGCTGCACCGCAACCCCACCGTGAAGTCCGAGATGGAGGCCTCCGGCCACGCGCTGACCGGCCTGTTGCTCACCTACCCCGTGCATCAGGCGTGCGACATCCTCTTCTGCAAGGCCAATGTCGTGCCGATCGGCAAGGACAACTTGCCGCACGTGGAGATCACCCGCACCATCGCCCGCCGCTTCAACGAGCGCTACGCCAAGAAGAACCCGGTGTTCCCCGAGCCCGCCGCGATCCTTTCCGACGCACCGGAGATACCGGGCCTCGACGGTCGCAAGATGAGCAAGTCGTACGGCAACTCCATCATGCTGGGCACCACCGCCGCGGAGACCGCCAAGCTCATCAAGAAGAGCCCGACCGATTCCGAGCGCAAGATCACCTTCGACCCCATCGCCCGCCCTCAGGTGTCCGCGCTGCTGACCACCGCCGGACTGGTGACCGGCCGCGACCCGAAGGACATTGCCGCCGAAATCGGCGATGCGGGCGCCGGCGCGCTCAAGGCGTACGTGATTGAGTCCGTGAACGAGTTCCTCGCCCCGCATCGCGAGCGCCGCGCAGAGCTCGCCAAGGACATGGACTCCATCCGCGACATCCTGCACGATGGCAACGCCCGCGCCAACGCCATCGCCGAGGAGACCCTTGACCAGGTGCGCGAGGCCATGGGCATGAAGTACTGATTTTCCGGCAGTCGAACGCAACGATTGCATCAGGCCACCTTCGTCACTCCGCCCCGAGGCACGCGACGAAGGTGGCCTTCCCATAACGGTGTCGCCCTTCGGGACAGAAAGCCGTCTGCACGCCCCTGCCCCAACCCGTCGAACTCGCCGAGATAAGGCTATCTGCGTTTCGAGGGGTTGATTTGGACCGCGCCGAATATCTATCTACGTTTCGAGGGGTTGGTGCCAAAGTATAAACGCACCTCAAACCGCATGACCCCAATGGCATTTCACCGGCAATACTCCGGGTATCGCGTTTCGGCAACCCCCTGAAACGCAGATAGATGCCCAGAGGACACCCAATCAACCCCTTGAGACGCAGATAGCGTCACAGAAGACGCCATCCGGTCAAGGCGCAGCCAGCTACAGCCCTCCGCTTCTCTTTCCAACGCAATCACATCAGCGCAATCGTGCGATTCCGCACCCCTGCCTTCGATCACGCGATACCGTCAAGGTCATCCGCGTCAGGAAAATCGGCATTGGCGTTCGGGACTCGCGGCAGCAATGGTTCAAACCCTATCCGCTCGTACAGTGGCTTGCGTCTCATCGCTCTGGCATCGCACACCTGTTGGATGGTCTTCCGCGCAGTGACGGGCACGGGAATTCCAGTGACCTCCTGGATCTTATCCGCGATCCGTCTGGCTAAAGCTTCCTCACTCCATTCATCACCGAGGTCAAGCTTGGTGACTTGGATATACCGCCACTTCTCGTCTTCGATTGCCTGCCGCCGGCGTGCATCTTCCAGCCATTGACCGGCGTGATGCCCTCCGTCGAACTCAATGCAGATCTTGTATTCCGGGTAAGCGAGGTCAAGATATACGGCCCGGTTCAGACGCTTCACTCCAATCTTGTAATTGACGCAGGGCGCGTCTATCCCGTATTTGAGGGGAACGAGTCGGGTGCGCGTTTCCATCGACGAATCCGTCCCCTCCTGAATCACACGCAACGCACGCCGGCAATTGGCATATCCGCGAAACATATTCGGCCGGCGGCCCGTCTCTTCAAAGACCGCTTCCGTGAATTCCCGCGCCGAATCCAGATACGCCGTCAGCTCCTCAATGGTCGTCCTGCGCAGACGCCCATCCCGGCGCATCATTGACTCCGCCAGTACGATCAGCTCTTCGAGATTCAGCCATCCGGCGAACATCGCCCATGTGCAGGCCGGAGACACGCACAAGCATTGCTCGACCATGACGACATCAACAGGGAAGGACCATGTCACTTCGTTTATGCCGACAAGATTGCGCCTTTCATTGGCACTCGGGACGACAACTGTAATACCGTTCAACATGGCGCGTCCTTTTGGCAGGCGCGGTATTTCAATCGCCTGAAGCTCCAGGGCCGTGGTCAAGGCGTATGGCGGCTGCCACCTGCTGCGCTGCCGGAATTCAGCGCACTGCTTCATACGCTGGTGCTTCAACTCCGTCAATTGCATCAGTGCGATTGATCCGCCCATGGTCGGCCGCTCCTTTGTGACTCGAATATTGCCGTGGAGCCGAGTGTAGGGAACCGGGCAGTTCCCCGTCTACCGCGCCTCAAAAAATGTGGACAAATGTGGATGAATGTGCGCAACGCGGTGGATAACTCACCTCGGCTCGGCGGAGACCGCGCATGAGGAAATCGCCGGCCGCCTTCTTTCGCACGACTGTACACACCGGCGGATTCTGTTCACAGAAGACTTGCATGTACACTGGGAAGACGATTTAAACGTGACGCCGAAGGTGACGCCACACAATTAGGGGGGTACGGTGAAGGGGATTGGTGTAACTGGCCAAGCAACCGAGGCGCGAACGGATATGTACGATGTTTCTGCCACATGCGCCCATGACCTTCTGATCTGATGCAGGATGGCAGGTACAGGCAATTATGACGATAATCACCAACGCGCGGTTCCCGGGCAGCGCCCGCCGCGTAGACATCGCGATCAAGGGCGGCGCGATTGCGGCAATCACGCCCGCCGGCTCCCGGATCTCGGCGACGGCAACCGGCGGCGCGGCGACTGGGCCTGACCGTGGGGGAGTCCGGTCTTGTGGGCGAGCTCGAATGGTTCGACGCCTACTGCAAGCTCGACAATGCGCCCGGAGCGGCGGAGGAGACGCTCGAACTGATTCGCAAGGCCGAGGCGGATGCCGCCCGCAAAGGCGTGGTCGGCATCCGCGACTATGAGATGGCGGAAAACGTCGACACGTGGACCCGCCGGTTCTCCGCGGCGTCTCCCCGCCCGCGCGACGCTAACGATTCCGCTTGGACAGGCATCGATTGGGATGGCTCATTCACCCACGGCATCCGAGGATTGCGCGTGGAGGCGGGCGTGTATCCCGAACGGCTGGAGGATGCGATTGAAGCCGGCTGGAAGACGGGCGTCGAGCTGCCCGGCAGCGATGGACTGGGCCACGTCGGCGCGATGAAGATGATCTCGGACGGCTCGCTGAACACCCGTTCGGCGTTCTGCTCGATGCCGTATTCCGATATATTCCCCGACTTTTACGGCACGCTCAGTTACGCACCCGACCAGATCGAGACGTATTTCCACGTGGCGACATGCCATGGGTTCGCCATCGCGTGCCATGCCATCGGCGATGAGGCGAACACCATCGTGCTCAACGCGGCGGCAAGCACACACGCCCACGGTTCCATCGAGCACGCCCAGATGCTGAAGCCGGCGGATATTCCCCGATTCGCGAAGCTCGGGCTGACCGCCAGCATCCAGCCACAGCACGCCATGGACGATCGCGATGTCATCACGCGGTTCTGGGCGAATCCGGGTGGAATCCCTTACGCATTCAAGGCACTGCACGATGCCGGCGTCAGGCTGCGCATGGGGTCGGATGCGCCGGTTGCGCCGCTCGACCCGTGGATGGCGATATCGGCCGCTGTGTTCGGCACGGAAAGCTCAGACCGCGAACCGTTCCAGCCGGAGCAATGCCTGGATGCGCGCACCGCGCTGGCGGCTTCCACAGCCGTCGGCCGCGACCGCCCTGAGCCCGGAGATCCAGCCGACCTGGTGCTCTTGGACCGCGACCCGTATGCTGTCTCCACGCCGGAGGAGATGCGGGCGATGCCGGTGGCGGCGACCATGCTCGCAGGCCGTTGGACGTACTCCTCTTTGCACGGCGAATGATTCCCGACAAGGAACGCATGAGGATTCCTCACACGAATCCCATCGGGAACCGTCCGCCGCGCAGGCAAGGCGTCAGACGTCATACCGCCATGACTTATCGGTGATCACGCGGGCCATCGCCAAACCTATCGGCAGGCAGATAATCACCATGAACGCTCGGAACGCCCAGTCCAGCGCGTGCAGCGTATCGAACTGTCCGAGGTAGAACATCGCCCGGTACATATACAGACCGGGCACCATGATGACGATGGACGGCACAGTCAGGCATATGCGCGGATAGCCCAGATGCGGCGGCAGCAGGCCGTTGTGCACGGCGGTGCGCCATCCGGCAGCGAGCAGACCGGCCAGCAGCGCGCCGATGAACGCCCCGGCCTCGGCCGGCACCCCGAAATCGACCAGCGTCAGTCGCAGCGTGTCGGTGATCATGCCGATGGTGGCGGCGACCAGGCACATGCGCTGCGGCGAATTGAACATGATCGAGAAGCCCCACACGCCGAGGAAGGCGGTGACGGCCCGCAGCCCCGTGTTCACCCACGGATTGAGCCCCAGCGGCTCGAACCCGGTCGGGTTCAGATGCACGATCATGGCCACTCCCCAGCCTGCCAGCGTGGCCATCAGGATGATGCACAGCACGTATGCCACTCGTTGGATGCCGGACGGGAAGTCGATCTTCGCCATATCGAGGCCGCCCGTTATCAGCGGGAAGCCAGGGATGACGAACAGCATCGCGCCGATGTACGCGGTGTCATGCGTCAGCGCGATCGGGTCGAGCAGGCCGATCAGGCGCAGAGTGCCCGTGCAGGCGAGCGCAGCCAGGGCCACGCACACGAACGTCACGAAGAACTGGTTGAGATGGCGGGCGAACAGTTTGCGGCGCAGCCAGTGGCCCAGTCCGGCGCCGACGAACGCGCCGATCATGTCGTAGGGGCCGCCGCCGAGCAGGAACACGAAGGATGCGCAGGCGACTGCGGAGGCGAAGCCGGCGAACGCCGGGGAATAGAGCGGCTTACGGCTCTCGATCAGGTCGAGCCGCTCATGCGCCTGCCGCACGGTGATGGGCTTGCGCCCTTCGCCCGCGGAACGGCCCACGTGGTCGAAATGCTCGGCGTACTCGCCGGTCAGCGGCTTGTGGGCGCGGGTTTTCCGGCGTTTCGCGCCCAGCAGCGCCTCCGCCGACATCGATGTCCCGAATTCGTTCAGGTTCTGGTCTTCCGCACTGCTGGCGCTTGCGCCCGCGCCCGCGCCTGTGCCACCCGCCGCGGCGGCCGCGTCGAGATCCGGCGTCTCCACGAAATCATGCTTTCCGGAGCGCTGCTGCATCAACCGGTCATGCAGCAGCTTGGCCTCGCGATCCTCTTCCAGGGCGGCCTCGGATTCGGAGCGCAGCTCGTCGTCCGTCGAACCTTCCGCGGTGATGTCGGCCGCGGCCGCGCGGACCATGGAGACGGGCACGGTGACCTCGGCCGCCTCCAGGGCGTCGAGCACCGGGTCGTCGGAGGCCTCGCCGCTGAGCTCCTTCTGTGCCTTCTTCTCGGCGCGCAGTTTCTTGGCCAGCTGCGCGGAGACCTCGGACATGTCGCTTTGCTCAAGGTTCTGCACCACACCTTCGGACACGTCGCCCGCGCGATGGTACATGGAATCGAGTCCGAGGTTCACGCTGAACCAGTCGGTGTAATGCTCCAGCAGCCAGATGCGCTCGGTGTTGACGCCGGTGGTGGGCAGGTCGATGACCTCGGTGATGCGGTTGGCGTCATCGGTGCAGGTGGCCTCGATGTCCGTCAGGTTCACGTCGGCGCGCACGTGCACGCCCAGGGGGTACGCGATGCGGTGCATCATCTCGCGCACGCGGAAGCTTCCGGTTCCAGCACCCAGGTCCAGTGCGCCGACACGCACGACGACGCTGGTCTTGGCGGCGAGGCCGGCCTCGGAGATCGGCTTGTCCCAGTCGCGTCGAATGTCTTCCATGTCAAGGGGAACGGAGTGGGTGTGGAAATGACTCACCGCCGTCGCCGCGTCCTGATGGGGCGCGTCGCCGTTCTTGTGCTGTTGCATGTTCTTCTCTATCCGTATCATGCCGTTGTTTTTGCCGCCCTATGGGTGTGCTCGGGCGTGTTTTCAAGATGGTTACAGTAGTCATTCTTACTCCGCGCCGTGAACTCATGGGGTATGACCGAAACCGGCGTTCGCATGATGGACTACCTTCGACAAGATTATGGACGATACGTCGACGAGGATATTCAGGACGACATTCTCGGGCCACCCAACAGCGTGAAGATATGGTGAAGATTACATATTTACCAGTAATCCTTCAGAGAAAAATTGGACTTCGTAATACAACTTGCGATTTCAGGGCAATAGAATGGGCACACAGCTTTTGGCGCAACCGGCTGTGGGCTCGCAACTGACGGCCAACACAACCGCGGAGGAGCCGCGGAGGACCGACTGACCGAGCAACCGGACCCAAAAGACAAAGGAGGTTATGAATGACCGATACTGATCAACAGATCACGCCCGCCGACGCGACCATCGTGTCGACCGGCACCGGGACCAAGGGCCCCGAAGAGCGGGAGCTGCCTGAGTCGCTCAGCAACGACATGAGCCTGTGCCTGCGCATTCTGCGCGACGTACTGGGCGAATATGACCCGCAGCTGCTGGCGACGTTCGACACCGTGCGCAACTACGCGGTGAAGGCAAGCGCCGAGCATTTCGCCGGAGCGACGGCGGATCCGCACCCCGATGAGGATGGTCTGGCAAAGGCCGTCGCCACCATCGATGCGATGAATCTGCACGACGCCCAGCTGCTCGCCCGCGCATTCGCCACATATTTCCACCTCGCCAACCTGAGTGAGGAGAACTACCGCGTTTCCGTGCTGCACCAGCGCGAGAACCAGGTGGAAGACGACGAAGCCGTTGACCCGGTGAACGAACTGACCACCGCCTACCATCAGCTGCTGACCGAAATGGGGCCGGCCAAAGCCAAGGCGTTGCTGGAGAAGCTCGAATTCCACCCGGTGTTCACGGCGCATCCGACCGAAGCGCGCCGCAAGGCAGTCGAAGGCAAGATCCGCCGCATCGCGGAGCTGCTGGAAGAGAACAAGCGCCTCGGCGGCTCCGACAAGAAGGAGAACGTCCGCCGCCTCTACAACGAGATCGACGCGCTGTTCCGCACGTCCCCGATCGCGCTGAAGAAGCCGACGCCGGTCGAGGAGGCCGATACCATCCTCGACATCTTCGACAACACGCTGTTCACCACGATTCCCAAGGTCTACCACCGTTTCAACGACTGGCTGCTGGGCGACAAGGCCGGTCTCGAACAGCCGCAGTGCCCGGCGTTCTTCCATCCGGGAAGCTGGATCGGCTCCGACCGCGACGGCAACCCGAACGTCACCGCCAAGGTCAGCCGTCAGGTCGCCCGCAAGTTCAGCGACCATGTGATCGGCGCCCTTGAGGAGGCCACCCGCACGGTCGGCCGCAACCTGACCATGGAGTCCGAGACGACCCCGGCCAGCGCCGAGCTGAAGAGTCTGTGGAGCCACCAGAAGGAGATGAGCGAGCGCCTGACCGACAAGGCCGCACTGATCTCCACCAAGGAGCTGCACCGCGCCGTCATGCTGGTGATGGCCGATCGCCTGCGCTACACCATCGAGCGCGACGCCGACCTCATGTACCACAGCTGCGACGATTTCATCGCCGACCTGCAGGTCGTGCAGCGTTCCCTGGCCGAAGCCGGCGCCAAGCGTTCGGCGTATGGCCCGCTGCAGGATCTGATCTGGCAGGCGCAGACCTTCGGCTTCCACATGGTCGAGATGGAGTTCCGTCAGCACTCCGTGGTGCACGCCCGCGCGCTGGAGGACATCCGCGAGCACGGCCTGCACGGCGAGCGTGGCGAACTGCAGCCGATGACGCACGAGGTGCTCGACACCTTCCGCGCCCTCGGTGCCATCCAGAAGCGCAACGGCATCAAGGCCGCCCGCCGCTACATCATCTCGTTCACGAAGAGCGCCCAGAACGTGCGCGACGTGTACGAGCTGAACCGTCTGGCGTTTTCGCACCCGGAGGATGTGCCGGTCATCGACGTCATCCCGCTGTTCGAGCAGCTTGAGGACTTGCAGAACTGCGTGAACGTGCTGGAAGAGATCGTCAAGATTCCCGAGGTGCAGGCTCGTCTGAAGGCCACCGGCAACAAGATGGAGGTCATGCTCGGCTACTCGGATTCGTCCAAGGACGCCGGCCCGACCACCGCTACGCTGGCGCTGCATTCCGCCGAATCGCGCATCGTCGCTTGGGCCGCGAAGCATGACATCGACCTGACGCTGTTCCACGGCCGTGGTGGCGCCGTCGGTCGAGGCGGTGGCCCCGCCAACCGCGCGGTACTCGCCCAGCCGAAGGGCTCCGTCAACTGCCGCTTCAAACTCACCGAGCAGGGCGAGGTCATTTTCGCCCGCTACGGCAACCCGGTGCTGGCCATCCGCCATCTGGAATCCGTCGCCGCCGCGACGCTGCTGCAGTCCGCTCCGAGCGTCGAGAAGACGAACACGGAGATGACCGAGAAGTACGCCCAGATGACCGAGGTTCTGGACAACGCCTCGCATGAGCGCTTCCTCGACCTGCTGAACACGCCGGACTTCGCCCCGTGGTTCTCGATCGTCACGCCGCTTACCGAGGTCGGCCTGCTGCCAATCGGCTCCCGCCCGGCCAAGCGTGGTTTGGGCGCGAAGTCGCTCGACGACCTGCGCACGATTCCGTGGGTGTTCTCCTGGGCTCAGGCGCGCATCAACCTCGCCGCATGGTATGGCCTTGGTTCGGCCTGCGAGAAGTTCGGCGACCTTGACACGCTGCGCGAGGCGTACGAGGAGTGGCCGCTGTTCTCCACGTTCATCGACAACATCGAGATGTCGCTGGCCAAGACCGATGAGCGCATCGCCAAGATGTACTTGGCGCTCGGCGATGACGAGAACCTGTCGAAGAAGGTGCTCGACGAGATGAAGCTCACCACCAAGTGGGTGCTCAAGATCGTCAACGACGAATGGCCGCTGCAGCACCGTCACGTGCTCGGTCAGGCCATCCGCATCCGCTCCCCTTACGTGGACGCGCTGTCCGTCACTCAGGTGCTTGCGTTGCGTTCGCTGCGCAAGAAGGTGGACAAGGAAGAGCTCAGCAAGAGCCAGCAGGCGGGATTCATCTATCTGATCCTGTGCACCGTCTCCGGTGTCGCCGCCGGCCTGCAGAACACGGGCTGACGTTTTGGCCGGTGTTGGGCCGCATGCGCGGCCAACACCGCTTGGAAAGCCCGGTGGGCTTTCCAAGACCAAAACGTAGCGGTGGGCTTTGCGCAATAGCTTTGCGCGCGCAAAGTTCACCGCAGCACGGAGCCTCCGCGACGAGCGGAGGCTCCGTTTTATATCAGCACATATCGTGAAAGCCCTGCCCTACACGGGTGGGGCTTTCACGTCCCCCCCCCTATCAATCACATTGATACGATTTCATAATCATTTCCGATGTGAATAAGTTCACGGATCAAGACCGCAATCATCGGCAATCCCACCAGCGAAGTGGCGTTATAGTAGCGCTGTCGGCGTCGACAAGAGCTGGAACGCTGATAGAATGCACACCAATGATGTTCAGTGATTGTTCGCATGTTCACGAACAGTCCTGCATGATGTGCCTTGAGTGAGCGATGCGGTTCTTGTTCAGGCCGGCAGGTCATCGTACAGCCAGTTACGAAAGGATCCTACCGAATGGCAAGGTTTACCGAGAATCGTTGGACCAGCGCAATCATCCCCGCATTGCTGATTCATATCCCAATCGGTACCGTCTACTGCTGGAGCGTGTTCAAGCAGCTCATCGCCGACAGGCTCAACGCCAGCCCGGCCTCCGTGGAATGGGGCTTCTCGCTCGCCATCTTCTTCCTCGGCATGTCAGCCGCATTCGCCGGCCCCATGGTGGAGAAGAACATCAAGAAATCCGCACTCGTCTCCATGGTCTGCTTCGTGGTCGGCTTCGCCG
>OIYW01001193.1_pt1 | contig 18592 bp, 16 predicted proteins | sample 1588351 | NCBI WGS metagenome assembly OIYW01 (sample SAMN03283268) | human gut metagenome | biome: human-associated habitat; material: feces | host: Homo sapiens | place: USA | collected 2013 | reverse complement strand
ATTACCATGTGGTCAACAAGCTCCTGAGCTTCTTTCTCTGTAAGAGTTCCGTTCTCAAGATCTCTTTCAATATAGATATCAAGGAATGTAGAGATACGTCCAACACTCATTGCAGCACCGTTCTGAGTCTTGATTGCTGCAAGATATCCGAAATACAGCCACTGGAATGCTTCTCTTGCATCCTTTGCAGGCTGAGAAATATCAAAGCCGTAGACCTGAGCCATAGCTTTCATTCCCTGAAGAGCGCGGATCTGGTCAGCGATCTCCTCACGAAGCTGGAAGTCATAGCGTCTCATACCCTGACGGTCGCTTGCTGCAAAATCCTTCTGTTTGCCCTCGATCAGAGCATCGATTCCGTAAAGAGCCACACGTCTGTAATCGCCTACAATACGTCCGCGGCCATAGGTATCCGGAAGACCTGTCAGAATTTTGCTGTGACGGGCAGCCTTCATTTCCGGTGTATAAATGTCAAACACACCCTGGTTGTGTGTTTTAAACTCATAGTTATTAAAAATATCTTTAATTTTGTCGCTTACTTCATAGCCGTAAGTTTCACATGCTTTTTCTGCCATTTTAATACCGCCGTATGGCATAAAGGCACGTTTCAGAGGTTTGTCTGTCTGAAGACCTACAACAGTTTCCAGATCTTTCAGATCCTCGTCAATATATCCGGGACCATACGCGGTAAGAGATGTTACAACCTCTGTCTCCATATCCAGAACTCCGCCCTTTGCGCGCTCTTCTTTCTGAAGCTCCTGAAGCTTGCCCCAGAGTTTATTTGTTGCCTCTGTAGGCCCTTCCAGGAAAGAAGCATCTCCGTCATATGGTGTATAATTCATTTTAATAAAGTTACGTACGTCAATTTTTTCTTTCCAGCGTTTACCGTTAAAACCTTCCCACTGTGAAAATTCTTTCATGATCAGCACCTCTTTCTTGTAAATACAGGTATCATGTCCTGAAGCTTTTTTGTACAGCCAACAGAACTGTTTCGTTAGTTATTTCATGTGAACTTCTGCTGTTCACACCGACAGTTTATACCGCTTTGACAGCTCTGTCAATTATTTAACACATGTTTTCCATAAAGTACAATCCGGGGCTCTCAGACACCTTTAAATGCCTGAAAATCCCCGGATTTTACAATGCTTTTTATATTATTTGTATATTTTGATGTTAGTGCCAAAACCATAAAATGTTATTGAACTTTTGACCCTGACTTCATTATTTCTCCTCCCCGCGACGGAAAATCAGACGGAAGATCAGCCTCACAAATGGATCACAATAAAACATCTGATAACAGATTGCCATCGGAAAATTCATGGCCCAGGTACGGATCCATGTTCCAAAAGAGGGCTCCTTAAATAATACAGTAGCAATCAGACTCATGACCGGGCACATAATACAGCAGATGCAGATGGAAATCGCATAAGTAATAAACTGCGGTCTGTCTGTTGGCTTCATGATCTTAAATGCCAACATGCCAGCCAGCTTACTGACAACAAAAAACTCCAGCACAAAAGCAATCGGAGCCATGAATACCAGCTCATGAACAGCGGCAAGGAATGTAAAACCACTTACAGTTCCACCGGTATTCAGCGCAACATTGTATACGATCATTCCATACACCATGACAATAGCCATAACAGCAGTAAAAATCACATCTTCAAATTTGTTTTTTGGCATAAAAAAATCCTCCTTATAATAACGTAAACACTTTTGATTCTTTGTGTTGTTCGTTATCATCCGGAGGATGTGCGTTTCCAATTTTAACCAAATCAAACTGGGTTATATTACCATAGTTCATTCCCTATTGCAAGCACTTTTTGCTTCTGCATTATACGATACCTGCGGATTGTTCCACACTGTGCACTGCCACGATCCTGTTTTTAACATATTCCTTAAAATATCAGTTCCAAAAATCTGTCTTTGTTTCCAGATTAATATCCTTTGCTTTAAATACAGGATTTTTCCCTGATTTTTTCTGTTTGAAATAATCCTGCATACATCGAAGCGCCGGTTTCGCAAGAAGCACAATTACCGGCAGATTAATAAGCGCCATCAGGCCCATAAGTACATCTGCTGTGTCCCACACTACGCTGAAATCCATAGTTGCTCCCATACATACGATCAGAGCCGCTGCGATACGGAATATGTTCATGATCATTTTTTTCGGTGTTTTGTCACAAATGTAGCGAAGCCCCATTTCCGCATAATAAAAGTTTCCGATCAGTGTGGTAAATGCAAATAAAAACAGAGCAACGGTAATAAATACAGAACCAAAACCTCCCAGAGAACCTGCAACAGCCTCCTGCACATAAGGCATTCCGGCAATTCCCTCTTCCGGTACTACTCCGGAACACAGAAGCATAAATCCTGTAGCACTGCAGATCACAATTGTATCAATATAAACAGAAAGCATCTGAACAAGTCCCTGCTTTACAGGATGAGACACACCCGCAGAAGCTGCGGCATTTGGAGCAGAGCCCACACCGGCCTCGTTGGAAAACAGACCTCTTTTTACTCCCTGCATGACGGCTGAACCTGCAAATCCGCCGAAAATTGCAGAAATATCAAACGCGCCTTTAAAAATTGATACGATCACTCCCGGAAGAAGATTCAGATGTGTGATCACAATAAACAGAGAAACCGCTATATAAAAGATTCCCATTACCGGGACAATAACCTCTGTAATTTTGGATATGCGTTTGCTGCCACCAAAAATACAAATGCCAAAAATAACTGCAAGAATCAGACCTATAACAAGTGGTGTTGTTCCTGGCTGATAGAAATCATATCTGCGGAAAGAATCTGAAATGTTAAAAGCAGCAACCATGTTGAAGCCGCCCATATAAGTTACAATAAGAACTGCCGCAAACAAAACTCCCAGCCATCTTTTTTTCAGCACAGCCTGAATATAGTATGCAGGGCCTCCGTAAGAGCTTCCGTCAGCAGCTTTTCTTTTATAGATCTGCGCCAGTGTACTCTCAATGAACGCAGATGCGCTTCCCAGAAGCGCGATCAGCCACATCCAGAACATAGCTCCTGCTCCGCCAATGCAAAGAGCTGTGGAAATTCCGGCGATATTCCCGGTTCCCACCCTGGACGCAGTAGAAACCATCAGAGCCTGAAAAGAAGAAATTGATTTTTCATCATCCTTTGGCTCCATAACCACCTTAATGGCTTCTTTCAGCGCTCTGAACTGGACGCCTTTTGTTTTGATGGTGAAATAGATCCCGGCGCCTACAAGCAGGATAATAAGAATATAGCTGTACATCCAGTTGCTCAATGTACCTATAACTTTCCCATACGCCTCAACAATTCCTGAAAACAATTGTCAGTACCTCCTGTTTTTTATTGTGCGTAAAACATGGATATTTTACCATAAAATCGAGGGTTCTGACAAGAAAAAAGAATGAGCAGCGCCGGAAATCATGTCGCATAAACAATAAGCCGGGCCACCCATTCTCAATTATAAAATTTCAGATATTTTGTTATTTCCCGATAATCAGATCATAACTTTCTGCAATCATTCGTTTTATGTCCTGATCCGGAATACTTCCGTCTAAAATCACGGTATTCCAATGTTCTTTATTCTGATGATATCCGGGAATCACGGAATTGTAAGTATTTCTCCAGAAATCTCTCCAATCCGGATCCACCTTGACATTGATCCGCATCTGCCCCTGGTACTCGTATGTCCAGAGAAAAGCTTTTTTATTTTTCTTATACCTTACAAGTATCCAGTTAGGATCATGAAACGGCGTATCCTGATACACCTCGGGAAATGTCATTCCATATTTTAAAATTTCTTCCCGTGTTGTCATCCCTGAAAAATCTTCCATTTGGACCACCTATCTGTTTATCTCCATCCCACAGGGCAGCGCCTCACCGGCCGCCATGCGATCTCCTGTAACTGTCTCGTACAGCCGGAACCCGCCGGAAAAATTCCTGCAGTCAAAGCCTTCCTGAGCCAGAATCCGGTATGCAATATAGCTTCTCAGGCCGCTCTGGCAAATAATGTATACTTTTTTCTTTTTATCCAGTTCCGAAAGTCTGTCACGAAGCTCATCTACCGGAATATTGATAAATCCCTCAATATGTCCTCTTGCATACTCTCCCGGGGTTCTTGCATCCAGAAGAATCACACTTCCGTCCCTCGGAAGATTTTCCACCTCCTCTGTAAAAAACTGCTTCAGTCTTCCCTCTGCAATATTCTCGATCATAAAGCCTGCCATATTTACAGGATCTTTCGCGGAAGAATACGGAGGCGCGTAAGACAGATCCAGTTCCTTCAGCTGAAGGGCTGTGATGCCTGCATACATGGCAGTTGCGAGCACATCAATCCTCTTGTCCACACCGTCATAGCCTATGATCTGCGCACCCAGCAGCTTATATGTTTTCTTCTCAAAAATCACTTTCATGGTCATGACTTTTCCGCCCGGATAGTAGGAGGCATGGCTGGCAGGGGACAGATAAACCTTATCATAGTCAATTCCTGTCTGTTTGGCAGTGCGCTCGTTAATTCCGGCGGAAGCTGCGGTCATGTCAAAAACCTTGATCACTGAAGATCCCAGTGAACCGGGATAGCGGCTGTCTCCTCCACAGATATTGTCTGCTGCAATGCGGCCCTGCTTATTTGCCGGACCTGCAAGGGATATCAGAGCTTTTTCTCCTGTAATGTAATGCTTTACTTCCACAGCATCGCCTGCTGCAAAAATATCCGGCGCAGAGGTTTCCATACGATCGTTTACCACAATGCTTCCTTTGATACCAAGCTCCAGTCCCGCCTCTTTTGCAAGGTGAGAATCCGGCGCAACGCCGATCGCAAGGATCACCATATCTGCCTCCAGAGGCTGCTCGTCCTTCAGAAGCACGCGGGTTCCCTTCTCGCCTTTTTCAAAGCCTTCCACTGTATGGCCAAGCATCAGCTTTACACCCCTGCTTCTCATTTTTGCATGTACAAAAGCTGCCATATCTCCGTCAAGAGGGTTCATAAGCTGCTTTGGTCTCTGGACTATGGTAACGTCCAGTCCCAGCTCCCGGAGATTTTCCGCAAGCTCCAGGCCAATATATCCGCCTCCGGCAAGCACTGCCGACTTTGGCTGTTTTTTCTCCACAAACTCCCGGATTTTCAGAGTACCTTCTACTGTACGAAGGGTAAAAAGATTATCCAGATCTGTTCCGGGAAGCTTCGGCCATACCGGTTTTGCCCCAGTGGAAATGAGAAGTTTATCATAAACCTCTTCAAAGCTTTCCCCTGTATCCATATTTTTTACTACAACTGTTTTTCTCTCAGGAAAAATTCCTGTCACCTCATGCCGCACCTTCATGGTGATCTGAAAGCGCTTCCAGAAACTTTCCGGGGTCTGAAGAGTCAGTTCTTCCTTATTCTGGATCACACCGCCAATATAGTAGGGAAGTCCGCAGTTTGCATAGGAAACATAACCTGACTTTTCAAAAACAATGATCTCTGCCTTTTCGTCCAGCCTTCTGATTCTTGCTGCTGCAGTGGCTCCTCCTGCAACGCCTCCGATGATAACAACCTTCATTTTATCTTTCCACCTTTCCCCGGTAGCTGTTAATACCTCCAAGATTTGTAACCTTTGCATATCCCATCTGCTGAAGCTGCGCCACTGCCATACGGCTTCTTGCTCCGCTTAAACAATATACAAAAAGCGGCGCGGCCTTATCGATCAGCCTTTCCACCTTCTGAATTTCCTGAAGAGGAATATTCCAGCTTCCCGGAACTCTTCCCTCCAGATATTCCTCCTGAGTTCTTACATCAAGAAGAACTGCATCCTTTGTGTTTTTGTAAGTCTCAATTCCTTCATTAAAATCCGGTCCTTTAAAGAAATCAAATAATCCCATTCTGTTTCCTCCATCTTTCCTGCAATAATTTATCTGATCTGCCTTTCGGCCTGCTCATCTGTTTATACTGATACGTTTTTACTCTTATATCGCTCCGGTCAGGTTCGCGCCATTCCATCCACGCTTAACACTACGCCTGTAATATAAGAGGCCTCATCTGATGCAAGAAACACAAATGCATTGGCAATATCTTCCGGCTGTCCCAGCCTTCGAAGGGGAATCTGTGCGATCATAGGCTCGATCACGCTCTTTGGCACAGCCTTCATCATATCTGTTTCCGTAATTCCCGGCGCCACTGCATTGACGCGGATTCCCTTTGGCCCAAGCTCCCTTGCCAGAGAAACCGTCAGTCCGTTCACTGCAAATTTAGAAGCCGGATAAGCGATCCCGCTTGGCTGTCCGTAAAGACTGACCATAGATGAAGTACTCAGAATTACACCGCTGCCTCTTGCAATCATACACTCAGAAGCAGCTCTGGTGGCATTAAACACACCTTTTACATTCAGATCCATTACTTTGTCAAAGGCTTCCTCTGTATACTCTGTAAACGGAGTACTCTCCGATACCCCTGCATTGTTTACAAGAATATCCACGCATCCATATTTGGATGTTGCTTCCCTGAATTCATTTCTCACACTTTCCAGACTGCTGAGATCCGGACTGATGCCGGCAATAACCCTGTCCGGATATTTTCCCCTCAGGCTTTCCACTGCTTTATCTGCAGATTCCCTGGAACTTGCAGCCAGAATCACTGTAGCGCCCTCTCTCAAAAAGGCATCTGCTGTGGCATATCCGATTCCTCTGCTTCCGCCTGTGATAATTGCTACTTTATCTTTTAACCTCATATAGGATACCTCCCTGTTGTTTATGTACGTATCATACTCTTTTGGAAATATCCTGTCTGTGATAATGTCACTTAACTACAAAAGGGATACAGACATCATCTGTATCCCCATCTATCTTTCGAATTTTTATACATTATAATTTGCGATATAATCCTTTCACACTTTCATACAACTCACAGAAAAGTTCTTGCCTTTCTCTGTAATATCGCACGTTTGTCCTAATCGGTTCCGTTACGTCCGAACACACGCTTACCATTTTTTCACATGCCTCAGAAACAGAACCATAAACACCGGTTCCCACAGCCGCCAAAATCGCCGCTCCCAGGCAGGCCTCTTCCTCAACTTCCGTAGTATAAACAGGCATATCGAAAACATCCGCCTGAATCTGACGCCAGGTTTCCCCCCTTGCTCCGCCACCGGAAGAAATCAATCTTTTCTGACAGATTCCCTTTTGGTCAAAAATAGATTTGCATACCTTTAAATTATATATAACGCCTTCCATTACAGCACGAATCATGGCCGCCTGGTCATGAATCAATCCCATTCCAAAGAATACTCCCCTTGCCTTGGGATCATTCCAGGGCGTACGCTCCCCTGCCAGATATGGGAGAAAAAAGAGACCGTCACACCCTGGGCTGATTCTGCCAGCTTCTTTATCTAACATTTCAAAAGAACTGTCTGTTTTTAACACTTTATTTCTAAACCAGTTTAAAGTATTTCCGCCATTCATTGCTCCTCCCTGAAAAATATATGTATCAGGAATTCCATGACACCAAAGCTGTAGTCTCATTTCCTCATCCAGAACAGAAGCTTTTGTAACAGCAGCAAGCTGCGAAGACGTACCGATATTACAGGAAATAATCCCTTCCTCCGTAACACCGTTTCCAATAAGTTGGGAAGCACAGTCACCTGTTCCCACAACCACCTTTGTTCCTTTGCAAAGTCCAGTTTCTTTTGATGCTGTTCCAGAAATTTCGCCGGCAGTTTCATGGGAATACATTACCGAAGACCAGACATCTTCTTTCAGATCAAGTCTACGAATCAAAGTCTTACACCATTTTTTATGTTTTATATCAAAAGCCAGAGTGGCGCTTGCATCGCAATAGTCTGTGGCCTTCTCGCCAATCAACTGATATCGTATATAATCCTTTGGTGAAAAAACAGTATGTATCCTTTCGTATTCTGACGGACAATTTCTTTTTAACCACAAAAGCGAGCAAATCAACATTCCCGTACCCGGACAGTTCATCAATTCTTCTGTAATCAGAGCACCTGCCGCTTCAAGTATTTCTTCCTTTTCCCGAACAGATCTCTGATCCAAATGGATAAGACTGCTGCCGATCACTCTTCCCTCTCGATCCAGAGCCACAAGCCCATGCATCTGTCCAGACAATCCTACTCCTTTGATTTGCTCCGGCAAAATTCCACTCTTCCGTAAGCACTCTCTGATTGCAGTTTTGGTACGCTCCCACCATATACCAGGATCCTGCTGTGCATATCCCGGACAAGGTGTTTTCACCTCGTAACCAGCCTGTCCTATACCTTTTATTTTTCCTTTTTCATCTGCAATTAATACCTTTACACTGGAAGTTCCCAGATCAATTCCCATAAGATATGCCATAGGTTCCTCTTTTCTACAATAATACTTTGTCAAAAAATAAGTGATTCAGACATCTGTTTTCTTTTCTAACACTTTTTTCACTGAATCCTTTATATATTCTTTAGAGATACCAAACTTATGCGAAAGAAAATCGCGACTTCCTACTTCTCCAAAACAATCTGGAATACCAACTCGTGATAAAGGTACCTGTATATTCTCAGATAACACTTCCGCTACAGCAGATCCCAGCCCACCGATTTTATTATGGTTTTCAGCAGTAACGACTGCTCCTGTTTCTTTCGCACATTTTATAATTAGTTTAGTATCCAAAGGTTTAATTGTAAACATATCTACAACCCGGACACTGATATTTTCTTTTGCAAGTTCTTCTGCTGCCAGAATAGATTCATAAACCTCAATTCCTGAAGCGATAATTGTAGCATCGCAACCATCCCGTACAACAACTCCCTTGCCAATCTGAAACTCCTGATTTTCCTCATAATAAGCCTCGGCCTGTTTTCTTGGAAAACGGAGATAAAACACACCATACTCTTCTACAATTTTTTTCAACATACCGCGAAGCAAAACCGGTTCTGCCACATCCAATATTTTTATGCCCGGAAAAGCCCTGTAAATAGCTATATCCTCAAAAGGCATATGCGTTCCCCCGTTTGCTTCTGCTGTAATCCCCGGATCCGATCCAATAATCTTTAAGTTGGCCCGATTATAGCACCCAGATAAAAACGTCTGGTCTGCACATCTTCTCGATGTAAATGTACCAAAACTGTGGGCAAATGGAATTTTTCCTTTTACTGACATTCCAGCCCCTATACCCACCATATTTGCTTCCATGATTCCGACATCAAAAGCCTGATTTGGAAATTTATGAAACAGATGAGAAGTTCCGATAGCTCCTGCAAGATCCGCTTCCAAGTAAACCACATCCTGATTTTCTATCATTAACTCTTCCAGAGTTTCAGCAAATACTTTCCTTAATTCTGCCATATGCTCTCCTCCTTTCAGACTGCTGTCTGAATCCCCAGTTCCTGATAAAACTCAGAAAGGTTTTCTTTTTTTACAGCTGTAGAATGACAATTTTTCATAGATGCATAAAACTCCACCCCTGCTCCTTTCACTGTATGAAGTACAAGAACTACCGGTTTTTCCTGTTCTCGCTTCGCCTGTTCCAAGGCAGTAAAAATTTCATCCGTATCATTTCCATTTTCAACAGAAATAGCCCTGAAACCAAAAGCCTCAAATTTACGTTCAATACTTCCAAGACAACAGATTTCATCTGTTGTCCCATCTAATTGTTTTCCATTTGCATCCACCAGTGTAACCAGGCGCGTAAGCTTCTGATGGGCTATAAAAAGTGCTGCCTCCCACACCTGTCCTTCATTCAGTTCCCCATCACCTAAAATCAGATATGTATAATTTTCTCTTCCGGCAAGCTTGTCTGCAAATGCTACTCCCGCAGCCAGTGAAGCCCCCTGCCCCAGCGATCCGGTTGTCATATCTACTCCCGGTGTCTTATTCCGATCTGTATGACTTGGAAGAATCGTATCATTCTGGTTCAAAGTATCCAAAATATTTTCATCAAAATACCCTCTTGCAGCCAGCGCTGCATATACTGCTGGTCCGCAATGACCTTTGGAAAGAACAAGATAATCTCGATCCTGCTTTTCTGGTTCTTTAGGATCAATATTCATAACACTTCCGTAAAGCACTGCCAGGGCATCTGCGATTGACAAAGAACCACCTACATGACCGGTTCCTTTCGACGCAATAGTGCGAAGAATATTTTTACGAATCTGGACCGCAAGCTCTTTTATCTCTTTTTCATTATATTTCATTCACACCACCCTCCTTTTTCCATACAGCACGGAAACTCCTTCCGTAAGCATCTGCTGTTTTCACAGCTGCAAAAACACTTTCTTCATTTACTGGAAATGGCATGTTGCTCCAATTACTGTGCATGGAAGCCTCTGCTATCTTCCTAATATTTTCATCTGTATTAGATACATATAGATCTTCCAGACACACTGGCAGTCCCACACTCATACAGAAATCAAGAACTTGATTTAACCTCGTTTTTTCTGTACACTGCGCAATCAACTGCACAATACAACCAAAGGCAACTTTCTCTCCATGCATAGTTTTTTCACTATTTTCTACTACTGTAAGACCATCATTAACAGAATGAGCTCCGGAGGTAGCATTATTTTCAAATCCAAGACCGCTGAGAAGAATATTAGTCTCAATAATGTTTTCCAAAGCATCCGTCACAACATGATTTTCACATGCAATTTTTGCCAGTACCCCATATTTCATAAGAGATTCGTAGCATTCGCGTGCAATGGCTTTACCCGCTAACGTCTGTCGAGTTCCACCATTTCTATGATAGACCAGATTTGGAGTATCAGATTGCGCCGTAGATTCCGCCTCAATTAACGTTGCCAATGCATCTCCCATTCCGGAAACCAGAAAACGTACCGGTGCTGATGCAATAATCTTACTGTCAACAATCAAAACACTTGGACTATGGTCATAAAAAAATTCACCCTCGTGAGATCCATCTTCTCGATATATAACAGAAAGAGAGCTTGTAGGAGCATCTGTAGCAGCAATCGTAGGAACCACCAAAAACGGCAGGTTTAATTTTGTTCCAACAGCTTTTGCCACATCTATTGTTTTCCCTCCGCCAATGCCAATCACCAAATCAGAATTCCATTCACAAAGCTCATTACAATGCTTATTAATTAAATCTCTGGTAACTTCTGAACAAAAAGCAACTGCTCTGAGTTTACAATCACTATTTGCATAAATTAACCGAAGTCTTTCTGAAAATTCTTCGTATAAAAATTCATCAATAAATGCTACTATACGTTTTCCAAACTTATCTGTGTAAAATTTTAAATTATCAAATTCACCCGGTCCCTGCACATATCGCTCTGGTGAACACCAGCCTCTGGTAAATATTTTCTTCTCCATATTACAATCTCCTTAGAAGCATTTTATAAGAACTTTTCCATCCTTGGCATATTCTTTTGTTTCAAATACATGCTGAATATCTTCCAGTTTTTCTATTTTAGTAATAATATCTTCTGTTTTTATAATTCCTGCCGCCAGAATACGCACTGCCCTCTCAAAAGTATCAGGGTTTACAAAAGATCCTTTAATTGTCAATTCTTTTTTAAATAATTCAAACGGTTTCAAATTCATCACATCGTCTGGTCCCGTTAAACCAAAAAGCATAACTGTTGCCCCTTTTCCTGCATATTTCACTGAATATTCTGCCGTAGAAATTAATCCTGCACAATCAATGACCTTATCAATATTGGAAACCTTATTATCTCTGAGAACTATATCCAAATCATCCTCCAATGGATTAATTGTAATATCTGCGCCAAGTAGCTTTGCTTTTTTGCGTCGTTTTTCATTAGGCTCAGCTGCAATAATGGTGGATGCACCTGCATAACGCGCCAGCTGTACCATAATAAGTCCGATATTTCCTGTTCCTACAATCAAAACATTATCTCCAAGCTTCACCTCTGTCATATCAAGACCGTGAAGACAGCAGGAAATAGGTTCAATCATAGCAGCTGCTTCATCACTGATGTGAGCCGGAATCAGACATACCGTTTCCTCCGGAACTGTAATATATTCTGCAAACGCTCCGTCAAGAGCTGTACCCAGTCCTTTCATATTCGGACAAAGATGCTTTTTCCCATTCATGCAGAAATAACAGGAACTACAATAGCTATTTGGATCTACACTAACGCGATCCCCTGCTTTTAACTTTTTCACCTGTTCTCCCGTCTTCACAATCTCCCCAGAAAACTCATGCCCCAAAGTAACCGGAGGATTCACTTCTGCAGATCCTTTTTCTCCATAAAAAATATGTACATCTGTTCCACATATCCCACAATATTTCACTTTGATCAAAACATCCTTCGGACCAGGTTCTACAACTGGAATATCTTCTACAACCAGTTTTCCTTTTTCATAAAATCTTGCTGCTTTCATATTTACCCTCCTGCTGTATCAATTTTCGCTCTTATCTGTTACTACCTGAAGAAGAACCGCTATAATGATAATAAATCCTTTGATGATTCTTTGAGGATAAGCCGGAACCGACAAAAGATTCATGATATTGCCGATCAATGCAAGCGTCAACGCACCGATTACTGTCTTTGTCACAGAACCTTTACCGCCTGCTAAGCTTGCACCACCAATAACACATGCTGCAATCGCATCCAGCTCCTGACCTTCTCCAATTGTAGAGTTTCCTACATTAGATCTTGCCGCAACAAAAACCCCTGCCAGCGTTGCTAAAACAGAACTTATTACATATACAGATAAAATATATCTTTTCACCCTGATACCAGAAAGCTTTACTGCCTCTGTATTACTGCCCACTGCTACTACTATCCTTCCATATGCAGTATATTTTTCCACCACAATAAAGGCAATTATAATCAAAAGAGTAATCCATATAATCGGATAACCAAAGTTCTTAGATGTTAATGAATTTAAAGTTCCGTTTTTCAGACTTACAGGTGTAGCATTTGTAATCGTATATGCGATACCTCGGGCTATAGTCATAACCGCCAAAGATGCTACAAAACCTTGAAAATTTAAATACGCTACAAGGATTCCAGTAAACACTCCCAAAATCAGCCCGCAAATAACTGCAACCACAATAGAAAATCCCCATGGGATTCCCGCATCTCTCATCAAAACAGCTGTCAACGATGAACCTACTGCCATCACAGAACCTACTGAAAGATCAATTCCTCCCGTAAGTATTACCATCAACATACCAATAGACACGAGGATTGGTCCTGCCTGCTGCAAAAGTATGTTTCTTAAGTTTAAATAAGAAAAAAATTTATCCGACATCAGACAGCATATTAAAAATAATGCAAAAAAGATGATGTATGTATTGTTATCCAGAAGAAAACGTATTGTCTTGTTTTCTTTTTTCATTTCTTATTCCCCCTGTCCCATCGCATATTTAATAATCGTATCTTCACTGAGATATTCTTTTCCCAATTCGCCAGTTACTCTTCCCGAATTCATAATCATTGTGCGATCACACATTCCAATAATCTCTGTCATTTCTGATGAAATCATAATAATTGCTACCCCTTGCTCAGCCAGACGATTCATAAGTTCATAAATTTCCACTTTTGCACCTACATCTACACCCCTTGTAGGCTCATCAAATATTACGCAACGACAATCTGCAGATATCCATTTTGCAAAACTTATCTTCTGCTGATTTCCACCACTTAAACTGGAAACATTATTTTCCATAGAACCATATTTTGTAGACATTTTAGACAACAGATCTTTTACATATTCTTTTTCCTTCTTATGTTTCAAGAGTCCATGCTTTGTTATCTTTTTTAATGAACTTAATGTAGTATTAATTCGAATGCTTTGATTGACCAAAAGGCCCATACTCTTGCGGTTCTCCGAAAGATACCCCAGACCAGCAGAAACTGCATCTTTGGGTTCTCTGAAATATACCTCTTTTTCCATAAATGTAACTTTTCCTGAAGACATCCTATCTGCGCCAAAAACAGCCAACATAGTTTCAGTTCTCCCAGAACCAACCAAACCAGAAAATCCAAGTATTTCTCCAGAACGAACTTCAAAGCTTACATTTTCTACTTTGTTTTCCACATATAAATTATCTACTTTAAGTACTACATCTCCTATTTTTGCATTTCTTGAGGGGTACATTTGTGTCAGTTCTCTTCCTATCATCATCTGAATCAAATCATTATTAGTCGCTTCACAAACCATTCCCTGCCCTGCATAACATCCATCCTTAAGCACAGTGTAAGAGTCACATAATTCAAAAATTTCATTCATATGGTGGGATACAAAAACAATACTGACACCTTCTTCTTTTAATTTTCGAATTACTTGAAATAACTTTTTTATTTCTGCTACAGTTAAAACTGCTGTAGGCTCATCCAAAATAAGAATTCTTGCATTTCTTGTAAGACATTTACATATTTCTATTATTTGCTGATGAGCAACACTAAGTTTTCCTACTTTTTCTTTTGGAGAAATTGTGTCAAAACCTAACTCCTTCAGTTTTGTTTCCGCTTCCTGATTCAGCTTTTTCCAGTTAATCAATTTCCCTTTTTCTGCTAATTTATCAATAAAAATATTTTCTGCAACTGTCAAATCAGGGGCTAACATAAATTCCTGATATATAACAGCAACCCCTTTTCTTTTTGCATCTAAAGGAGAACTGATGGTTACTTTTTCTCCATCTATATAAATTGAACCAGAATCCTTTGAATAAGCTCCTGATAAAATTTTTATCAAAGTTGATTTGCCAGCCCCATTTTCTCCCAGCAATGCATGAATCTCACCAGGTTTCAGCTTTATCGAAACTTGATTTAATGCATGAATTCCCCCAAACGATTTACTGATATCCTTCATTTCCAGACGCCATTTGCTATTTTCCATAAGTACACCTCTATATGAATAGGGCTGCATAAACAGCCCCATTCTTTCATTCTGCTATTAACAATGAGCCCTTTCTATTAGAATCCATACTCATAATGTTCTTCTACATTTTCTTTTGTAACAGCTACTGCCTCTGTCAAAGTAATATCTTCATAGCTTTCCGGATCTGCTCCATTAACAAGGATGTCCTGAGCAATCTCCATACCACGCTCTCCAATTTTAACAGGACTGTTTTCTCCAATTGCCAAAATCTTTCCTTCTTTTACATAATCATAACCCTCTTTACTTCCATCTGCGGCACTGATTAATTTAGCGATCCCTTCATCCCCATATGTAATCCCCGCATTATCAAGAGCTGTCATAGCGCCAATCAACATGGGATCATTCTCTGCCATCACAAGATTTACATCCGGATTGGCTGTAATAAGATCTTCTGCTGCAACCAAACCTTCATCAATTGTCCAATTTCCCCAACCCTGTCCTGTGATTTCAAATTTCGCCTCCTCATTTACTGCCTTTCCAGAACTCACAATGGAAGCTTCCATCTCTTCAGCCGCCTTCCAGGCTTCCTCCTCTGTACATCCTGTTCTCTGCATAATAATACCAGCAAACATGCCATCTCTTCGCTGCGTACCTGCAATAGATCCGGTATTTCCACTCAGAAGAACTGCACTGATTTTATCGTTTTCGTCCAAAGTCTCTGCATAGACCTTACCTACCTGAAGACCATTCTGTTCATTATCAGAATATACTGTGGTAACCTGCATACTTATATCATCTACACCGGAATCTAAATTAATAACTGGAATCTCCGCATCAAAAGCTACCTGCTGACTGGCAGTAGCAGCACTGGGATCTACACAGTCTAAAAAGATTAAATCTACGTCAGAAGCAACCAGTGTTTCCATATTTTCAAGTTCTTTTGTAGTATCATCATTTGCATCTAAAACAGTACATTCCCAACCAAGTTCCTCGCACTTCTTACTGACAATATCACCAATTGCAGCATAATACGAACCATTTGCTGTTCTAAGAGCAAATCCAATAGAAAAACTCTCTTCTTCGGCTGAAACTGTCATTGGACAAAATGATGCAGCCATAATTCCAGCTACCATAACTGCTGTTACTTTTTTTGTTGTTTTTTTCATGTTTTTTCCTCCTAACATTGATAATTGTTTTCTTCGTGATAGAAAGCTTCCTCTTTGTTTCAAATGATTGTTTTTGATTGTTTATCGTTCTTTCTCGTTTTGTAATCACATATTATCACAATATTTGATTGATTTCAAGTGTTTTTCACAATATTTTTGTTGTTTCTGTATTATTCCTTTCCAATCATTCACTTTCTCGCTTTATTTCAATCATTTTCGATCATTTATGTATTGACAAAATAACTGAGCTACCGTATAATGCAACTATTAGAACATACCGTACCTGATCTAACCTTATTTTTATCCTTTCAGCATCCGTGTCTCGATCAGGAACCAATCACCTCATACGTATATTTTAATTTTTTGAAAGGAGTTTTGATAATGAATCATTCACAAATTTTATCAACTGTAGACCATACTCTTCTGGCTCAAACTGCAACCTGGGAGGAAATCCGCTTGGTTTGTGATGATGCCATTCGCTTTGGAACCGCATCCGTCTGCATCCCACCATCTTATGTAAAACAAACTAAAGAGTATGTCGAAGACAAAATACCTGTCTGTACAGTAATCGGCTTTCCCAATGGGTACAGCACTACAGAAACCAAAGTATTCGAAACCAAAAATGCAATCCAGAACGGGGCAGACGAAATCGACATGGTAATTAATATTGGCTGGCTCAAGGACAAGAAATACGATCTTCTGTTTGAAGAAATACAGGCTCTGAAAGCAGCCTGCGGCTCTCATATACTTAAAGTCATCATTGAAACCTGTCTACTGACAGAAAATGAAAAAATCCAGATGTGCCGGATTGTAACAGAAGCCGGTGCAGATTATATTAAAACATCTACAGGCTTTTCTACCAGTGGTGCCACCTTTGAAGACGTAGAACTTTTTTCAGAATATGTAGGACCAGAAGTAAAAATCAAGGCCGCCGGCGGTATTTCTTCTTTTGAAGACGGTGAAAAATTCCTCTCTCTTGGAGCCTCCCGTCTCGGTACCAGTCGTCTGGTAAAAATTAAAAAAATAAATATGTAATTACATTGTTAAAAGGGGAAACTTATGTTAGCAGTTGAAAGGCAAAAAATAATCCTTGACTATTTGAAAAAAAATAATGTTGCAACGACCAATGAATTAAGCGCATTGACCGGAGCTTCTTTGGCCACTCTCCGACGTGATCTGAATTCTATGGACCATCAGAGACTTCTTATCAAAACTCACGGAGGAGCCCAGAAACTTCCTGCTCAAATACCTGATGCAGGCTATTCCAGCACCATTCTGGAATCTGATTCCTGTCTGGAACTAAAAAATGCAATTGCCAAAAAAGCATCAGAGTTAATACACTCCAATGATATTGTTTTTATCGGCGCCGGAATGACCTGCAATCTTCTCTGCCGCTATCTGAATAGCAACGACAAAGAAGATATTACGGTTGTTACAACCAATGTAACCGCAGTTATGGAACTAGCATATAATCCTCGAATATCTGTTTTACTGCTTGGAGGAAATGTACATACAGGTACAAACCATGTAGAAACATTGGATGAATATACGGTACAGACTTTAGAAAAATTATATTTTGATAAGGCATTTTTTACTGTTGACGGTATTGATCTAAATTATGGTTATTCTATTATAAACAGAGCGCAGCTTCCTCTTTATAACTATTTGATTGAAAATTCAAACCAGATTTACCTTCTTGCAAATGATGGAAAATTCAACAAACGTACATTTACCTATCTATGTGATATGGAAACTATTCCTAATGTCATTACAAACAGCTCTGTTGAACAATCTTACCTGACCTATTATCAGGAGCATGATATAAATATTTTTACAGTCTAACACAATAGCCCCTATCCTGAAGCGGATAGGGGCTGTCATCCCGAAAAATCACTGCTTATTACTCTTTTTATTCTATCTGCCTTTTACGACACCCTCCCATTCTCCATTTCATACACTATATCCGCCACATTCATGGTAGATTTTCGGTGGGAAACAAGAACTACCGTCTTTTTATCTGACGCTTCACGGAGGGATTTCAGAATAATGCCTTCATTCAGAGAATCCAGGTTTGAGGTCGGCTCATCCATAAGAATAAAAGTAAGCGCAAAATATTGCTACGTTACTCATGAATTACGCTTGCACCAAAATGATAGATGCAAGCGTTTTACTCTATTTTAGTTTTGACAGTTCGTTTTCGCAGTCTCGCTCCATGGGGCAAGCTGTTCCAACTGTTCATCTGACATTTTATCGTCTGGCCGCTGTGATAAGAGATATGTCAGATATTTATAGGTATTCAGATCATTCGCTTTTGCCATCTCAACCATTGTATACACAATAGCGCTGGAAGCAGCTCCTTTCGGACTAGCACTGAACAGCCAGTTCTTCCGGCCAACAGTGAATGGCCTGATTGCATTCTCGCTAAGATTATTGGACAAACTGCAATGACCGTCTTCCAGATAAGTCATCAGGGTGTCTTTCCGATTTTGGGCATAGTTTACCGCTTTCGCCAAACGGGTTCCTTTGTTTGGGCGCTGTTGATCCAGCCAATTCCAGAATGCCTCCAGTATCGGCTTCTCCTTTTCATGACGGAACTGTTTTCTCTGCTCCGCAGTATGATTTTTTGCTTTTGAGTACCGCTC
>OIYW01001187.1_pt1 | contig 18616 bp, 15 predicted proteins | sample 1588351 | NCBI WGS metagenome assembly OIYW01 (sample SAMN03283268) | human gut metagenome | biome: human-associated habitat; material: feces | host: Homo sapiens | place: USA | collected 2013 | reverse complement strand
GCCGGTTCGCCAACGTGGCCTTCAAACTCATCTCTGAAACCACGGGTGAGGAACATATCGTTGTGACCGATGAAAACGGGGAAGTGAGGACAACAACAGAGTGGAATCCTCACAGCCAGAATACCAACGGCAATGATGGTGTAGAGGATGAAGCTGCATGGGATGACCATGCCGGCACCTGGTTCGGACTGACTACCGAGGGCTGGATGGTGGATGTGCAGGATGAGTCGTGCGCCCTGCCTTATGACACCTACACTTTGGAAGAACTTCCCTGCGAGGGAAATCAGGGGTACGAGCTTGTGAAGGTTCCCAACATTACGATTTCTCGAAACAACACCACTATCTACCTTGGCACCATCGACGACCAGTTTGAAGGTGTGCCGGAAATCGGCACCACCGCCACGGTGGACGGTGAACACACAGCGGAACCTGCCGGGGAAGTTACCCTCATCGACACTATTTCCTATAAGAATTTGAAGGTTGGAGAAACCTATAAAATCTCTGGTGTACTGATGGACAAAGAAACGGGCGAACCACTGCTCGTTGGGGAACAGCAGGTTACCGCTGAGTTAGAGTTCACCCCCATCAGCTCGGAAGGGTCGGTGGAGCTGGCCTACACCTTCGACGGCTCCGCCCTGGCGGGCAAGTCCGTGGTGGTGTTCGAAGATCTCTATCAGGACGAGAACGTGGTAGCATCCCATGCGGATATCAACGATGAAGGCCAGACCGTCACTTTCGGCCAGCCTGAGATTCGCACAACAGCAACTATTGATGGAGAAAAGACCGCCCAACCTGCCGAGCAGATTACCATTACCGACACTGTGGAGTACAGCGGGCTGACTGTGGGCCAGGAATATACATTAAAGGGTGTGCTCATGGACAAATCCACAGGCGAACCTCTCCAGGTGAACGACCAGCAGGTGACTTCTGAGGCCACGTTCATCCCTGCCGAATCCAATGGCACTGTGGACGTCTTGTTTACTTTCGATGCAACAGGGCTGGAAAGGAAATCCCTGGTTGTTTTCGAAACTCTCTTCCAAGGCGAAACGGAAATCGCCGGCCATGAGGACATCGAGGACGAGGGGCAGACCGTCAACTTTGTGGAGGAACCAAAAATCGGCACTACCGCTACCGTGGACGGCCAGCACACCGCTGAACCCACCGGCAAAATCGCAATTGTGGATGTGGTGGAGTACACCGGCCTGACCCCTGGCAAGACATACACCATTTCTGGCGTACTCATGGACAAGGCCACGAATCAGCCACTGCTGGTGGATGATGCGGAAGTCACCGCCGAGGTGGAGTTCACCCCCGAATCCGCAGATGGCACCGTGGAGCTGACCTACACCCTGGACGCCAGCGCTTTGGCTGGCACGACCATCGTGGTCTTTGAAACCCTCTATTCCGATGGCGTGGAAATTGCCGCCCATGCTGATATAAACGATGAAGCCCAGACCATCACTATCAACCCCAAGGGCGGTCTGCTCATTCAAAAGACCTCCGAGGACGGCGCGCTGGAGGGTTTCACATTCTTAGTAGAGGGTGAGGGCTATTCCGAAACCTTCACCACCGATGGGGCAGGGAAAATCTACATTGAGGACTTGTCCCCCGGCGAGTATACCATCACCGAGCAGGAAAACGACCTGACCGCCCGCTATGAGATCCCCGCGGGGCAGACGGTGGAAGTCACCGCAGATCAGGCGGCGACCGTGGAGTTCTACAATGCCCTGCTGCGAGGCAAAATTACCGGCCACAAGACCGGGGCGGAGCAGGCTCCCTTGGAGGGCGTCACCTTCGGGCTGTTCGATGCGGAAGCCACTGAGTTCACCGAAGAAACTGCCATCGAAGTAACCACCACGAATGAGTCCGGGGAGTTCAGCTTCGAAACTCCCTACGGCTCTTTCCAGGTGATGGAACTGGCCACCTTGCCGGGCTATCTCACCATGGAAGAACCCGTCGCCGTGGAGGTGAATACGGCGGAGGTGGAGCTGGAACCCATCGCCAACAATCAGACGATAGTCCACATCTCCAAAGTGGACGCGGAAACCGGCGAGGAACTCCCCGGTGCCACGTTGGAACTGTTCGGCCCGGACGGTGACCTGATTGAAACCTGGGAAAGCACAGACATCCCCCACGTCATCACGGGGATGCCCGTGGGTGAGGGTTATGTGCTGAAAGAAACCGCCGCCCCGGAGGGATACCAGTTAGCGGAGGACATCACCTTTGCCGTGGAGAAAACTGCGGAAATCCAGTTCGTGGGCATGGTGGACGAACCCAGCCCGGAGGAGCCAGAAGAGCCTGACGAGCCGGAAACTCCTGATGAACCCGCAGAGCCGGACGAACCTACTCCCAACGTTCCTCAGACTGGCGGCAGCCGGGCAGCCTTGTGGGTGGGTGCGCTGCTCATCCTGGCCCTGGGCGGCTTGGGTATCACTCTGATTCTTCTGAAACAACAAATCAAACTGTAATGTGACGGAGGGCCGCGCCACCCCGCCATAACCTAGCTGCCCTGCAAGCCGAAAATCCCGACTGCGTGGGATGGCTCACCATCCCGGACACCACTGTGGACTATCCCGTGGTGTGGACACCTGAAAAACCGGAACACTACCTCCGGCGGGACTTCTACGGAACCCATGCCAGCGGCGGCACGCCGTTCCTGGATGGACGTAATCAGGCCCAGGCAGAGGGACAGAACCTTATTGTATACGGCCACAATATGCTGGATGGCTCCATGTTCAAGCCGGTGCTTCAGTACCTGACGCCCAACTTCCGTCAGACTCACCAGGATATCTACCTGGAACTGAACGGCGCCCAATATCACTACCAGGTGATCGCGGCTTTGGAGACCAGCACCCGTTCACCGGTATACACCTACACAGACTTGAGTGATGCCGCCGAGATGGAGGATTTCCGCGCCATGTTGCTGGAGGAAACCGGCTTGGACGCCATCCCCCAGGCGGAGGGCTATTTGACCCTCTCTACCTGCAACAACCAGGGCGGGAACAGCCGGGTGCTGGTTATTGCCGCATTTGTGGAGGAGGTGAGTACATGAAAATCACTGTGAAAACGCAGTACCATAGATGTGCGTTTTTGAGCTGTTGTGCGCACATCCCGGCATTTCTGGCCCCGGACACCAGTTCATGCGCGTTCCGGCAGGAAAAACGCATTCCAGAAAGAAAACGCACAAAGGAGTGACGCGATGCTACTAACAGACGAACAGTACGTAATCAAATGGCTGTCTCAGTACGGGCCGCTGCCCAAGACCCAGGTGGTGCGGCTGCTTCGGGAAAAGTCCCCGGCCACGGCGGAGCGGCTGCTGCTGCGCATGAAACGGGACCACCGCATCGCCACTGTAGGGGATGGCTACTATCTGGGCCTGGACCCCTTTTGCACCCCGGATCAGCGGGTCATCTTGGCGGTGTGGGTGCTGCTGCAATTCATTGACCGTGTGGAACCCCTGGCCCACTACCCCGCCACCTATCCCAGCCAGCTGTTCTTTCTCAAGGAGAACACCGGCTACGAGATCGTGGTGCTCTATGAAGGGGAGCAGCACCTGGCAAAGTTGCTCCACCCCCAGGAGGATCTGAAGTACATCTTTGTCCTTCCAAACATCCAGATGGCCGGCGAGCTTCTCCTGCCTCCGGCGCCCTGCCTGTTCTCCACGGTGGAGTTCCAGGGGGCGGAGATGCCTCAAGTCCATTTCTTCGCGGAGGAGATAAGCCATGCTACCTCCTAGTTTTCAAGTGACCCTCAACGCTGTGGAGGGAGAAATGCGTCGGGGCCAGTCGCTGCTAAAAACAACTTGGCAGGCAGCGTTCCTGGAGGACGAGGACGTGGCGTACCACACAGCCTCCCAGCTGGCAGATACCTGCGAGCAGGCGGTATTGTTAGCCCGCTCCCTGCCAGCCTGTACCGGCAGGCCCCATGTGTTCTTCGACATAGACCAGAAATCAGAAGTCCCAACGCCGGTGGAGGTTGGTTTTACCCGGGAGGGCTGGTTCTCCCTGCGGATGCCCATGCTGCTGCCTAGGAAAGAGCGGGGTTCCGCTGCCTATGTGCGGATGCTTCTGCTACCGGCTTTGCGACGCTTCTTCCAGGGAAAGCCTCCCGTACGGATCACCCCCTGCGTGCTGGTGTTCCGCCATGTCTATGCCCGGGACCGCCCCGACCGGGCTTTGCGGGACCACGACAACATCGAGACCAACATGGCCGCCGACTGTGTGGCCCTCTACGTCATGGAGGATGACGGCCCCACTGCCTGCAGCCACTATGAATGCTCCGCCCAAGGGAACCGGGAGCAGACGGAGATCTATGTGGTGCCCCAAGCGGAGTTCCCACAGTGGCTGTTGTCGGAAAAATCCATGCCGGAAGAGGGGGTGGAGCTTCTGCAACATAGGCTGTAAGACCGAAAAAAGCTGTCCCAAATCGCCCCATTTTTTCATGGCCCATGTGGGACAGGCCGGCAGTTGAGAAAAGACCCGAATTTTCCTGGGGTTTTACCAACCTGCAATCCCTAAAATCCGACCAAGAGAGCAGGCATCTTGTCGAGAAAATCTCAGAAGGGAGGTGAGTTGAAATGCCCGTTCTGCGGCCGGACACACTTGTCCAAAATGTGCTGCAAATCCTTGCGGTGACAGGGGAATTTCCCTGGAGTTCTCTGTATCTTCTGGGAAATCTTCCCACGGTGCAGAAAATGGTGTATCGCCTGTCGGAACCGGCCGCCTTTCGCCACCGCCACACAGGAGAGGAGGTGAGGACAAAGCTCTTTGTCCTCAGCGGAAAGGGCCGAGAGAAAAGTTTGCGGTTCTACAAGGGGGCGCTCTCCTTGCTCCACTGGCTCCACCCAGGCGCTTACGAGTATTATATGGAGAACTTCTGGAACCACCACTTCCCCGGTGACGCCGCCCACCGGGACCGAAACCACCGGGTGGCGGAGGCCGTGGCCTTCTGTGCCAACGCCGGGGTGCGGGTGCTTCCCTACGACTTGCCCAGGCTCCAGCAGGAGAAAATCCGCAAGGTCACGCCAAATTATCCCGCCCTGTACCTGGCCCGGGACATGAAGAAGGCATTTCCTGGAGAGGAGAAAAAGACCTTGTTTACCCGGGCGGTGGGGGCGCTGTTCTACCCCGGCGGGTGCTACGCGGTGTACAACACCCGGGACGCCGCCATGAAGTGGAAAGGCATGGGGGAGTTCAAGGCACTCCACAGCCTGACAGAGGTGGCCCGGCTCAATGGCGGCGTCTCCCACCTGGATGGGGCGCTGCTCCTGGGCAAGTCCTATGAGACGGCCATGGAAACCTTGGAAGCCTCTGACCCCCGTCACCCGGAGCTGCGCTTTGACAGCATCTATCCCCACGTCCACTTCCTGGCCCTGAACGATTTTGGCGCACGGCTGCTGGGGATTCTCACCCTCCCGGATTGGCGGGAGCGTCTGCTGGACCTGCTCTTTGAGCCCTCCGCCCGCACCTACGGCCGCGGCACCATGGAATACGATGCTCAGGTGGGCGGGGTGAAAGTCCTTTCCCATTTGGACGGGGACTTGGCCCGGCTTCTGCGCTTTCGGGAGGGGCTGTGGAGCCACAACGGGAAGTTTGAAGTGGTGTGCTTTCCCCAGCAGGCAGAGTTTGTGCAGGAGTTTTTGGGAGAACGGGCAGGGGTTCGGGAAATCCCCATAGAGGCGGTGGAAAAAGAACTGGAGGTGTGACTTGCGAAAGAAAACACGGGAAATTGGCATTGCGGCGGCAATCCTCTTGGGACTTACCGTCCTTTTGTATCTGGGCGGCCTTCTGGGCCAGCTGCTGGAAAACTACGCTGCCTGGCAGCAGGCTGGCGGCATGGCCGGGCAGGCGCAGATCCGGCCGCCCAGCCCCGGCGTCACAGATTGTCTGGGCGCAGCGTTTACACTCTCTGGGCTGAAAGCCATGGGAATTCTGCTGCTGATCGCCGGGGGGCTCGCCGTCTACTTCAAATTCAGCGACCATTTTGGCGGCAGCGGGCAGGATCCCAGGGGCTTCACCGTCAGCAAGGAGGGCACCTACGGCACTGCCTCCTGGATGGGAGAAAAAGAGCTGAAAGAGGTTCTGAAGGTAGAGCCTTTGGAAAAAGCGGAAGATATCCTGTTGGGTAAATGGAAGGGAAAGGCCGTGTGTCTTCCCGCGGACACCCGGCTCAACCGTCACATCGCCGTGTTCGGGGCCTCCGGCACCGGAAAATCCCGGGGGCTCATCCGTCCGGCTCTTTTCAACATTATCCGGCGGGGAGAGTCGGCGGTCATCACCGACAGCAAGGGGGAACTCTACGCAGATACTGCGGAGCTGTTCCGCCGGCACGGGTATAAGGTCAAGGTGTTCAACCTGGTGAACCCGGAGCACGGGGACCCCTGGAACTGCATGGCCGGCTTGGGCGGCGACACCCTGCTGGCCCAGGTGCTCACTAACGTCATCATCGGCAACACCAGCTCGGGAAAAACGGACCACTTCTGGGACAACGGCGAGGGCAACTTGCTCAAGGCCCTGATCCTCTACGTGGATCTGGATCCTGCCCGCAGTCCCCAGGAGAAAAATCTCCCAGCGGTGTATGAGATGCTGCTGCGGTACAGCGCTGCCCAGCTCACCGCCCTGTTCGAGCGGCTTCCCTTGGACCACCCTGCCCGGGGGCCGTACCGTCTATTCTCCCAGGCCAGCGACACGGTGCGTTCTGGTATTGTGCTGGGCCTGGGTACCCGGCTCCAGGTGCTGCAAAACGAAGCGGTGGCCCGCATCCTCCGCCGCAGCGACATCGACCTGACCGCCCCCGGGCGGGAAAAAACGGCCCTGTTCGTGGTGCTCAGCGACCAGGACGCCACCATGACCTTTCTCAGCTCGCTGTTTTTCTCTTTCCTGTTTATCAAGCTGGTGCGCTTCGCCGACAGCACCCCGGAGATGCGCTGTCCTGTCCCGGTGAACCTCATCCTGGACGAGTTCAACAACATTGGCAAGCTGGGCGGCGCGGCGGACGGCTCCGACTTTGCCCGGACTTTGTCCGTGATCCGCAGCCGGGGCATCTATGTGACCCTGGCGGTGCAGAGTCTGGGGCAGCTGCAAAACCGGTACCCCAACAACCTGTGGGCGGAAATCGTGGGCAACTGCGATGTCCAGCTGATGCTGGGCTGCACGGACGATGTGACGGCAGAGTACTTTTCCGCCCGCAGCGGGGACATGAGTATCCAGGTGAACTCCACCATGACAGTCCGCCAGACCATGGCCGTGGCCCAGGTGATCCCTCAGTACCGCCAGACCCAGGGCCAGGGCAAGCGTAGGCTCCTCACCCCGGATGAGGTGCTGCGCCTGCCCAACCAGGAGCTGCTGGTGGTGATTCGCGGCCACAACCTGCTGAAGCTGGAAAAGGTGGACTACACCGAGCTGCCCCTATCCAAGGAGATCGTCCGCAGCAGCGTGCTGGAGTACACGCCGGAGCGGCCTCCCGATGCTCCCCAGGCGTAGGCTCCTTTCTCTAGGGAAGACGAGGCGACCAACGAAAAAAACCAACGAAAGCCGCGGCTGTACAGTGTTTCCAAGCCGCCGGACGGCTTCTAAACCAACTGCCAAAAAAGGAGGACCTATATGCCAAAGGAAATGAGAGAGTACGAAAACCAGGAAATGGAAAGCAACGAATCCCCCGTTCCCCAGGAGGATGAGGAGCACACTGTGGAGGGCATCCAAAAAGAACAAGCCTCAGCGATGGAAGAACCTGCTGATCCCGCTATCCCCCCACAGACATCCGCCCGTAGGAGCCGCGCCACGCAGACTGCGGCCCGACGGTCCTCTGTGGTGGCCATTGGGGCGCAGCTGCAGGCTGAAACCGAGGCGGAAAAGAATCAGAACGCCCTGCTGGACTTAGTGGAGTCCATGAAGTCCCGCAGGGTCCTTTCCGGGACCATTCAAGGGGTGGAGCGGCCGGAGAACAGCCCCAGCCGTTCCATGGCGGTCCTCTACCACGGGGATTTCAAGGTCATCATCCCCGCGGAGGAGATGGTAGACCCTCCCGAGGACCTCCACGGCCTGCCCAAAAGCGAGGTGCTGTTCAGCATGGTCAACCGGCGGATGGGCGCCGAGGTGGACTATGTGGTAAAGGGAGTGGACCAAGAGTCCGGCTTGGCGGCGGCCAGCCGGCTGGAAGCCATGGCCATCAAGCGCCGGGAGTATTACACCGGCGCCGGCCGGGACGGGAACAATCTCCTGTACGAAGGCGTTTGCGCCGAAGGCCGGGTGGTGAGCGTCCTCCGCGGGGGCATCTTCGTGGAGCTTTTCGGTGTGGAGACCTATATTCCCCTGCGGGAGCTGAACTACCAGCGGATGCTGGACGCCACCGGAGCCTATCAGCCGGGGCAGCGGGTGGTGGTGAAGCTGCTGGAGATTCACCGCGCGGACCGGGACCACATCCGGGTGGCAGCCTCGGTGAAGCAGGCATCCGCCAACCCCTATGAGAAAGCTTTGCGCCGGTATTCCGTGGGTAACCGCTATGTGGGGACGGTCAGCATGGTGGACACCACCGGCGTCTTTGTGGGCTTGGACGGCGGCGTGGATTACCTGTGCAGTTATCCGCCCCGAGGCAGGCCGCCCCGGGGCGCCCGGGTGACTGTCCGCATTCTGGGCATCAATCACGAAACAAACCGTATCTGGGGCGTGATCACCCATGCCTCTATGCCCCACTGAGACGAACATTTGTGCAATTTTTTGTAAAATCCTTGTGGAATCGATTTCCGGGGACAGGCTTTGCGCAATCGAACAAATTTTTGTATTTGCCTTGCTTTTTTGCCGGAAATGTGGTAGTATGATAGTGCAGTGGAAGCTTGTGCTCAGGCTTTCAGGTGCGGAGGAAGGTACCCCTCCGCCAGCACCCATCCTGCGGATGGGGAACCTGTTACGGAGCAGCAAAGGCGTGAGGCCTTGCCCTCCACAATAGCGCAAGCTTATTCTGAAAACGTTTGGGCCGGTTGGCCGCTTGGACATGATACAGGGTATCCCTGTGTTTCTTTCCAGCGGACAGCCGGCCTTTTTGTTTTTCAAAAAACTTGGAGGTGGACCCTGTGAAGAAAAAGCGAAAGAAGCCCATGCGCTGCCCTTACTGCGGCGCGCCGGTGGTGTACCGGACTGCGGATGGCATTTACAATGAAAACAAGGCGAATACGATGCTGTATGTGTGCTCCCGCTATCCGGAGTGCGATGCCTATGTGCGGGCCCAGCCAGGGAAAGCTATCCCCCCGGGCACTTTGGCCAACGGAGATCTGCGGGCCCTGCGTCGGGAGACGCACCATTATTTCGACCGGCTCTACACAAGCGGCTGGATGACCAAGCAGGAGGCCTACCGTTGGCTGGCAAACTTCCTGCAGGCGCCACAGTCCCAGGCGCACATTGGGTATTTAGGGGAGTACACCTGCAGGCAGGTGCTTTGCGCCTGCAAGGAGATGCTGGGGAGAGGAGGCGCCAAAGCGTCATGAAACTGACAGCGGAACAGCAGCGAAAGGCGGAGGAGAATATGGGCCTGGTGGGAAAAGTCATCGCGGACAAGGTCCATGGCACGTATTTCGGCAGTTACACCCGGGAGGACCTGTTCCAGATTGGCTGCATCGGCCTGTGCAAGGCGGCGGCCACGGACAAGGGCGGCTGCTTTTCCACCTATGCCTACCGGCTCATTTGGAACGAGATCTGCACCGCCTTGATCCAGACTACCCGGCGGTCCGCGGAGCAGCCCATGGAGCTGCCCGTTCTGGAAATCCAGGGGATAAACGGGGAGTTTACCTCCACCCTAGAGCTGGAAGACCTACTGGAGAGAGGGGAGAGCACCGCTAAAGGTGTGGCGAAGAAAGGCATCCAAGCTTTGCAGCTGCAGCTGAAAGGCTATTCTACCCGGGAGATTGGGACATACCTGGGGGCGCCGGACAACTATGTCACCGCCTGGGAGGCCAAGGCCCGGAAATACCTGCGGGCCTTGAAATAAGAGAAGTATGCCAGAGGACATATTGAAACATAAATAAACACGATGTAACAAACTTCCTAAAAAAACGAGTTTATTACATGGATGTTATAAAATTGATTTTGGATAGAGCTTGTGGTATGCTTTTCTCTGGAAGGCGGTGTGATTGCTTATGCGGAAAAAGATTTTGCGAAAGCGCGATCTCTATCTGAATCAGATGATTGCGTTCCAGGATACGGAATTGATCAAAGTTATGACCGGTATCCGGCGCTGCGGAAAATCCAGCTTGATGAAGCTGATGGCGGAACATCTTCGGGAGAACGGAGTGGCAGATGACCAGATCCTCGAAATGAACTTTGAGTCCATGAGTATTCCGGAGATGGACGCAAGAGGATTTTATGAATATGTCAAAGCACGTATCTGCCCGGATAAAAGAACTTATTTATTTTTTGATGAGGTACAGAAAGTACCGGGCTGGGAAAATGCCGTCAATTCTTTTCGGGTGGATTTTGACTGCGATATTTATATTACGGGTTCCAACGCCTACTTGCTCTCCTCTGAGCTTTCCACCTATCTGTCCGGGCGATATGTGGAAATCAAGGTGTTACCGTTATCCTTCCGAGAGTTTCTGGATTTTCATGGCTATACGCTGACGGAGCGGAAATCGCCGGCGGGCGGAGTCAAAAAGCGTATTATGGATGCCGATGGTGAGGTCTATGACGCAAGAGAACTCTATGACGCCTATACCCGGTTCGGCGGTATGCCTATGTTGGCAGATATTGGTCTGGAAATCAATAGGGTCACGGCTGCTTTAGACGGCGTGTATTCTGCAGCAGTTATCAATGATATATTGGAACGGGAAAAACGGAAAGGGCAGCGAACGATAACCGATGCTGTGCTGCTGCGAAAAATCATTATGTTTTTGGCCGACAACATCGGCAACAACACTTCCGCTACCTCTATTGGGAACACGCTGGCAGGCGAGGGGTTGCTGGAAGATGGAAAGCGAAAAACGAAGCCGGCGGTGCAGACGATTCAGGCGTATATCAAGGCCCTGACAGAAGCCTATTTCTTTTATGAAATCAAGCGTTTCGATATTAAAGGGAAAGAGCATCTGCGCACGTTGGGAAAGTATTACATTGTAGATATTGGCCTGCGGAACTATCTGCTGGGATTCCGGGAGGGAGACAGCGGGCATATTTTGGAGAATATTATTTTCTTTGAACTGATGCGCCGTGGCTATGATGTGGCCATCGGAAAAATAGACAATCAGGAAGTAGACTTTATCGCCACAAAAACAGACGAGAAAAAATATATCCAAGTTACAGAGACGATGAACGCACCTGAAACAAGAGAGCGGGAACTTGCACCCTTGCGTAAGATACGGGATAGTTACGAAAAAATTGTCATTGCTCTGGAGTGTGATCTGACCCAGACGCAAGACGGAATCAAAATTATCCGGGCATTGGATTTCCTTTTGGGAGAGTAAGAACAGTAAGAAGCTAAAAAGAAGGCATGTTGTGAGCAAAATCACAGCACGCCTTTTTTGTTGGAGGGATGAAATTGAAAAGATTCCGATGGGCGATCTTACCCATCCTTTTGTGTTGCAGCGTGTGGCTGCTGTTCCACACGGTGCTCTTTGTGGGGATTGTGCCCTCCTCGTCCATGGAGCCCACCATCCCAGAGGGCAACATCATTCTGGGAACCCGCGTCGTTGGCAGCTTAGGCCGGGGCGACATCATCGTATTCCGCCACGAGGGCGAGACGCTGGTCAAGCGCATTGTGGCGGTGGGAGGGGACACGGTCTCTCTCAATGACCAGGACGGTTCCTTCGCGGTGAATCAGGAATTGGCAACTGCCACCCGGATTCTCATTGTGCCGAAGGACTATTTCTTTGTGGTGGGGGATAACCGCCAGAATTCTTTTGACAGCAGATTCTGGGAGGAACCTTTTGTAAGTGCGAAATGGGTATTGGCTCGTGTGAGAGCCTAAGCCAGATAGGCGTGCAAAGATAACATTTGTTAATTTAGGTGTAGTAGGTAGGATAGTGAGAGTGCTTTGGTACCACCAATATGTAGAGCCAGACAGTGAAATCAACTGTCTGGCTCTACATTTATTCTCAAAGGGTGAGGTCACAGAGACCAATGACCCGCCGCCGTCCGCTCGGACACAAAATCTTGGTAGATGCCCTCCTGGGCGCTCAGCTCCTCATGGGTGCCCCGCTGCACGATGCGGCCTTGGTCCAGCACCAGGATCTGGTCAGCGTTGCGGACGGTCTTCAGCCGGTGGGCGATCATCAGCACCGTTTTCTCCCGGGTCAATGCCTCTATGGCTCGCTGGAGCTGATCCTCATTCTCCGGGTCCACATTGGCGGTGGCCTCGTCGAAAATGACGATGGGGGCGTTCTTCAGCAGGCATCGGGCGATGGAGATGCGCTGTTTCTCACCGCCGGAGAGGGTGGCTCCGCCCTCGCCGATCACCGTGTCGTACCCATCCGGTAGGGCGGAGATGAAGTCGTGGCAGCAGGCTTTCCCGGCCGCCTCCACCACCTGCTCATGGGTGGCGTTGGGACAGCCGAACTTTATGTTGTTCTCGATGGTGTCATGGAAGAGGTACACACGCTGGAACACCATGCTCACCTGCTCCATCAGGGACTCCAGAGTGTACGTCCGCACATCCCGGCCTCCAATGGAGACCCGGCCGCCCTCCACATCCCAGAACCGGGCGATCAGATTGCAGAGGGTGGTCTTGCCGGAGCCGGAGGGTCCCACGATAGCGGTGCTGGTTCTGTCCGGGATGGTAAGGGACACATCCTTCAAGATGGGCCGGCTGCCGTAGGAGAAGTTTACATGGTCGAACACGATGTCGTGGGATCCCGGATGGAGCGCTGTGCCTTTCTGGTCCATCTCCGGGATAGCGTCCACCTGATTGGCATGGTCAATGGAGCTGCCGACCAGCCGCAGGGCGGACACGCCGCTGCCCGCAGACTGGATCTGGGAGAAGATTAGGAAGGAGATGATCACCGCCATCAGGGCATTAGCCAGGGTTAGACTGCCGCTCAGGTACAGCCACACGGCAGCTGCCAGAATCAGCACGCTGAACAGGTGGAGGGCCATCTCCTGGGCCCAGATGTAGGGAGTGAACAACTTTTCCACTGCCAGATTGTTCTCCCGGCTGTCCTCCAGGGCCCGGCGAATCCGTTTGTCCCCCTTGCCGGTGAGGTTGAAGGACTTGATGACGCTCATGCCCTGGAGTTGTTCCAGCACCGCCTCCACCAGACGCGCCTCGTCCCGCTGGCGCTTGGGGGCGATTTTGGCGGACTGTTTCTCCATGCGGGAGAGGAGCAGCAGGTACAGCGCCATCCCGGCCAGGGCCAGCAGGCCGATGCGCCAGTCCCAGAACAGCACGCACAGTAGCATAACGGCGGAGTTGATAAGCCCGCCCAGAATGGTGACCAGTACCATGGCCCCGGCACTCTCCACCTCATCCAGGACAGTAGTGGCAATACCAGTGAGTTCCCCTAAGCTCTGGTCGTTGAAATAGCCCATGGGGATGCGCTTGAGCTTGTCACCCATGTGGAGGCGCTTGTTGGCTGTCATGAAATACCCAGCATGAGTCTGCTGGAGCTGACTGAATCGATTCATGATCGCCCGGCCCAGAATGCTGACCAGCAGCAGAACTAGGGCCTGCCATGCCGGGGCAGCAGAAGTGGAGCCATCCGCCAGGGCTAGGACCACCACATAGATGGCTGCGATTTGGAACATGTGGAAGATAGCATAAAAGAATCCCAGTACCATAGACTTGCGGATATTGCCCTGTTCTTCACCGGCAAAGCGCCAAATCTTTCTCAAAACCTCGATCATGCCTGTTCTCCTTCCTTTACGCCCATGTGAGTCTGCCACATCTCACGATAGAGGGGGCAGGCGTCCAACAGTTTCTCGTGATTGCCGGTGGCCTCGATGCGGCCACCGTTCACCACCACGATCTGGTCCGCGCCGGTGATGGTGCTCAGGCGATGGGCGATGACCAGCACTGTCCTGCCTGTCACCAGTTTCCCAACCGCCTGCTGGACCAGGGCTTCGTTCTCTGGATCGATATAGGCTGTGGCCTCATCCAGCACCACGATGGGGGCATTCTTCAGCATGGCCCGGGCGATGGCGATGCGCTGCCGCTCACCCCCGGACAGGTGTGTGCCGCCTCCGCCTACTACGGTATCATAGCCCTGTTCCAGACCACGAATAAACTCGTCGCACCCGGCGGCCTTAGCCACGGCCTCCACCTCCTGGTCAGTGGCAGTGGGGCGGCCCATACGGATATTCTCCCGGACGCTCTCATCAAAAAGGTAGTTGTCCTGGGATACGAAGGCCACCTGGTCGTAGAGCTGGGAGAGTGGGGTTTTCTTCAAATCCTGTCCGCCCAGAGTGATGGTGCCGGCGGACACGTCCCAGAACCCGGCGATCAGCTTGGCGATGGTGGACTTGCCGGAGCCGGAGGGCCCTACAAAGGCGGTCATGGTGCCGGCGGGGATGGTGAGCGACACGTCGTGAAGCACCTCTTTGTCCGCATGGTAGCCGAAGGACACATGGGAGAGAACGATGTCCCGCCCATGGAACTGCACCGGGGCGTTCCCGTGGTCCTGCTCCTGACCGTTCAGAATTTCATCCACCGAGCCCACGATAGTTCCCACCTTGGCCAGGCTGTCCACAAAGTCCATGGCGGACAATAGCGGCCCGGCGATGCCCAGGGACAGCACGATGGTGGTGATGAAGGTCTCCACCGGCAGGCTCCCACCGATATAAAGAAGCCAGCCCACCGGAAGAATCGTGATCATGGTGGTGGGGGAGATGGATTTGGACAGGGAGATGGGCAGCTGGCAGCTTTTCATCCAGTGGTAGAAGTAGGCGGCGTTGGCCTTCACGCTGTCGGAAAACCGAGCGTAGGACTGTTTCCCTTGATTGAAGGCCTTGATGACTTCAATGCCGCCGATGTACTCCACGATGGCGCTGTTCATGGCCTGGGTAGTCTTGACGGAACCCTCATACTGCTTGCCGTAGTTTGCCATCACCGCCATCATGAAAGCCATGCCCACCGGGATGGAAACCAGGCTCAGCAGGGCCATCCTCCAGTCCAATACGAACAGGTAGATAAGGATGCACACCGGCCCCAGCACATTGGCGGTCATCTCCGGAAGCAGGTGGGCTAGGGGCCGCTCCATGCTCTCCACTTGATCCACGATAACCTGCTTCATCTGCCCGCTGGAGGTGTCCAGGATGATCCCCAGGGGCATCCTGGGGAGTTTCTCCAAAATCTTCTCCCGGATGGATTTCAGAATGGAGAAGGTGGCCTTGTGGGAGATGGACAGGGCCAGGGAATACAGGCTGGCCCGCAGCAGGAACCCTGCCAGGGCCACGGCGCACCAGGTCAGATAGAACGAAAATTCTTGGTTGCCAGATAACAGACCGAGAATGATCTGGGCCGCGGCGAAGTAGGGGGCCATGCCGCACAGCACCCCCGCCACAGCGGAGAGGATGGCCCGAATCAGGCTGCCATGCTGCGCCGCCCCCAGCTCCCACAGCCGGAGCATGGGACTTTGTTGGTTCATCGTGAATTCCTCCTTGCTTTGTTAGTTATTGCTAACTTACTGTGAAATCAAAAGGCTGCACCCAGAAGGGGGGACAGCCTGCTTGATTCAGGGCTGGGGATCGAACACCGTGCCGAAGCCTGCCATGTGGTAGTCGTTGAGCATCTTCACATAGCGATGGGCGGCGGCCCGGTCCATGTTGTGGCGCACCACCTCGAACATGCCGTTAAAATAGGCGGTGACAATGATGTGGATAAATTCCTCTGTCACCTGGCCGGACTTCACGCTCTCACGGCCGATGACTTCCATGTACTGGTAGGTGTACTCTACCTCGATGTCCACCAGTTCGTCCAGGAAACAGGCAAACCGGGTGCCGTGGGCCCCGTCCAGCAGAAGGCGGAACACGTCAAAGTGGTCGTAGATATAGTCCAGCAGATCCAGCTGATGGCGGGCGGTGTACTGCCCCATCTCTGCCCTCTGCGTCTCGCCGGCCAGTTCGTGGAAGTTCTCCTGGATCTTCCGGAACATAGCCCGGAACTCGTCCACCACTGGCTCCACAATGGCTCGAAACAGGCCCTCCTTGTCTCCAAAGCGGGTGTAGATGGATCCAGTGCTGGTGCCCGCCTCCTGGGCGATGGTCCGCAGAGAGGCATCCAGAAAGCCTCTGGATAAAAACTCATCCTTGGCGCACTCCAGCACACGATCATAGACGCCGGGTTTCTGCTTTGCCATACGGTCACCTTCTTTCGAGCATATTCAAAACATCGTTTTATAACGATGTTTTGAATATAGCACACGACATTCCCTTTGTCAAGCCCTGTGCGGGAAAAAAGGACGCAGCGTCTTTTCGACGCTGCGTCCCAGGAATATGTTCGTTTGCTATGCTCCGGCTTTGCGGTTCCACCCCCGGCTCTGCTGCCGGACGGTGACAAAGTTTCGGTAGATGCCGTCCTCTTCCATCATCGACTGGTGCGTACCCCGCTGGGCGATCTCTCCCTCCGAGATGACCAGAATCTGATCCGCGCTCCGGACGGTGTTCAGCCGGTGGGCGATCACCAGCAGCGTCTTGCCCTTCACCAGTTCTGAGATGGCCTGCTGGATGTAGCTCTCGTTGTCCGCGTCCACACTGGCGGTGGCCTCGTCCAGGATGACGATGGGGGCGTCCTTCAGAATGCAGCGGGCGATGGAGATCCGCTGCCGTTCCCCGCCGGAGAGGCTTGCACCACCTTCGCCGATCACTGTGTCAAAGCCATCTGGCAGGGCCATCACAAAGTCGTAGCACCGGGCCTTTCGGGCCGCCTCCAGCACCTCCTCCCGGGTGGCGTCTGGCCGTCCCATAGCGATGTTGTTGTAGATGGTGTCCTGGAAGAGGTAAACCCGCTGGAATACCATGCTGATGTGGTCCATCAGGTCGGAGAGTTTCACCTCCCGCACATCCTTCCCCCGGACCAGCACCCGGCCACCTTTCACGTCCCAGAAACGGGTGAGCAGATTGGCGATGGTGGATTTGCCCCCGCCGGAGGGTCCCACCAGGGCCAGCATCTGGTGCCGGGGCAGGGTAAAGGAGATGTCGTGCAATACGTCTTTCTCCCCGTAGGCAAAGCGCACATGCTGGAACTCCACCTCGGGGGATTCACTGGTCTCCGGAATGGAGTCCCGGCCATCGTCCGGCAGCTCCGGCTCGTGAAACACCTCTTCGATCCGGTCCATGCAGCTGTTCATGACAGTCAGCCGAGTGGCCTGGGTATACAGGGCCTTGATGGGGCCGAACAGGTCAAAGACAAAGAGCATGATGCCTACCAGATAGGGGACGCTCATGAGCCCGGCGCTCTCCAGCGCCAGGGCGATGGCCGCGATAGCCGCCGCCCCCAGGCCGTAGGCCAGGTTCAGCCGCAACTGCCAGGGGGAGTGGCCCTCCTCAAACTGGAGATTGGTGTCGCAGCTCCTTCGGAAGTTGTCCGTCAGCTCCCGGGACTTTTCTCCCAGCAGGTTGTAGGTCTTGATGATCCCGATGCCCTCCACAAAGTCCAGCACCGCCTCTGTAAGGTTTTCGTTCTGCTCCTGTCGCGCCACGGAGTCCTGAAGGGCCTCCCGCTTCATGCCCTGGGCAATGAGCAGCACGACGCCGATGATCACAAGGGCGGCCAGTCCGATCCGGAGGTCAAAGCAGAGCAGGAAGACTACCAGAATGGCCTGAGCGAAGATGTAGCTCATCATGTCCGCCAGCACGGTCATGCAGTTCTCCTCAATGAACACCATGTCGGAGGAGAGGAGGGAGCTGATCTTACCGATGTTGCCCTCGGTGAAGTAGCCCATGGGCATCCGCCGCAGGTGGGCGCCCAGCTCCATCCGCATGTCCGAGAACACCAGAAAACCCGCCGCGGACTGGAGACGGTCGGCGATGCGGTGGAAGAGGACCTGGAGCAAAACACATACCACCATGGCGATCCCGTACCGGAGGCAGTCGCCGGCAGTGATGGTTCCCTCGTAAAAACCGGCCAGTGCCAGGAATGCCAGCATGATTGGCACCTTGGCCAGCAGAGATTTCAGGAACGAAAAGACAAAGGCGATTTGGATCCGCCCTTTGTACCGGCCGGATACCGCCAAAATTCGTTTCATCAGCGGGATCATTGTGCCGCGCCTCCTCTCTGATTCACGCCCCACTGGGCGCTGTCCTCCGCCGCCTGCCAGAGTTTCCGGTATTCCGGGCAGCGGTCCAGCAATTCCTCATGGGTGCCTACATCGGCCACGGTGCCCTGCTCCAGCACGCAGATCTGGTCCGCGTTCACAATGGAGTGGAGCCGGTGGGCGATGACGATGACCGTCTTGTCCCGGATCACCTCAGCGATGGCCTCGTTCATCTTCTCTTCGTTCTCCGGGTCCATGAAGGCTGTTGCCTCATCCAGGATCACGATGGGGGCGTTTTTCAGGATCGCCCGGGCCAGGGAGATGCGTTGCCGCTCCCCGCCGGAGAGCATCTTGCCCCCGTCTCCGGCTATGGTTTGGATGCCATTTTCCAGACGGGAGAGGAACTCCCCGCACTGGGCTTTCTCCGCCGCGGCCAGCACCTCCTGGTCCGTG
>OIYW01001182.1_pt1 | contig 18717 bp, 8 predicted proteins | sample 1588351 | NCBI WGS metagenome assembly OIYW01 (sample SAMN03283268) | human gut metagenome | biome: human-associated habitat; material: feces | host: Homo sapiens | place: USA | collected 2013 | reverse complement strand
ACAAGCCCCCGTAGAAGACCTTTTTGTAGACGATTCAGGACACATCTGGCTACTCATAGCTAACGAATTACTGGAATTAAACAACAAGACCCGTATAACCTTGCCCGGCAAGTATTCCGGAAAATTGCAGGACCTGAATGCCGACAGTACCTCCCTATATTTATTCTATGACACAGGCGAAGTGTCCTGTTACCACATAGCCGACCAAAAAACTGTATACAATATAGCCGCTTATCCTGCATCCGAACAGGCTGAATATCAAAATACTTCTCTCGTCGTCAAAAGTGCAGACGGCTTCTATCAACTACGCAACGGGCGTAAAGGCGGTTTATTCTATTTCAATAGCCACAAACGCACATGGAAAAAACTCTTCGAACAGAACTATACTCTCAACACCCTTATCATTACCCCTAATGGTGAGAAAGCCTATATCAGTTGCATTCACGGGTTTTGGATGATTGACCTCCACACAGGAACACAAAAATACATCCCCCTATTGGAAACCGGAAACGGACAGATTGTCTCTACCGAAATCAGCACTGTCTTTCAAGACCGACAAGGAGGGTTATGGCTCGGAACTTTCAATCGGGGTTTATTATATCATCACCCGTCCATGCATAAACTGACTCATATAGGTCGCAATGCATTTCCCGTCTCCCCGGAAGAAGAAATCAATATTGAATCTTTCGCCGAAGATAAAGATGGAAATATCTATCTGAAAGCTCATTCCCGAATTTATCGACTGACAGTCAATGAGCAGAAATCCCATGTATTGAAGCCGGCAGCTATCCCTACAAATTCTCCTGAAATCCTGAATCGGTTGCCCCCCAACAAGAACCATCATTTCAGAAATAAAGTATACAATACATTATATACCGACACACGCGGCTGGACATGGGCAGGAACTCCTGACGGACTGGAACTTTTTACCAGCGAAAACGACTCTGCCCCACGTATCTTCTATCGTGAAAACGGATTGAGCAATAACTTTATCCAGGGCATTATTGAGGACAAATATCGAGACATCTGGGTAACGACCAGTAACGGTGTCACACGCATCCACATAAATCCGGAGAATAAGAACATCAGTTTCACCCGGTTCAATCAGTTGGACGGTGCTTTGGACGGCGAATACATAAAAGATGCCGTATTCAGTTCTTCCGACGGTACTCTCTATCTGGGTGGTATTGATGGCTTTAGCATATTCCATCCCGACAAGGACTCCATTCATCCGATGCTTCCTGATCCGCCGGTTTTCACAGCCTTACGCTTGTATGGAGAGAAAGTGAATACTGGAAAAGAATATGGCAACCGCATCATCCTGTCCAAGGCTGCTCCTTATACAACCGAAATCGAACTGGACTATAACCAAAACTTCCTGACTTTCGAATTTTCGGCATTGAATTATATCAATCATGAACGCACATACTACCGTTATCAACTGGAAGGTATCGACCCGCAATGGATGAGTACATTTGCAGGAAGACAGGGAAATGCGACTGTAGGGAAAGGTCTTCTTCAAGCTGTTTACACCAATTTACCACCGGGAGATTATACATTCAAAGTCATGGCCTCGGACAATCCTCTTCAGTGGAACGGCAAAGTGACAGCAATAAAATTAACCATCCATGCACCGTGGTGGAAAACAACCACGGCTTATATCCTGTATGCAGTCATTTTATTACTGATTGCTTTCACCGGTAGCCGATTGTATATCTATTGGAGCAGAAAGGAAATGGAACGCAAGCATAAAGAAGAGATTCTATTACTCCGTATCCGCAACCTGATCGAACAAAATAATTCTCTAACCTGTGGCATAGAAGAAACGTCTCCCGACCATCAGCAACAGGACACAGAAGAATCTGCATTTCTGGCACAAGCCATCAAACTGGTGGAACAGAATCTGCACGTCAATGGCTATTCGGTGGAGCAACTAAGCCGCGACCTCTGTATGGAGCGAACGGGATTATACCGCAAACTGGTGACTATGCTCGATCAGTCTCCCAGCCTCTTTATCCGTAACATTCGTCTGCAACGGGCAGCACAACTGATAACAGAGGGCAAGCTAAGTATTACAGAAATTGCGGAACACACAGGTTTTAGCAGTTCCAGTTATTTAAGCAAATGTTTTCAGGAAATGTATGGATGCCGCCCGTCAGAATATGCCGAAAAAGCGAAGGAATCAACGTGATTACTGTTTGTTTCAACCTGATTGTTGTCCGTTTTGCTTGCCTCTGCCCTACTTTTGCTGCATCATAAAGTACTTAAAAACCATGAAAATGAATCTTATTAGAAAAGCCGGTTTCTTGCTTGTATGTGCAACAATGGTTGCAGCAGGCAATGGTACAGCACAAAATGTACAGCGTACCTCACAAGGCATCAAGTGTGCCACACAGGGGATGGATGTCAACGTAGAGTTTTATTCACCCTCCATTGTCAGGGTTTATAAGACGCCCAGTCAGAAATCTTGCAATAAAGAAAGTCTGGTCATTGTCAAAACGCCCGAGTCGACTCCTGTTTCTTTCGGTGAAAAGGGGAAAAATGTGACATTAAGCAGCCGTCTTATCCAAGTGGAAGTGAACCCGGAGACTGGTGGTATCCATTTTTTCGATTCGTCCGGGCAACGTCTGTTGACGGACAAGGATTACGGAACACAATTCACTCCTTTCAATGATGCAGGTGTTCCGTCTTTCAATGTCCGCCAGGCCTTTTTGCTGGATAAAGACGAAGTAATCTACGGTTTGGGACAGCAGCAGACGGGTAAAGTGAACCAACGCAATTAGAAACTGTTTCTCCGCAATCAAAATATGAGTATCTGCATTCCATTCATTCATTCCGTCAAGGGATATGCCCTTTATTGGGATAATTACTCTCCTACTACTTTCCTCGACAATCCGCAAGAGATGTCGTTCGACTCGGAAGTAGGCGATTGCGCTGATTATTATTTCATTTACGGCGGCAATGCGGACGGTGTAATAGCCGGAGTGCGCGAGCTGACCGGTCAGGCCCCGCTCTATCCGCTCTGGACACTGGGATTCTGGCAATGCCGCGAACGCTATAAAAGTCCGGACGAACTCTGCGAAGTAGTAGATAAGTACCGTGAACTGAAAGTACCTTTGGACGGTATCATCCAAGACTGGCAATATTGGGGATGCAACGAAAACTGGAACTCGATGAAATTCCAAAACCCACGCTATATCAACAAAATGGGTGATCCGGAATACATGAAATTCCTCCCGAACGGAGAAGACAGAAATGCTAATTATGGAACGCCACGCATCAAAAGTCCGAAAGAAATGATCGACTATGTACATAAACAGAATGCACATACCATGATTTCAGTATGGGCCTCGTTCGGTCCGTGGACAGAGATGTACCAGAAAATGGATAGCCTGAAAGCATTGCTTCACTTCGAGACATGGCCTCCCAAAGCCGGAGTAAAACCTTACGACCCGTTCAATCCGACAGCACGCGATATGTATTGGGCAGAAATGAAAAAGAACATCTTCGATCTCGGTATGGATGGTTGGTGGCTCGACTCTACCGAGCCGGATCATCTGGAAATCAAGGACAAAGATTTCGACACCCCCACTTATCTAGGTTCATTCCGCAGAGTGCACAACGCTTTCCCTTTGATGTCCAACAAGGGTGTATACGAACATCAACGTGCTACCACTTCCGACAAGCGGGTATTCCTGCTCACACGTTCGTCTTTCCTAGGACAGCAACGTTATGCGTCACATTCATGGAGCGGTGATGTAGTCTCTACCTGGGAAGTGATGAAGAAACAACTGGCGGCAGGACTAAATTACTCACTATGCGGCATACCATACTGGAATACCGACCTAGGCGGCTTCTTCGCACGGAAATATAACAATAATGTACACAATATCGCTTATCATGAATTGCACGTGCGCTGGTATCAGTGGGGAGCATTCCAGCCGATCATGCGTTCACACAATTCCAGTCCGGTAGCTGTGGAAATATACCAGTTTGGCAAGAAAGGAGACTGGGCTTATGACGCACTCGAAAAATATACTCACCTGCGCTATCGCCTTTTGCCCTATCTCTACAGCACTTCATGGGAAGTTACCAACAAAGCGGGCAGTATCATCCGACCACTCATGATGGATTTTCCTAAAGATAAGAAAGTACTCGAGATGGATACAGAGTATATGTTTGGCCGTAATTTCCTTGTCCGCCCCGTAACTGATTCGCTTTATACATGGCAGGACGACAAACAGAACGGCTATCAGAAGAATATGAATAAGATAGGAAAGACAGATGTTTATCTACCCGCAGGTGCCCAATGGATTGATTTCTGGACCGGGAAAAGCCTGAAAGGCGGACAAACCATCCAGCGTGAAGTGCCTATCGACATCATGCCTGTCTATGTCCGTGCTGGTTCTATCCTACCCTGGGGACCGGCTGTACAATATTCCACCGAAAAGAAATGGGATAATCTGACACTTCGCATTTATCCGGGCGCCGACGCTGAATTTACTCTTTACGAAGATGAGTTCGACAACTACAATTACGAAAAGGGAGCATACACTACCATTGCCATGAAATGGAATGATAAAGACCGTACCCTGACGATTAACGACCGGCAAGGTAACTACAAAGGAATGCTGAAAAATCGTAAATTCAACATTATCATTGTAGAACCGGGAAAAGGTTGTGGTGACGGTGATGCTACGACATTCGATCAATCTGTTTCTTATAGGGGAAAGAGAGTAGACTTAAAATTATAAAGTTTCAACTTTATTCCCACCATCTCACACTGGGGAAATAAACAGTAACCAATCGGTAAATTTCCCTCTAACACCTGTTTTTCAATTTTACAAGTACAGCCTTCACCCTTCACAATGCCCTATTCATCGGCATTAGCGGGTGAAGGCTGCTCTTTCATCCGCCTTTCACCCTCCGTTTTCTTAACCCTGTATAATTCTTCTCCACCTGTTACTTCTAAAAACATATCTAACCTGTTTCCCACTCATTACTAACTAACTTCTTTTTCATTAATAACAAACTTTCTTTTGATTACTAGTAAACTTCTTATTACCAGTATGTAAACTTGTTTTTCATTAAATGCAATCTATAATTGCAAGTTGCGTTTATAAAAACAAAAGCTTTGATTATATAAATGCAAGTTTCATTTATATAATCAAAGCTTGCATTTATAGTTTTCTTATGATGCAAAGAAAGTTTGGTTCCTATACAAAGGAAGTTTATCCCTTATAGAAAAGAAGTTTTCCTATAATAGTCTGGAAGCTATCTGCTAACACTTCTTCTGCCAACTATAGATAAAAGATTTAGCAGACTAGACAATCTGTGAAAACCAGGGTAGAAAGGTGAAAGGAAAGTGAAAGCCTACCCTTCACCCGCTAATGCCGATGAATAGGGCATTGTGAAAGGTGAAGGGTATTTTCTTGAATTTCCATAAGATCCCGCAACGATTCAAAACGGAACTTTCCGGGAACTATCGTTTCAAATAAGTCTTCTAAAACGAATGTACTCTTCCTTCAACAATGGCAAATCTATACAGAGAGAAATTATCAATCAGCCATTATCTTCACATCAGGCGACGGAACACGGAACCAATACTCCACCCATCGTTTTTCTTTATCGGGCATTGAGAACGATAACTTAATCAGATTGTCGTGGAGACGTTCAACACTAATTTCATTCTCTGTTCCCGGAACGAAAACAGGATCGGACGATTTTCCCAATATCTCGACATACACGCTGTCTGAAGGCAAACGATACTCTCCCTGGGAAAATATAATGGCATTCGATTTCGCATCCCTGCCACGTGTCATGATGTTTATAAATGTTTTATCGGCAGAAATTACTTTTAAGACCGGTAATAATGCAATCCGAAAATCATGTGCACCGGGCTGCACAAGACAGCTTTGCCATACTCCCTCCAGACTCTTATTAGTGACTTCCTGACCGCTAGGGACAGTAAGTTCAGGAATATTCATATTCGGAGTATTGCCATTTTGCTTTTTCGACAGGCTAAACATTACAGGAATAGTGAAACGCACTTTGACAGCCTTGCCATCCGCCATTCCGGGTGACCATTTAGGCATTGTTTTCACCACGCGCAAAGCCTCTTCATCCAACAGCGGATCAACTCCTCTCACTACCTTTCCCTGTCCCGGTGTTCCATCTTCCATCACTACGAACTGGATAATCACCCGACCGGAAACTCCTTTCTTCTGGGCTTCGACAGGGTATTTTACGTTAGTTGCCAAGTATTTCATCATGGCTTGCATGCCTCCCGGAAACTTCGGCATCTCATCGGGAATTAAATAAACTCCCTCACTATCTATTCTGGGGACTGACTCTTTCTGTGCAAACAATGGCAAACACAGAAACAACGCTATGAAAAGACTTACTAGTTTTGTATGCATGGTTTTCCGTTTTAAGGTTGAACAATAAACGAAGATAACATCTTTACGCTAAAAGACCAACAAAAAAATCGTTTATTTTCCTCATACACAGCAGTTATTTATTGCACAATAAATACTGTTGCCACCAAGCCACAAGTAAATAACAAATAAAAATGTGAGTTCGGGATAAGGGTATTTATCCCGAACTCACATCCAAAAGAAATATCATCTAGTTGTTCACCAATACAACACCTCCCTGTGGAAGGATTTCCAGTTGCACTTTTCCGCTTTCTTTTACTTTCAACGTCACAAGTTGAGGTTCTCCTTTTTTATCATCCTTATACAGAGAAACGATTTTTCCGGCAAACATATCTAAATCCAGTTTCAACTTTACGATTTCTTTCCCGGCATTCACAGCAGCCAGATACCAGGTGTCACCGTGGCGACGTGCCAAGACCACATATTTTCCCGGATATCCGTCAATGAAACGTGTTTCATCCCACGTGGTAGGAACCGTTTTCATATAGTCCACACAAACAGGGGAAACATCTTTCAGGTTGTTGGGAGCAAGCGCAAAATTCTGTACCGGATTCTGGAATAATACGGTAGTGGCTAATTGAAATATATCAGTAGTACGGCGGGTAGTTCCTCCGTCATTGTTGCGATTCAGCCGTTTGTTCAGGAAACAACCACCGAATTCCATGCAACCCACCGCGTTGCGGATAAACGGATGCAGACAGGCATTGAAAGCCTCTTCATCACAGAAGTGCTGGCCGAAAACCATATTTTCGGAGGCCAGTACAGCCTCGCTGCCTACATAGTTCGGGTACATACGTTCCCATCCGCGAGGGATGGTGCAACCGTGGAAGATTACCATCAGACCGTGGTCGTCAGCATCACTCAAAATATCTTCATACAGGCGCATCGTTTCCTGCTTGTCGCCACCAAAGAAATCAACTTTGATTCCTTTCACTCCAAGACTTTGCAACCATTTCATTTCACGTTTGCGGATAATAGCATTGTCCATGTGATTCACCGGCCCCTGCTCAATATCATTCCAATAGCCGGAAGAGCTATACCATAAGAAGAGTTCAACTCCTTTGCTTCGTGCGTATTCTATCAAAGATTTCATGCGGTCACGGCCGATGTTCGTATCCCACCAGTTATCGATCAAGGCATACTCATACCCCATTGCAGCTGCAAAATCAATATAGCGCACCTGATCGTCATAGTTAATACTACCATCCTGCCAGAGAATCCAGCTCCATGTGCCGCGTCCGAAACGGTAGTCATGCTTCGTTTCATAAAGAGGACGTACGACATCCCAGATAACGGTTGTTTCCACAATAGGTTTCAAGGTTTCGCCAACAGTTATGGTACGCCAGGGAGTAGCACCGGGAAGGGCAAATGCCGGAGCAGAAGTGCCGTTACCGTTATTTTCTGCTGCCATCGGGAAAGCAACCGTATACAGATTACCTTCGCTTACATCGCTCAAACGAGAACCGCAGTAACGACTGTCTACACCCGTTTCGCTGACTAACACCCAACCATCATCACCGATACGGAACAGACAAGGGAACGTGTAACCATGCCCGTACTGTGAACGGTCACTCATGGGAGCATCTGCTTTGTACTCTTCCTCATAACTGGGCTTTGTACGCTTCCAACCTATCATGGCATCGCTTTGCGGACATAAGAAAGTAGTTGTCTGTTGCGGAAAGCGAAAGCCGGTTTCTTCGGCAGTTACCGTTACACTTCCTTTTCCATCCTGACGCGGAAGAGTATAGCGGAAAGCTACATCGTGATTGCTGACACGAAAGACTACATCTATTTTCTGCCCTTTCGGATTCTCAAAATTACAAATCAGTTCGTTTGCCTGATAATGCACTTTGGAGGTTTTAATACGATCCTGATGATAGACAGTATCGATCGGAGTAACAGCGTGTCCTGTCAGTTTCATCCCTTTTGCAAAGTCACCGATATTCGTATTCATACCCAAAGGAGATTTCTCCAACATTGCCTTTCCATTGTAGGTAATCGAATAACTCGGCTTTTCGGCTGGAGAAGCAGATACAATCAATTGCAGTTTTTCATCCGGCCCTTTCACTACCACTTCCTGTGCTATCAGAGAAGTCAGACAGCAACTAGCCAGCAGGGTACTTATTATCTTCTTCATATTATTTATATCGTTATTATCTTCACTTTTTTCTGTTATTTCTCATTTGCCTTCTTTATGCGGATCACCGTAAAAGAATAGGCAGGTAATTGATAGTCAAACTTTTCTGCTACTTCCATTGTGTCTTCAACAGGTAGCGGGGTATCGGCCGGTTTGCCGGTCAGTACGGTTCTTTTTGCAGAAGACTGTATAGCACCGATTCCGGAAAGGTCGACATTCGTATTCACCTCTACGGGAAGTAAATTGACCAGCTTCACAATCACGTCGCCACTTGCCGAGTCACGGACAATAGAAGAAGCAATGCGTTTCCGTACTTGATCGTCTCTATTATCAAGAGTGATCTTTGACGGCAAATATTCGTTTCCGGCATTCTGTCCGTAGAGTTTCTGAACATAGTAGCCGGTGGTAGGTTTCACTTCCCGGTTATTGAAGTAAATCAAATCCGGATTCCACTGGGTATGTCCTTCTTTAGCGAGAAGAGGGGCATAGGAAGTCATGTGTACAACATCTCCATTACGTTCCAAGGCTGCAAGATAAAGAGCTTCTGTCAGTGCTGTTTCGATATTCGCCTTTCGTCCCGGTATGTGAGTTGCATATTCGCCCAAGTATACTTTTGTCTTTTTCGAACGATCGTATTTGTCGTAGAAATCCTGGTTGTTCAGGAACCATCCCGGAGTCTGGTAATAATGTTCGTCGACCATCGGAATACCCAGTTTGTCCGCCAGTTTCCATCCTTCCACGTAGTCTGTACCCTCATTGAATGGTCCCACTGTACCGACAACAATCATTTCAGGATATTTTTCTTTGATGGCATTGAAGATCATCGTGAAGCGTTCTTCGAAGATATCAGTGATAAGATCTTCATTTCCGATACCGATGTATTTCAGATTGAATGGTTTCGGATGCCCGGCTTCGGCACGTACCTTTCCCCATTTGGTCTTCTTAGCGTCACCGTTTGCCCATTCTATCAGATCAAGAATATCCTGAATATAAGCTCCCATTTCGCTCATCGGGATACCACCTTGTTGTCCTCCTCTCAAGTCGCCGTGACAGGCAGAGTTCTGGCAAGGAACACCGGCCGCCAGCACTGGAAGCGGTTCCGCGCCAATATCTTCGCAAAACCGGAAATATTCAAAATAACCCAATCCCATGCTTTGATGGTATCCCCAAAGATTACGCTGTGCTTTTCTTGCTTCCAACGGACCTACTGTATTTTTCCATTGATAAATGTTTTTCAAGCCATCACCATGAGCCACACAGCCACCGGGGAAACGGATGAAACGGGGATGAATATCAGCCAACACTTGAGCCAGATCTTTGCGAAGCCCGTTCTTACGTCCTTTAAATGTATTCTGCGGGAATAGGGAAATCATGTCCAGATTCAATTCACCAACAGATTGAGGGATGATTTCGAGATGAGTGTCCGCAGTAGCTTTAGCAGTTATCACCGCTTTATATGTTTTCCATTGACGGGAAGACACTGTTAGAGAAGTTTCTCCACACACATTTCCTTTTCCATCTACCAGACGAACTTGCAATTTATTTGATTTACCCTGCGGAACCCTCGCAAATATGGAAAAGTCATATTTCTCTCCGACATTCAGCGCTATACCATCAAAGCCTGTATTTTCTAACGCGGCTCCCGGTCGTTCTACATTCAATACGGCATAGTGCGGATTATTGGCATGAATAGGATTGGTAGTGTTAATGGTGAAAGTGGTTTTATCTCCTTTCAATGCCCAAGAATGAGTGCTATTCCAGTTCTTATCCCCTTCCCTGTCAGAAGGGTCGTATTCGAAGTCACGATTCTGGATCAGCTCTGCATAGAGTCCTCCGTCTGCCGAATAATTGATGTCTTCAAAAAAAGCGCCCAGCAATACATCACTAATGGCTTTTGCGCCTTCCGGTTGTACAGTGACCGTTGCTTTTACAGGCTTCAAACCGGCAAAACGTTCTCCATCCTGTATCGGACGTTCTCCATGTAATGAGTTCCGATATTGATTCCAGCCATAATTTTTATCCAATCCATCCACCAAGGTCCAAACTACCCGGTTGATATTTCCTTTCTGCTCTTCTCCGGCAACAATAGCTTTCACTCTCACTCCGTCAAAATCCGGCGTAGTACGGGGATATTTCTGACTGGTCCAGTTGATTAAATCCTTGGAAGTAGCTTGGCCGTATCCATCATGGTCATTCAGTTTCCAGGTACAAATCCATTCGCCATCGGACGATTGTTTCAAATAAGGATCGAGCATTTTCTTCTGTGATCCCCAGCGGCTATAATCGCACCGGAGATATCCGTAGTTCCGGCCAATTTCAAACCAGTTTTCTTTATCTGTACTCCAGGCAAAACGGAGTCCGCTGCGTCCGTCGTCTCCGGAAGTTGCAAAAGAAAACAGATAAACCGAATCGGGTGTACTCGTCATTTCTTTGATTGCAGCTAAAGTGAGCTGCTGGAACGACAAAAACAAGACAACTAAAAAGAGGAATAATTTTCTCATGGTATATATTGCATTAAGATTATCAATCGCAAAGTTAAGATTTTCATCATTCTAACAAGCGTGTTTCATATAATAATTGGTAATTATACACTTAAAAATATATAAGAAACAAGTAAACAAGGGTAAAATATACACTTTTCCCCATACCGTATACTGTTTTCCTGGATTACAACTAGTTGAATCCATCTTATCAGAATAACTCAAAAGAAAACAAAAGGATGGGAATACTCACTGGGAAGCGAAGATTACCCGCCTGAAAAACAATTGGTTTAACAAATCAGGGACAGGTGTTTTTCTCCTGTCCCACGAGATATTTTAGTTCAGAAACCTTCGGGTTTGCCATAGGCCTTGAAGAGGCGTTTCAACTCTTTTGGGGTAATCGGTATGACAGTGCCATGGCGCGGATGGAAATCCATACTGATAGCATGGTCAATCACTTTGAAATGTTCCAGATCGGAACTTTCGGTAAACTGGTATTTACCTTTCGTATATACATCATACATCAAAATATACTTATCGGAACCAACCAGCGGGAAAATACCCGAACCTTCTACCGGATCCTTCGTCTGCTGTTTATAGTCATCCGATTCTGTCCATTGGCCGGAGGTTAGAGAGGAGGTAGTGGCCTTTTTAATTCCATTTCCATTCCCTTCCGTTTTGTAGAACAAATGATAGAGTCCATCTTTGTAAATAATGTCGCCGTCAATACATGATTTTTTGTTTTCCGGAAGAAACAGTGGCTTCGGTTCTCCTTCTATATCGGTAAAATCTTTGTCGGCATAAGCATAATAAATGATATCGGGACCATTGCCATGTTGCATGGACCAGTAAACCATGTACTTTCCTGCTTCCCTATCATAAATAGTTTGTGGAGCCCACACACGTTTCAGATCCTCCTGATTGGGATATTTTTTCTGGATATTCACGATATTGGAAGTCCAGTGTACAAGGTCTTTTGATTTCAATAATATCATGGCACGGTTAGAACTCCATCCATTGCCGGACACCATATCTGTCACCACCATATAAAATGTCTTCCCATCTTCACAGCGCAAGATATGGGGATCACGTACTCCACCTGTTGAACTAATCACACGGGAATCAAGTACCGGCTGATCTCCATTCAAGGCTTTATAATTATATCCATCGAGGCTAACAGCCATCCGGACGGCTTCTTCACTCATGCGATTGCCGGTGAAGTAAACAAACAGGTAAGCAGATTGCTGGCAATACCCAGTCAACACTCCCACAAATAGGAATGCGAAAAGAATTATATTTTTCTTCATATTCATCATCATTTCAATGCTTTTTCATCCATTGTTTTATTCTTGTTCATTCACTGTTTAGTAGTTGAAATCAGCAGGTTTCACATATACACGATATTCCTTAATCATACCCGGATACCCTTTTTCGGCACGAGGCAGATAGCGGAAACCGGTCACATTTTCCACTTTGCTCAAGTCAATTACCAATTGATGAGGATAAGGAACATTGTCCACTGTCATCCAGAAAGTGGATTCCTGCAAGTCGAATATCTTGTCGGCTGTACGGTTGCCACTACGCGTTTCTTCACTATCGGCATAACGAATCTTCCAATGTTCGCGGGATACCGGTTTACCATCAGCTCCCAGGACATCAAACTCTGCTATCGCTGCGATGTTATCATTTGCTTGTGGAGAAAGTGCTTCCAGACAGAAATAACGTCCTTTCACCGGAGTGGCAAATCGCACTTCCTGCCAGCCGTTACCCGGAGTGAAAGCTCCTTCATGGCCCACTTTCTCACCCGTCAGTTTCAGTTTTTCTCCATCCTTGCGGTGTGTTTCGGGAGCTTTTTCACGAAGCACATCGAGAATTGGTTTCTTCAAACCTTTGATGGAAGCCCGGGTAGGACCTTTCAAATCCAGAACGAGGATTTCATTCTCTCCTTCTTTCAGCCAGCACCCCGGCATAAAGAGAGTCTGCTGCGGACCGATTTCCCAGAAACGCCCCATTGCATGACCGTTCACCCAGACCATACCTTTTCCCCATGTACTCATATCCAGGAAAGTATCTCCTACTTTATCCAGTGTAAAGGTGCTCTTATAATAGGCAGGCATAGTCGGTAATATCTTTGTATCGCTATATTTCTTATCTTTTATAAAGGAATAATCTACCGGGAAGTTATATACAGTCCAGTTTTTCAATTCCTTAGTCTGGTTACCCGAAATAAGTTCCACTTTTTCAGTGATTCCTTTGCGGTCGTGGATGGATTTGTCAAAGTTAACACGTCCCATTGCTTCCACAAGAATATCCAGTTGTATGCCTTTTTTCAGCGCGGGCAGGGTCGTTGTAAATTCTCCCTTACGACGGTCCAAGCGTGCCAGCAGTTTACCGTCGGCATATATCTGCGCCCAGTCGTGCACTTCCGTAATTTTCAAAGTGGTGCCTGCAAGAGTCGTTTCGGGCAATGTGGTACGATACAGAATCGTTCCCCATCCCTGGTTGAATTGTTCCATCGGTTGAATATCCACCGTTTGTTTTGCCTCCGGCAGATTTGAGAAAAGCGGAGCCACTTTATGGAAGTGAAACTCGGGGATTTCAATAACAGGCAGAGCTGCGGGCACTGCGGGCAACGTCTCACCTGCCGGAAGATAGTTTTTCAACAAATCACGAAGCAAGAAAAACTTTTCGGTGGTCCATCCGGCTTCACTGATCGGAGCGTCATAATCATACGAACTGCACATAGCGGAATAAGCCGGGTTGTTTGCACCTCCCCAATGACCGAAAGTCGTTCCTCCGTGAGTCATATAGAGACTGAAAGAGATATTCCGGTCGAGCATATCCTTGATGCCCTGTACCATGTCTTTCGCAGGACGTGTTTCATGTTTCCGTCCCCAATGGTCAAACCATCCGCTCCAGAACTCACTACACATCAATGGAGTTTCGGGACGAAGCTCTTTCAGTTTCTTAAACTGCTGGTCGATATTAGCCCCAGTTCCGAAATTCACAGTCCAAATCAAATCGTCGAGTGCATTATTGGTAAAGTTACTGCTCCAGTCGCATTGAAACAGAGGCACATCAGTAAAACCCGATTCACGAACCAAATCACGTACGGCAGATACGTATGGTTTATCTGTTCCGTAAGAGCCATACTCGTTCTCCACCTGAACCATGATAATATTTCCTCCTTTATTCACTTGCAACGGAGCCAGTTGCTTACCGACCTCTTTCATAAAAATACCTACCCGTTCCATATAATAAGGATCAAGCGTGCGCAAGGCTACGTCTTTTTTCTTTAACAGCCACCAGGGAAGTCCCCCCATCTCCCACTCCGCACATACATACGGACCAGGACGGACAATGACATACATACCGTGTTTCTGTGCCGCACGGCAGAAAGCTGCAATATCATTCTGACCGGAAAAATCAAACTTTCCTTCTTCCTGTTCATGGATATTCCAGAAAATATAAATACAAATAGTATTCATGCCTAATGCCTTGCACATCTCAATGCGATGTTCCCAATAAGCTTGCGGGATGCGGGTGTAATGCAACTCGGCAGCCTTCACCACAAACGGTTTTCCATCCAGCAAGAATGTGTTCTTGCCTGCCTCAAACTTCCGTGCAGTAGTTTGCGCCTGTGCAGTACTAAAGAAAATAACTGTAAAAAGTACCAGTAAAGCAATCAATCTGTTTTTCATGGTTTATTCAAAAATAGAATTTTAATAGTATACGGCAAAGGTAGGCGATTCACCTAAAAAGAAGGGCATAATTATCATTCAAAAAGGGTTGGAAATAAAGCAAAATAGCGCCAAATAGCAGATAAAACAACAATGGTCGGAAGATGAGAGGCATTTTACCATGCTCATCTTCCGACCATTTGTCCGGTATGTGATTACAATAAAATCAGTTTTCTTTTGTCAATAGACTTTCCAGTTCTTCCGCATTCAGGCGGAGGTAGAATTGTCCGCGATAGGCTACGGAGATAGCGCCCGTTTCCTCTGAAACAATAATGGCATGTGCGTCCGACTGTTGAGAGATTCCCATCGCTGCGCGATGCCGCAAGCCAAGTTCTTTCGGTATATTCAAATCATGGGAAACAGGAAGGATACATCCCGCCGCCTTGATACGTTTTTTGCTGATAACCATCGCTCCATCGTGCAACGGGCTATTCTTGAAAAAGATATTCTCGATTAAACGCTGATTGATTGCCGCATCAATCAATTCGCCTGTACGAACGACTTCATCTAAAGGAGTATTATGCTCAATGACAATCAATGCGCCGACTTTTTGCTTCCCCATATTCAAACAAGCCATTACCACCGGCATGATATCGTCATGCTTCAACGACTCTTTTTTCGAACCGTTAAAAAGACGGGCCAGTGCGCTGACATGTCGGTGAGATCCCAAAGTCAAGAGGAAACGGCGTATCTCATCCTGAAAAAGAACAATCAACGCGATCACACCCACATTCATCAATGTGTCGAAAATAGAGCCCAACAGTTTCATCTCCAGCACTTGCGTCACCACCAGCCAGATCAGGATAAAAACCAGAATTCCGGTGAACACCTTGATAGAACCGGAAGCTTTCATCAGTTTGTAGGTATAGTACAAAACAAAAGCTACCAGCAGGATATCGATAAAATCTTTTATGCCAAACTCAAAAAACATGCACCCTCCTCTTATTTGTCATATCCACTCTCTATTTTTAATTTCTCTGTGATCCGGACGGCTTCCACCGCTTCACGCACATCATGCACCCGCAGGATATGCGCTCCTTTCATTAACGCAACAGTGTCCAATACGGTTGTCCCGTTTAATGAATCTTGCGGGGTTCCTCCCAACAATTTATAAATCATTGATTTCCGTGAAACTCCCACTAAAACAGGAAGTTCGAAGATATGAAACTCTTCCAGATGTGCCAATAGTTCATAATTATGTTCCAGTGTCTTTCCGAATCCGAATCCCGGATCGAGAATGATATCTTTCACTCCCAAGTCGCGAAGTTGCTGCACTTTACGGGCGAAATACAGGAAAACATCTTTTATCAGATTATCATAAGACGGTTCTTTCTGCATATTTTGGGGAGTTCCCTGCATGTGCATCATTATATAAGGTACTCCCAAGTCGGCTACTGTCTGAAACATCCGGTGATCCATTTCACCGGCAGCTATGTCATTAATAATAGCCACTCCATATTCTTTCACACATTCTTCCGCCACATCAGCCCGGAAAGTATCAACGGAAATAATGGCTTCGGGATGATTACGGTTCAGAATCTCCAAACCGGTGCGCAGTCTTCGCATCTCTTCTTCAGCAGAAATATGTTCGGCATTCGGCCGTGAAGAATAGGCTCCTATATCAATTATTGAAGCACCTTCATCAAGTATCTGCCGGGCCCGGGCAGCAATGTCTTCTTCAGTCTGCATCCGGCTGCCGGAATAAAAAGAATCGGGAGTAACATTTAAAATTCCCATCACCTGCGGAGTAGCAAGATCGAGCAACCGCCCTTTTACATTTATATAAATAGGAGATATAGGTTTCATCATTGACAACATTCCTTTTAGATCGCCTACAAATGTAGATAAAAAAAGCAAGTATTCGTACTAAAAAGAAGAAATAAACGTATATTTGCAAACTATAGAAGAACCCGAAAAATTCATACCATGAGCCGATTAACCCTATTTCGCGTAGGATTTCTTTTCCTCATTTTGTTCTTTACCACTACTGCTAAAGCTCAAAAAGAGGCTGAAACCTTCAATGTTGACTCTACTCTCTATGAATATTATCAACGTTGTCAAGAATGCTTATTAGAGCCTGTTGTACTTAATATGTCCGACACTTTATTCCGAATGGCCGGCGAACGGCAGGACGAACGAATGCAGGCAGTAGCCATAGCCACTCAACTGGATTATTATTATTTCCAGGGAACCAATGAAGACAGCGTAATCCACTATACCAACAAAGTAAAAGAATTCGCCAAGGCCACTCATCAGCCTAAATACTATTACTTCGCATGGGCGAACAGATTAATCACCTATTACCTAAAAACAAGCAGAACAAACATAGCACTTTATGAAGTGCAAAACATGTTAAAAGAAGCTCAAGAAGAGGATGATAAGACCGGCCTCTCCCGTTGCTATAACATCATGTCGCAAATCTACACCATCAAAAGATTCGATTCAATGGCGTTCGAGTGGCGATTGAAAGAAATCGAACTGACTGAAAAATACAAGATCGAAAACTACAACATCTCCCAGACCTATGCCCAGATAGCCAACTATTACATCAACCAGAAAAAGCAAAAAGAAGCATTAGCTGCTGTGGAAAAAGCCATTGCGACTGCCAATTCCTCTACGCAACAAATATCTGCCAAGTTGGAATTTGTAAACTACTACAGCAAGTTCGGCGACTTTCAAGCTGCCGAAAAATTACTGAAGGAGTGTCAGGCGGCATTTGAACAGGACAAAAGACTGGAGTCTATCAAAAAGAGACTGTATAATATAGAATGTTTATACTACCAGCAGACCAAACAATATCAGAAAGCGCTGGAAGCCGCAAAGATGCAGGAAAAAGAAGAACGTCGTTTAAGCGAAAGCATACTTAGCAGCATCCATTACCGCACACAGGGAGAAATCTACCAAAAGATGGGAAATATGAACCTGGCGGTCAAATATCTGCAAATGTACATCAACACGGATGACTCTTTGAAAATAGCCAATGAACAAGTGTCCAGCAGCGAATTCGCCACCTTATTAAATGTAGAAAAGCTCAATGCCGAAAAGAAAGAACTCATGCTTCAAGCACAAGAGAAGGAGTTGCATAATAAAACAACCTTGATTATTTCATTGATTATTTTATTAGGTATCTTATTCATATTCCTTTATAGAGAAAATTTCCTGAAACGCAAACTGAAAGTTTCGGAAGCCGAACTCAAAACAAAGAATGAGGAACTTACGGTGTCGAGGGAAGAATTACGTAAAGCCAAAGACATAGCGGAAGCGAGCAGCCGGATGAAGACAACGTTCATCCAGAGCATGACCCATGAAATCCGTACACCGCTCAACTCTATTGTAGGCTTCTCGCAGGTGTTAAGCGATCACTACAGCAATAGTCCGGAAACACAGGAGTTTGTCAATATTATCAAGAGCAACAGTAACGACTTGCTCCGACTGGTCACTGACGTGCTCGCTCTGTCGGAACTGGATCAATATGAGCAACTGCCCACAGATGATGAAACAGATATGAATACGATCTGTCAACTTGCCTCTGAAGTGGCCAAAGACAACAGGCAAAAGGATGTGGAAGTTCTGTTCGAACCTGCAAAAGAAAACCTGCTCATACGCAGTAATTCGGAACGCATATCACAGGTGTTGAACAACCTGGCACATAATGCCGCCAAATTTACAACTCATGGCAGTATCCGCATAGCTTATTCCGTACTGGAAGCTGAAAAGAAAATTGAAATCAGTGTCACCGATACAGGAACTGGTATTCCGAAAGATCAGCAGGAGGCGGTATTTGAGCGTTTCTACAAAATGAATTCTTTCACACAAGGCACCGGTCTCGGACTGCCGATATGCCGGAGCATTGCCGAGAAGTTAGGAGGCAGCCTCCGGATCGACTCTTCCTATACGGACGGATGCCGGATGATACTGACTCT
>OIYW01001177.1_pt1 | contig 18885 bp, 7 predicted proteins | sample 1588351 | NCBI WGS metagenome assembly OIYW01 (sample SAMN03283268) | human gut metagenome | biome: human-associated habitat; material: feces | host: Homo sapiens | place: USA | collected 2013 | reverse complement strand
AAGAAACTGAAGTTAATTTTCTGTTGCCCTAATTCAAAAAATTCGTTATAATAATCTTGTTTTAGCATAGTTCCATTATAACATGGAACGGAGAAGAGATGGTTGTCGTTAGCCATCTTTTTCTCTTTTTATGAAAAAGTTTTAAGGGCAGATGTGACTCGCACGAGTCACATCTGCCCTTATTTAGAACTATCTATTTCCCGATAGCCCCTTGTTGTTATTTGCCTTAAGTTCTCCGTCTGAAAATCGCCAGCGCTAATGCGCCTGCGCTTCCTAGTGAGAAGAGCATAATGCCTGGATCTGCTTCATCGCCTGTCTTTACCTTGCCTGCCTGAACCGCACTGTTTTTATCACTGCTGTTTCCAGCATTTCCGGTCCCTGGCTTTCCAGTGTCTCCTGTATTTCCACTATCTCCGCCCGGCTGATTGCCATCGTCACCTCCGCCTGGATTGTTACCGTCGTCTCCTCCACCCGGCTGGCCGGAATCTTTCTGAAGTCCGTCGATTGCTTTCTGAAGCGCTTTTACTGCATCTTCTACATCCTGCTTAGTCTCTACGGTATTCATAGCTTCCTGCGCTGCCTTAATGGCATTCTGCAGTGCCTGATAGCTCTCCTTGGTGTAACCTTCGCCTTTGATTGCCATTGCTTCTTCAATCTTCTTAAGAAGAGAAGATTTATCTAATTCCGGAACATCCGCTTTCACCTTTTTAATAGTGATCTGATAGTCTTTTGCCGTCACATGATCCTGTGCCTTCGTAGTAACAGAAACAATTGTCTCCTCTCCCGTCAGGTTAATCTTTCTTGCAAGCTTATCGTCAATCAGAATATCGCCTACGTAGACCAGTCCACTTTCCATCTTCGGTGTTGCAAGCATATTTACACTTTCTGTATCCATTGGTACTTCCAGTACGTATTCTGTCTTCTCCGGTGCAAAGCTTTCCGTTAATTTTCCTGTATCAAAAGACAGAGCCTTTAAACTTGCATCCGTGTCATACTCTGCTGAACTTGACGTTCGGATTCCGAACAGTCCACCCACGAAGCTATTGTATTCCGGACGAGACTGGAATCTTATAGTCACCTTGCCATCCTTGGCATTGTCAATGATTTCCTTTGGTATCTCTATCGTATGTGTATAGAATTCATTTGCAGATGGAGCGTCGCTGTAATCATATGGTCCGTCCAGTACAGTTCCGTCTACCATAATGTCATACTTTCTTCCACGGTCTCCGGAGAAGAATACACAATTCAGATAATTGTGCTCTGCCTGCGGATCAATCTTCAAATCATAGCTGAACCATCCATCTTTTTTGCCATCACGGTAAGTTTTTCCAAGGTGAGAACCGACCTGTGTATTTTCACCCTGCTGATTCTTTGCCGCCTCAGAGTTATTGGCATCAAAGCTGTCCAGATAGTCGATACTCATTTCCTGATCCCGGATCACTTTTTTGTTCTCCAGAATACGATCCTGAGATGCCTGAGAGTCCGGTTCTTCCATGTACATGTAAATGCCATAACGCTCTTTGTATCTCATATAATGCGGAGAGTAGATTAACTCTTCAGACGTTGAATCTACATTTTTAAGAGTGAACTGAATCTCACCGTTCTCTCCGTCTTCTATCCGAACCATATTCTCATTCAGGTTTGCAAGCCACTCTTCTGTGCTCATATTCTGAGTAGTAATCACCGTCTGTGCTTTCTGGTCAAAGGTTCCGACTCTTACCAGGATTCCATTTGGATTTGACGCTTCCATATTATTTGCAGTCAGTTTGGCACTCAGTACGATTGGACCATATTTGAATGCAATCAGATTCGGTTTATCTGGCATCGGATATGCCACTATCTGCATCGGCATCTGATAGGTCACTTTGTCTGCGCTCTTTACTTCAACCTTGAAATATCCGTTTTCTTCCTGAAGTTCTACCTTTTTATCGTTCACCTTGATCACCGCTTCTCCTGCTAACCAGTCCGGTTTGCGAAGCCGTAATACGGTTCCTTCTTTTGCTTTCTTGACTTCAAAGGTCACAGTGTCTTCATTTGGCATATTGGCGATCTGTTTGATATGAATTCCATCTCGGTTTAACTCAGAAGCCCAGAACATATGCACGGACACACCGTCTGCATTCATCTGGTAAATATTGTCCCCAAGCTTGGAGAAGTTCTCCATACCTGTTCCCGTACAGCACCAGAACTCGTCAAACGGACGGTTGAACACCTTATTGTATCCCGGAGCCATAGGCTGGAAATACATGGTAGTTCCTGTCTCCGGATTCTGAGACGGAAGGATCGCATTGGTGTAGGTTCTTTCAAAGTAATCCATATACTTCTTGTCTCCGGTCACATGGTACAGTGCCTTGGACAGTTTCAGCATGTTATATGTATTACAGGTCTCACAGGTAGTACTTGCATCGTACTCACTCTTCGTTGCATCGTAACCAATCTTGTCTGCCTCATGGAAATGTTCGGACTGACTGTTTCCGCCCGTTACATAGGTGTGATGGTCAATAGTAATATCCCAGAAGTTCTTCGCAGCTTCCAGATACATATTAAGACCGTCTTTTTCTTCCTGTGACAGGGCATTGTAATACTCTTCATTCTCTGTCAGAACTGTATAACGTTTTACTGCGCCAGTCAGCTTCGGAACAGTAGTGTTGGCATGCTTTCCATTTAACACGTCCTTATTTGCCGCCAGATGTTCAAACAGTGTAGTTTCATCAAAGTACTCTGCCGCTGTCTTAAAATGATCGTTGCCAGTTAAATTATAAAGCTCATAAAGAGCCTCATTCATTCCACCGTACTCCGTTCTTAACATCTGGTTTTTGTCCGTCAGCATACTCAGACGATTGTAAAGATATTCTCCAAATCCTTCCGCTACACTAAGTGCTGTGCTCTTAAGTTCTGGATCGTCTACATTCTTTGCCACATCCAAAAGCCCTGCTACCATTTTATGAAGGTTGTAATACGGAACGATCAGATTATCCCCGCTCTTGATCTTGGTTCCTGCAAGGGGAACACCGTCCACTCGCTGCAGCCACTCTTCCGGGAATGGAGATACATATCCTGTACTCCCCGGATATGCTGCTCCATACGCACTCTGACAAGCTGCCAATCCATTCACCGCTTCGGAAATCTCTGTCTTTAACTGATCTTTTGTCTCGCCGCTGCTGCTTAAGTAAGCCTGAGATAACGCGGACATATAGTGTCCGAATGCATGGCCCCGAAAGTTATTTCCAGTACCTCTCTCCCAGCCGTCATATCCAGATTCTGTTGTCGGTTCGAGTCCTGCAAGTTTATACCACTCATACAGAAACTTCTCGGAATCAAGACTCAATAAATATTCATTCTCTTTCTCTGCCGCATTGGAAAGCCATTCATCCTGAAGCGTGACACTTTCCATGATGCTGTCCGGCTCTGCTTTTACTTCTTTCTTTGCAAGAACCGTAACCTCAAAGGTCTTTGTAACCGCTTTACCGCCTGCATAGGAAGCAGCTGCCGTCAGCGTCACTTTTGCATTTTTTTCACCAATGTCCGGGCGCGTCACCTTACCGTCTGCGCTGATTACATCGGGATTGCTTGATTTCCATGTAATATCGGAACCACTAGCCCCCTTGGATGGAAGCGTCATATTATTCTGAACCTCTGACGGGATGTTCAGCGCGTCAAGATCTGCCTGTGCTAACCCTTCTTTATCAAAGGTCTGTCCGGATTCCTCGTATAATCCGATTACTTCCTCCTGTGTTGCCACATCATTATAAATCTGATATTCATCAATCACTGCATTCAGATAGGCGCCATTATACTTTGGTCCGTTATAACCGATGGACTTCTCCATGGATGGATCCGAGCCGAGCACTCCAGTAGCCTTTTCACTCATTCCATAGGTAACAGAGGTCTTACATTCTGTTCCGTTTCGATAGAAACGAATTTCTTTCGTCTCCTTATCATAAGTAACAACCACGTGGGTCCACTCTCCCGTTGGGAAGAACTCTGCACGATTCCCGTCTACACTTACACGGTAAGGCTGTCCGTTGTCTCCTCCCGGTCCCACAGATAAGGTCAGCGGACGGTTTCCATTCTCCATAGAAAGATACCATCCATCTGTGTACCACTCATTCTTGTTCCAGGAGATCAATTGCTCTCCATTTCCCATATCCTGATTTGGTTTCAGCCAGAATGACAAGGTGAGATTCTCCGGCTGGAGGTCTTCTTCCGTTCCCAGCTTGACATAGCTTTTCCCATCCAGAGAAAGGCCTTGTCCCTTGATCCCCTCTACATAATTCTCCGCTCCTTTTCCCATGGTGACGCCGTGAGCACCGCCTACGTCTTCCAAACTGCCGTCAAAGCTTAGATTCAGCACCTGACCGGTCAGTCCTTCTGCCGCCTCTACGGTCAGCGGAGACAGTGGTGTGACCAGCATGGCTGCGGATAAGAGCACCGCCATACTTTTTCCTTTTTTCATAAACTCTCCTTCCCGGTATCCCGGCACTGCCTGCGATACCAATTTATATTTTTCTATTACACAGGCTATTCCTTTTTATCTGCTCATCTTTTTTCTTCTAACAACCAGTACGCATCCTGCCAGAGATGGTCCGATCAGAACTGTCCAAAGCATCCAGTTTGCACTGTCACCGGTCTTCACAGATCCTGCTGCCCCGGAAGTTCCACTTCCCGGCTTATTGCCACCTGTGTTTCCGGTATTGCCTCCCGTCTGTCCGTCTCCAGTTGCCGGAATTACCTGAATATCCTTCTTAGCAGTACAATTCTTACAATGAATAGACTTGCTTCCATCTTCTGTCTCAGTTGCTTCCTTGTCGATGGTGTAATCATCTTCCCATTCGTGCTCTGTCATCGGAAGTACAGTATCTTCTTTTCTAATTTCTGTTTTGCCTTCTGCATCACTGAAATATTTTCCACATTCTTTACAATACCAGTACTCAACGTTTCCTTCTGTCGTACAAGTTGGCTCTTTCGGGTTCGTCTTTTCCATATCATGGATATGCGCCGGAGGTGCATCTTTTGTTACTTCTACTGCAGTAGAATATTCCATTGGGAATCCACCGTATCCCAGTACGTCTTCGTTTGCAGTTACGATTGCAGTTACCACTGCTTTTCCTTCTCCTACTGCTACGACGCTTCCGTCTGTGTAAGTCACAACCTTGTCATCTTCACTTTCGTAAGTTACTGTTACCAGATCTTTCACTGCTTCCGGAAGAACGAAAAGCTCCTGTGTCTCCCCTTCTTTTAACGTTGCCTTTGCTGCCACTTCTGTAATCAGATCAAACGGATTCTCAACATGAGCGTAAGACAGATCTTCCATCGCACGTTTCAGATTCTCATATGCTGTTTCGATTCCTTCATAAGTCGGATTCTTCACGGCTTCTTCTGCTGCTGTAATAGATTCGTTCAGACGCTTCTTGGAATTCTCGGAAAGCCCACTCTGATCCATTGCTTTTGCTTCTTGAATCAGCTCCTTAAGCTTTGTTACATCAAGCGCCTTTACCGTTACCTTAAAAGATACTTCCCCTTCCAGCACACCGCCTGCGATCTTAGCCGTTAATGTCACTTCTGTATCCTTGGAAGGTACGGTAAGTGTTCCGTCTACCGCAATCACATCTTCCTTACTGCTGGTCCAGTCCAGTTTCATTCCTGCCACTTCTTTTGGAAGCTCCAGGTTATAGTAGATCTCATCTGCGCTCTTGTTCTGTCCCAGAATATCCTTGACGGTCAATTCCTTCTTCAGAATCTCCTGTGCCTTCTTGCTAAAATCTTCTGCCGCCTGATTTTGCACTTCCTCTTCTGTCATGGCAACACTGTAGATCTTCACATCGTCCATCAGACCTTCATACTCCGGATCCCAGTTATTTACCCCCAGGTAAATATCCTGATTCTTGCCGGACAGCGGATTATTGCTGTCTGCAGTTCCCAAACAGATTCCATCCAGATAGAAATTGAACTTTCCTTCTGTACCTGTCATGGTAATCTGATGCCACTCTTTTCTTCCAATCTCTGGATTAAAAAGTGTCGTATGACTTCCATAGATTCCACCCTTTGCCCAAACTTTGCACTTGTCAGACTCATAAGCCCGTCCGGAAATGGCAATCCAGTTCTCCGGATTGTGGTGTCCAAGAAACATCATTACCTGATTTGCCATCAGTCCTGCATCTGCATACACCCATGCAGAAACGGTGTAATCCTTGCCCAGATTTTCCTGATTCAGCTTCAAACCATAATCCCCAAGCCGAACAGCTTTTCCGGTACGTCCTTCTTGATAAGCAACTTCACCGTTATAAGCTTTCAGTCCGGTCACAATTGCAGAAGCTTCTTTCGCGCTGTCCTCTGCACTTGCCACACCGTTGGTCAGATTCCCTTCAAAATCAAAGGTTGCTTTCAACTGACTCTCCACACTTTCCTCCACGTGAACCTTTGTCTCCGCTGTCTTCGTAATCTTGCCAAGCGTTACCGTGGTTGTAATCGTCGTATCTCCTGCTTTTTTCGCTGTTACGGCTCCGTTCCCAGCAACCGCCGCTACCTCCAGATCTTTACTTGCATAAGTCGCTTTCGCTCCTGCTTCCACTGCTACCGCCGGGATATTCACCGTAATCTGCTCGGTTCTTCCTTTAATTGTATGAATGTCCTTTGTCGCAGTAATTCCTTCCTGTTCCAGAACATCTTCCGGTGTGATGGCAGGATCATAAAGCTTAATCACTTCCTGCTCTGTTAGTTTACGATCATAAACTTTCACATCATCTACTAATCCCTTAAACTCGCTATCCCAGTTATTCACACCAATATAAACATCCTGATTTTCTCCAGTCAGCGGTGCAATGCTTACTCCTTCTCCAACAGCCTTTCCGTCAAGATAAGCTGTTACTCCATCGTTAGAACCGGTAATCGTCAGGCAATGCCAGTTAGTGTCAATGTCAAAGTTTCCAAAACCTTTCCATCCCACGCTCTGATCGTTACCACTTCCGTTACTCCAGAATTTACAGGTTGCACTTCCGTTTGCATCTTCCGGTCCTGCCACTGCAAGCCACTTCTCCGGGCTGTGGTATCCCAGAAACATTACGGCCTCATTTTTCACAAAGATGCCGTCTGGCTTCAGCCACATAGATACAGTAAAGTTATCTCCCAGATCCTTCTGGTTCAATTTCAGTCCGTAGTCTCCCAGACGGATTGCCTGTCCTTTATCCTGATCTCCTGCTTCAAATACCGGCTGACCATTGTAATCGCCAAGTCCTGTTACAACGACTTTTGCCTGACCTTGTCCGCTGACGCTGTTTGTAATCTTACCGTCATTAAAGTCATAAGATGCAACCAGCCCCTCTGTGAGGGATTTCCCTTTCGCCTTTACGGACGCCTGACCCGGAACGATAACAGAGGATATAACCAGCGCGCCTGCCAGACAGGCTGCCATGAGTTTCTTTTTCTTCATCTCTTCCTTCTCCTTTCCCCTTCGTCCGCTTAACGGTAGTCTTCTTCTACAACTGTAATCTTCACATTTTTAGTGTACTTCGTGCCGTCATAATCATAAGTAACCGCTAATGTCTTCTCGCCCGGCTTCTTCATATCAAGATCCGCTGCATTGGTCTCGCAATCTTTTACCACTTCCGTCTTTCCACTTGGCAGAGTTACAAACACTTTGATGTCATCCGTATTCAGTTTCTCACCTGACGTATAGAAGCGGGTAGTCTTTAATACTTCTGCATCCTGGGCTGCCTGCGCCTGATCATTCTTCGCTTCTGTTGATACGAAGAAGGTTGCTTCTTCTTTTTCTACATCTTTAGAAACAAAAAGTTTTCCTTCTCTGCTTACCAGGTAATATTCCGGATAAACTACGCTTTCAAAGGTTACGCCGTATCCTGCCAGTCCTTCCACCGTCTTAAATGTCATGCGGTTTGCTTCATCCTCGGTTCCGCCTGCATCCTGCGCGAGAACTACCGGCGCCGTCCCATTATCATCAAGGGCTGCTTTCAAATACATTCCCGGTTTGTAATTAGATTCGATGGATACATACTCTGGCTTGTTCTTGTCTGCTTTTCCTGGAACAATTTCCCATTCTCTCTCTTCGCTTCCCGCATAGAAATCAGCAACTACTTTCTTACTTCCACCAATAGATCCAAAACTTCCCGGATTCCAGTCCGTCATTGGATACTGTTTGTCATCTGTCGTATTCTCAAATGTCTCGCTGGCAACATAATTTCCATTCCAGTCAGAGATCTTGCTGATCGTTCCGGTAAGTCCCACTGCCGTCTTCTTGATCGGATCAATACTTCCGTCTGCATTGATGTCGAACTTCTCTACACAGGCAACTCTTCGGAAACCACTTCCATGGGGCATACTTCCATCGTGATAAACAAAATATGGCTGACCTTTAAAGTTAAACACTGCCATATGGTTAGTATTTGCTGTAGCGGATGGTTCCATAATTACGCCGCCAAACTCCCAATCATTACTCATAATATCATCGGTGGTAGCATACGCCATCTGCTCTCTCCAGTCGCAGGCAAAGAACATGTAATACGGACCGTAATAATTACCATTCTCATCCTGCTGTCGATAGTAATACGGAGCCTCTGTAAAAGAATGTCCCTCAAACTTATCCTGATCGTTGAAAATCTCTTTTCCATTCATCTTTCCAACAACAATATCATGACCTTTTCCATAACCAACAGAAAGATTATCCGGATTACTGTCCTGGTCTTTGATGGAAATCATATCTTCATTTAACTCACATACGAAGAAACGGTTGTTTCCCCACCCAAGATAACGGTGTTCTTCACCTTTCTCATCTGTCTCAATCCAAACGGTTGGATCAATATCTTCCCATGAATGAGGACCATTCGGTGTCTGTGCATCACTGACAAGTGGTTTCCCAATATCTTCAAAAGGCCCCGTTGCCTTATCCGAAACTGCTACACCAATAGATTTTCCGGGTTTTCCCGCCTCTTCACAGCAATAATAGAAATAATATTTTCCGTTGCTTCCCTTCGTTACCTGCCCTGCCCATGCAGACACATCATCCTGTGCCCAAGTAATGTTTGTTCGGTCTGCTTTTAAGATCATGCTCTCATACTTCCAGGTTTTCATATCCTTAGAAGAATAGCATCTCCAATCCGGCATCTGGTACCCTTCCCATGAGGAAGTATCATGACCTACATAGCAGTATACGGTGTCCCCGTCCACCAAAATGGACGGGTCACCACCGTATAAAATGTTTCCATCTGCATCAAAGCCAAGCATCGGGTTCCCGGAATTACTCTTATTCAATTCCTTCACCGCAGGCGCGGCAGGTTCTGCTGCCCGCACCTGCATTTGTACAGGTTCCGCACACAAAGCTATACCCGTAAGTATAGCCAGCGCTCCTGCTATTGCTTTTCTTTTCATGCGCTAACTCCTTTTTTTCTTCACGCTCACTACAATTACCGCGCCTGCTGCCACCAGTAAGAGGACTGCGATACCGATCGGCGCAACATCTCCAGTCTTTGCAGGTGCCTCTGTCTGCACAACACCCTGGTCTGCACTTCCGCTGCCTTGTCCTCCTGCCGGATTATTTCCATCTGGATTTTCGCCTCCTGGGTTATTTCCGCCCGGATTATTTCCATCCGGCTTTTCTTCATCTGGATTATCGCCACCCTGGCTGCCACCTTCATCCTTCGCTTTTACAGTCACTGTAAAGGTTGTTTCCTTTCCTTCATAAGTAACGGTAATCGTCTGAGTTCCAACTTGATCTTTGTCATACCCGTCTACCTTAACGTCCTGAAGCTCCACAGGAACTTCCCGTCCGTCGCTATAAACAGCAGTCACAACCATACCGGTAAGATCCAGCTCTTCACCTTCTACATATTCTGTCTTTGTCGGTTCTGTAACCTTGATAGAATCTAATGTAACCTCAACCTTCGGTTCCAGTTTCGCCATTGCATCTCTAAAAGCCTGTGCTGCTGCATCTGCTTCTTCTGTTGTTTTTACCGTATCAAGCGCGGACTTAGCAGTATTCAGTGCTTCTTTAAATACTTCCCAGCTTTCTTCTGTATAGTCATCCGGGTTCAATACTTCCGCATCGGCAATTGCCTTCTCCAGCTGGTATTTGTCTACATAGTCGGCCGCTCCCCATTTTCTCTGAAGCGCGCTGTACTCAGAAGCGGTTACCGGCATTACATATCCGTGACGGAACTTACTGTCCTTCGGGAAAGAGTATTCGCTCTGATCCAGCATTCTGAATTCACCGGAAGACAGATCTGTCGTGATCAGCGGATAGTATCCCTGTCCTCTTGCAAAACGGTCTACCATCAGACACCACTGGTCTTTGCCGTCTTCTGTTTTCTCATTCATCTTGAAGATGATCGGTCCTTCTACCGCTCCCTGCGCAGCCATCAGATCTGTAGACAGCGTCTGGGATGGAACTTCGGTGAATTTTCCAAGTACTGCATCCGACTTGTCGATCACGATCGTTCCCTTGCTTTCATTCTTGGTGTAGCGATAGTATGTATCATTATCTTCGATCATCGTAGAATCGATAACTTTGACTCTCTTGCCGCTGGTGTCTGTTCCACCGTCACGATACAATTCCGGCTCTGTAAATGTGCGGAAATCTCTCGTCTTACAGTAGTAAATCGCGTGGTTCTCGTATTCCTGCGTTACCTTTTCATTTTCATCTACTTCCAGTGTTGTTGCAGACCAGTATACAACGTACTCTCCGGTCTTCTCATCATAGATAAATTCCGGCGCCCATGTACATCCTGCTCCTTCCGGCGCGATCTCAGATAACCACGGTTCGCTCCAGTTTACAAGATCATCAGACTCCCATACGACGATGCTGTGGCTCCCGCTTCCGCCGGCGCCCCACCAGTCAACAGCGCCCGTATTATAGTTGTCGCCCGCTTTGTTCGTTGCAATACTTAAGTCGGTTGCGATCATATAGAACTTGTCGCCTTCCGGTGAACGTGCGATATAGTGATCACGAAGTCCGCTTTCACCGATATTGCTTGCCAGTACCGGTTTATTTCCATTTAAGTTCTCCCAGTTCAGTCCGTCTTTACTCAGTGAGAAATATGTCTGCTCCTGGTTGATATTCTCTTCCGTTCCATTAAATCTGGCAAACAGATATCCTACATAGTCCTCTTCTTTTACTTCCTTCGGAGCAGCTTTTACCGTCACTTCGTATTTCTTCGTGATGGAATCGCTTCCCTTCTTGGAAAATTCTGCAGTCAGAGTTACCTTGGTATCTTCCTTTTGTCTGGTTACCACTCCAGCCGGAGTATCGTCATATCCTTCATTTTTCACCACTTTCGTGCTGATCACATCTTCATTGGAAGAAGTCCACTGAATGGATACGCCGTCCTTCTCTGCCGGAAGGGTAATATTTCCTTTGATGCTGTCTGCATTTGGAATGGTCACCGTATCAGCTACCATCGCTACAGCGCCCATCTCCTCTTTACGTGCCTTTTCATCCTTCTCTGTGAAATCTTTTACTTCTTCGTCTGTCATTGCCCAGTCATATACTTTTACATTATCGTAATATGCGCGGAAGTATTTATCTGGCTGCTTCGGCACCGTCTCTTCGTTATAGAGAGACTTTCCAAGGTATGCGATCAGGTCTTCTCCGAGATCTGTCATGGAGATTCCTGTATTATTATTCGCTGCGATCTTCTCGCCATTGCGGTAAATCTCCAGAGAATTCTTGGTCACAACGATTTTAATATTCTGCCATACCCGGCTGTTGTTCGGATATGCGCCTTCCTGAACCGCTTGGCTTTCATTTTGGTAGGATGTGGTAGAGATGGCACTCTTGATCTTCGTCGGCTCTACCTTCAGGAACAGATATTTGTTATTGTCCTGTCCTACGCCAAAGGTAAAGTAGTTCCCAGATCTGGTCACTTCTTTCACATCCATGGAAATGGTCATACGGTCTTTTCCATCAAAGAATCCCTGTGGGAATTCAAGGAACGCGTTATGTCCGTTTACCTTCTTGTCTCCATCCAGGTATAATACCTGTCCGTATTCCTTATCCCATACATAGGATGCCCCTTCGCTTAAGGAGGCATTCTTGTCTTTGTCTTTTCCGGTATCTTCTACACCTGTTTCGGCATTATACTCCTCATCAAATTTGTATTCCAGAGAAGGCTTGGTATCTGCCGCATCACCTTTCACAGTAACCTTGATGCTTGTCTTTTCTTCTTTTACAAATTCTTCATCTGACATGTTGAGGATCGGCATTCCGTCTTTATCGTAGAAAACCGGTTTGATATACGCGTGACGGCATGGGTCATACAATGGATCCCCGCTGTGTCCCTTATGCGCTTCTGTCGGTCTTGCATGATATACGATGATCTGGTTCCCATTCTCATCAACAGTAAAGGAGTTATGTCCCGGTCCTGATACCTCGTCATTGAAATCCGTGCTTGTCATGATCGGATATGGGTTCTTTGTCCAATTTTCCGGCTTTGTCAAGTCTGCATTTTCATCCGCAGTCAATACACCGATACAATACTCAGAACCCGTTCCAGAAGCAGAAAATGCCAAATGAACTTTTCCGTCTTTTTTAATTGCCGCAGGTCCTTCATTTACCCAGAACCTTACCTGCTCCCAGAAATATTCCGGTTTTGTAATAATCGAACAATTGCTTGTAAGCTGCGTTGGATTCTCCGGATCGATGGTAGCAATATATAATCTTGATTCATTTCCCTGTGTCTTATCTGCCCAGCAAAGATAATGTCTTCCACCCGCTTCAAAATAAGTCATATCCAGAGACATGGAGTTCAGACAGTTCTTTTCGTCTCCCGCCTTTGCCTTAACATCTCCCGCCATCTCCCAGCTCTCAGGATTCATCATATCCTTCGAATTGGTACATTTCACCATAAACGGGCGAATGTCAAAGGTGGTTCCTGTTCCGGTGTTTTTCCCCGCTGTGCTTAAAAAGTACCATGTATCTCCGATCTTATGAAGCTCTGGCGCCCAGATAAAGCGACCGCGCTTCGGATCATCCTTCTCATCCCAGATAGTTACTTCTTCGGCGTCTGCCAACCCTGCGATTGTCTTTGCTCTGCGGAGGATCAATCTGTCATAACCGTCTTTATCTCCGCTTCCATCCATTGGATAAGAAGATGTGAAATAGTAATATCCATCGTCTTCATTATAAACAATATGCGGATCTGCTCTCTCTGGAATCAGCGGAGCTTCTGCATCCGTATACTTCGTTCCGACTGTTCCGTCTACCGTATAGGTTCCCGGACGATCGGTATCAATTTTAGAGATATCACTTTCGTCCCAGGTAATACCATAAGTCTTCTTCGTTCCGTCAGAATAAGTTGCTGACGCTTCTGCTCCTGATTCTTTAGAGAGAATCTCGGCAGAGATTTCCGCTCCCTGCTCCAATGTCACATCTTTTGCAGAAACATTGATTTCTGTATTATACGGATTCTTGAATTTCTCAGCGACTTTTGCATACTCTGCCTTTGTAAGAGCCTCTTCCTCTGCCCATACCGCATCCTTCGGTGCATTTTCAACTTCTTTGATTTCGTAAGAAGAAATTCCTTTGTTTTCAAAGGTCTTAAAATCTGTCGTTGTCAAAAGAGTCACAGTATCTGCAGCCTGTACAAATACTTTATATACTTTATCTGCACTGTCGTATACACAAGTCATTTTTTCAACCTTACTTACATCAGGAAGTTCTACACTTCTCTGGTTCTCATAGGTTGTAAGATCCTCAGAGTCATATACGAGAACGGTGCCGCTTCCGCCATCAGAAGCGATCATTCCGAAACTTCCGTCTGCTTTACGGAAGATAGCAGGCGCTGTATATTTCTTTGCTCCGACAGAGGAATAGAGAATCGGCTGATCCTTATGTAAAGCTTCATAGCCTTCTTTACCTTCTTCTGCAAGCTTCATACCGCCCTGGAAGCCATAGCCCTCGGATTCAATATTAGATGGAGCTTTACTGCTTACATAAGCCGCAACATCAGTTCCTTTACCGATTACGGTAAGCGGGAACTCTTTTGTTCCGTCTTTCTTTGCGCCTTCTACTTTAATAGTAGCAACAAGTGTTACATCTGCACTTTTTTCTCCACGCGTTACTACTGCCTTGTCATCTTTGATCTCAATGCCATCTCCGTCTTTGACCTTCCATGTAACGGTGGCATCCCCTACTTTCTTTGGAAGCTTGAGATCCTCAGATACAAACCCGGCATTCAATGTAAGTTCCTTTGTATAAGTAACCACATCTTCATCTGGATTTTTCGCTTTTACGACAATCGTGAATTCTCTGGTTTCTGTCGCTTCTCCAGCCTTCAGCGTTGCAGTCATTACGACTTCTTCGTCTTTATCGCCTCTGGTTATCGTTCCGTCATTTCCCATGATCTCCGGTTTATCGGAAGACCATGTGATCTCTGTCAGACCACTTTTTCCTGTTGTTGGAAGTGAAATAGAACGATCCGTCTCTTCCGGAAGAGACAATGCTTCTTTGTCAAATGGAAGAACATACTCTCCATACTGCCGGGTAATCTGTTCTTCATTCAGCGCAGTATCATAGATTCGGAAATTATCGATCAGACCTTTCCCATATTCTCCGCTCGTTCCCCAGGTAGCTTTCCCAAGATACAGTACACTGTTTGCTCCGAGAATGTCTGAAAGTTTAAATGCACTTGCCTCTTTTCCTGCTTCCTGTCCGTCCACATAAAGCGTTACGTCTTTCTCTGTATGGACAACGTCCACATGCACCCATTTGTCGTCATAGGCACCGACATCTGCCCATGCACTGGCAGGTCTTGCCCCTCCATTGTAACGCTCCGCCACCAGATGGTCTTTATCCGCGGCAGGATTATGAACCGTTCCAACATAGTGCTCCTGCTCATATTTGGTCTCGGAAGCATCTCTTGCTGCAAAAAATCCCCAATTTACATGGTCTTTCGGCATTTTTGCATCATAAGAAATGGTGATCTCATTCTTTCCCGTAAGAAGACTTTCTCCTTTGGGAGTTGTAATATTCAGCCATTGATTTTTCCCATTTAGGGATAATGCATTTCCTCCTCCGGCATGGCTGTCTGCCAGATCGTAAGTTCCGGTAGCTTTTGCTGTATCTGTCAGGATCTCTCCATTTGCTTTCAGATTTTCAAAATCAAAATCAACCAATGCTTTTGGAATGTCTGCAGCATGTACGTCCTGTAAACCGCCCATGCCGGCAGGCATCATTCCGGCAAGCATAGCCGACATCGTCAGCAAAGCAATACCTTTTTTTGTCTTTTTCATAAATTCCCCTTTCTTCGGCGATAATAAAATAATTTTGAAATTTAAACGAAAATACGCCGATTATCTTCTTTTTCACTATACTCCTCTCTGAAAAATTCTGAATTTATTTTTTTATTGATTTGTGTGATAATTTCATGTTTCTATTACAAAAAACGTGAAAAGTTAAATTTCTTTCAAAAAAGGTTCGAAATTTCACGCATAATAAAAAATACCGATAATTCCATCTCCTAGTCAGGATATATCGGTACTTTTTCATTATCACCACTTCTTAAATTTATACTTTCTTTTTCAGCTAAAAGCGTAATGATGTTACTGTATAATCTACTCAAATTCCTTTTCATTCTTTTTGAAGAAATTATAAAAATATCGTACATTCTCCAAGTCAGTCCATCTCGTAATATCATACTCTTTTGAATCAATATTATATATTTTTGCATTCAAAGTGCCCAGCATAAAAGGCGAATGAGTTGCAATAATAAATTGACACTCTAACAGCCTTGCCATTTTATTGATTTCTTCTGCTAATGCCACTTGATTCGCAGGAGAAAGAGAGACTTCCGGCTCATCTAATAAATACAAAGCGCCGGGTTGTAAAAACTCATCAAAATACTGCAAAGAAGTCTCTCCATTGGAATATTTTTCCTGTGCAAACATAATATATTCCATCTGATCTGAACCTTCCTTTGATTTTAAATATTTTTCTGCATCCTTTTTCGTCATTCCACTTTTTACACAATCAGATAGCATCCCTTCCGACAACACTTGTCTTTGTTGGATCTTCTTCACCTCATACAGAATATCCTCACTTTTAATATAGCGGCTATTCTTTGGCAGATATCTTATCTCCCGGCCAGACTCATCTTCACCCAGACTATAGGAACATTCCGAGGAAAACGCGTCACAATAATCTGTTATTCCATAGGAGTTGCTTGTTGCTCTCTCCTTGCCTTTTAGTCCCAGCTTATTGGCAATGATATTTAATAATGTGGATTTCCCGGAACCATTGTTCCCATAAAAAACGGTGATCGGAGTAAATACAAAAGGATCTATATATTTTCCCCTGAAAACACTGTATGGATAAATATTGGGATCGCATATTTGGCGACCGCTCAATTTAAAACTGCTCAGATATATCATTAAGTACCATCCTCCCTTCGCCAAAGTTCCTGCATTTCAGAAATTCCCATTCGTATATTAAAATTCATTTCTTATTCCTTTTAAAAATCTGATTTCTTAAATTTATAATAAAGCGAATGTACTATGCAATATGAAAAAGATCTCCACAAGGGGCTGCTTCATCAAAAGTCACAGCAGGTGAAACTTCCACTTGCTGTGATTTTGTCTTACTGTAAGCTATTATTTTTGAATTTATATTTTCCCTTTCCATGACCTGACACAGGTTCGATCATATCTGACTGTATCAAATTGGAAATAAGTTTAGAAGCGCCGGAACTTTTCAATTCAAGCAATTCCATTACAGCACTTCTCCCAAATATTTTATCAAAACCAAACTTTTCAAAAAGCCGGTGGATATGAACTAGCGTTTTTACAGAAAAATCTTTTCCTTTTTCGGAAAGCACACTTTCAATGTCCACTTTTTCGTTCCGAATATCCACTTTTTCAGTTTCAATATCCACTTTCTGTCCTCCAATATCCACTTTCCCCTCAGTCAGAAGTCCTCTTATATGCAGATTTCGATTGTGAAGCTCATTGTTTTCGTTTAAGAGCAGATTTCTCAGAAATACCTCAAGATACTCTGTTGTTTCGTGGATATTCTTTTGCAGGTTTGTATAATTCGCTCGGACAAGTGCATTTCTGAAATACCAAGCATTTTCCGCAAAAATGTCATTCGTTGCTGAAAACCCAAGTGTTCTCAGATACTTGATGAAGAATACCGCTGTTGTCCTCGTATTTCCCTCTCCGAAAATATGAATTTGCCACAATCGTGAAATAAAAACTGCAAGATGATGGATAATCTCATCCATCGACAATCCTTTGTAGCTAAAATCTTTCTCTTGCGAAAAATCATATTCAAGAGTAGCTCTCAGTTCTGAAGCACTTCCGTACATAACGGTTGCCCCATCAAGTACCCATTCCTTTTTCGTAATATTATAATCTCTTATCTTTCCAGCGTGTTTGTAAATGTCCTGAAAAAGTTTGCGATGAATAGAAATATATTCATTCGGAGAAAAAGAAAACGCTGTTTCGGAAAGTATCTCAGCAATACGGGAAGATACCTTATCCGCTTCTTCTGTACGATCCTCATCAGATAAATGTGCCGGTTTTTCTTCGTAATAAGTATCTATGAGATTTTGCGCCTCTTTTATTGTGATTTTGCCCTCGATATTTTGAATGGCAGTATCAATCAAATATTTAGATGGTTTGAGTCCGTCTACCGCCTGAAGTCCGATTGCTGTACTCCACGCATAACCTTTATGAGCTTTATCGGGTTCAGTCTCTCTCAAATATTCCTTAAATGGATCTTTCTCCATATCCTCTACCTCATTTCATAGTATTATAATTTAATCTTCCCAAATTGTGCAGTACGTCTGCAAAATTTGAAATATGCCCTACTCATTCTCCTGTATATCTTTATCGGCTCGTGCAATCATCTGTCTGTAGAGAGCCAGAGGCAATAGTTACAACAGTAAATATCACTTTCCAACATGAATTTGTCTGATTAGCAATTATCTTTTGCAATTTATAACTGCATCAAACAGAATACCAGTACACTCAAGAGTATTGTTACTGTCCCCATTATGATAAACATCATGGAAGTAAAACTTTTTGAAATTGGTCTATCAACATAACACTTTTTAGGATTGTTTGGATTACAATAAACTGTCATCAATTCTAACCATGCAATTTGTATTTCAGCCATAGTTCCATCACCCCACATTCCAATTTGTTGCTTACATTATACTTCATCAACTTAACGAATGGAAGAAAAAATGTGTGTACAAAGTTCCTGTTCAAACCTTATAACGCACATTTCTGCAAAATCCATAATCCCCGATTCTTTCCTCACAGACGCTAGGCAACGGATAAAACATCAGATCTGCACCTGACATTGGTTGCAAGCGAATTGACAGTCTAGACTTGTCCAAAATATAAGTTACTCCACCTTGTTCACAATTTTTTTCCAATCTGCACAAGTCGGGTACTTTTTGCTAAACGTTTCCAAACGCTTTCGCAGCCCGGCATTGTAGGTGTAAATCTTCGCTCTGTCCTCTCTCTCATTAAAGAGAATAATAGTTTCCTTCTCTTCCTTCGTTAATCTTGTCATAAATATCGTTCCTTTCAATTCTGTATCAAAAAAACCAAATGTAGATATAGTTTTTTGCACCTCATCACCTACACATATAGCTTTTATTAAGCTATCTCTTTCACAGTTAATAAATCCTTTTATTACGCTTTCAAATATTTTCGTTCCCTAACCCTCTTCTTTTTAGGATTGTATGCTCTGAAAAGACACGCCAAATGCATATTCACTTCAGGTATCCTCATATTCAAAAGCTATTCAATTATCAAGGTGCAAAGATTGATATATTAAATATCCTTCTATATAACGAAATACTGAGAGGAATTTTTACTGCATATTCCGCGAAATCTGCGCATCCGTTCCGAAGGAACGGAGCGCCATTCCGC
>OIYW01001163.1_pt1 | contig 19134 bp, 19 predicted proteins | sample 1588351 | NCBI WGS metagenome assembly OIYW01 (sample SAMN03283268) | human gut metagenome | biome: human-associated habitat; material: feces | host: Homo sapiens | place: USA | collected 2013 | reverse complement strand
TGGATAATTCCTTACTGGCTGTAAGGGATATTAACCATAAATATATTGTAGTAGAGAAAGGAGTATTAAGCTTGAGTGAAAAAGAAAGGAGTATTAATAGCATAAAACCCTTGCAAAGACAAGGGTTTTATGCTATTCTTAAAAGGTCGCAAAAAAACACGCATATATAGGTCTGAGATGGTGCCATACCGGTAAAGGAAATGGTTTCAAAGACAGGAAAGTATGTGCGGAAGTAAAAAACCAAATGGAGGAAAGAAACATGAGCGTTATTTCAATGAAACAGCTTTTAGAAGCAGGTGTTCACTTTGGACATCAGACAAGAAGATGGAACCCTAAGATGGCTCCATACATTTACACAGAGAGAAATGGTATCTACATCATCGACTTACAGAAATCTGTAGGTAAAGTAGATGAAGCTTACCAGGCAATTTCTGACATCGCAGCAGATGGCGGTACAATCCTGTTCGTAGGAACAAAGAAACAGGCTCAGGATGCTATCAAAACAGAAGCAGAGCGTTGTGGAATGTACTTTGTAAATGAGAGATGGCTTGGAGGAATGCTTACAAACTTCAAGACCATCAAGAGCAGAATCGCTCGTCTGAAAGATATCGAGAGAATGTCTGAAGATGGAACATTTGATGTATTACCGAAAAAAGAAGTTATCCAGATTAAAAAAGAGTGGGAAAAACTTGAGAAGAACCTTGGCGGAATCAAAGATATGAAGAAACTGCCAGACGCTATCTTCGTAGTTGATCCTAAGAAAGAAAGAATCTGTGTTCAGGAAGCTCATACACTGGGAATTCCGCTTATCGGAATCGCTGACACAAACTGTGATCCAGAAGAGTTAGATTATGTAATCCCAGGAAATGATGATGCTATCCGTGCAGTAAAATTAATCGTTTCTAAAATGGCAGACGCAGTCGTAGAGGCTAATCAGGGAATGACAGAGTCTGATGAAGTATACGAGGAAGTTGCTGAAGAAGTAGAAGAGTAAGTAGTGAATGGGGTTCTGGCTAATTTAGTGTGAACCCCGTCTGTCTACCTAATGACAATAGGATAAGACGGGCGAGAGAGAAACGAAAATGGAGGATAAGAAAATGGCAGTTACAGCTAGTATGGTAAAAGAGTTAAGAGAAATGACAGGCGCAGGAATGATGGACTGTAAGAAAGCTCTTAACGAGACAAATGGTAATATGGATGAAGCGGTAGAATTCCTTAGAAAGAACGGACAGGCTAAAGCTGAGAAGAAGGCTGGACGTATCGCAGCAGAAGGTATCGTTATGGCTGAAGTAAAAGACGACAAAGCAGCTATCGTAGAGGTTAACTCTGAGACAGACTTCGTTGCCAAGAACGCTGACTTCCAGGCATATGTAAAAGCAGTTGTAAATCAGGCACTTACAACAAAAGCTGCTAACATGGACGAGTTCATGGCAGAGGCATGGAATGAAGATGCTGCTAAGACAGTGAAAGATGTACTTACAGAGAAAATCGCTGTAATCGGAGAAAACTTAAACATCAGAAGATTTGAAAAAGTTGAGACTGAGGGATGTGTAGTATCTTATATTCACGGTGGCGGACGTATCGGTGTTCTTGTTGAAGCTGATACAGATGTTGTTAACGATGAGATCAAAGCTTGCTTAAAGAACGTAGCAATGCAGGTAGCAGCTATGTCTCCAAAGTATGTATCACGCGATGAAGTAGATCAGGACTTCTTAGAGCATGAGAAAGAGATCCTTCTTGCTCAGGCTAAGAAAGAAAATCCAAACAAACCAGACAACATCATCGAGAAGATGATTATCGGACGTCTCAACAAAGAGATGAAAGAGATCTGTCTGTTAGATCAGGTATATGTACAGGACAGCGACCTTACAGTTGCTAAGTATGTAGAAAAAGTTGCAAAAGAGAACGGCGCGAACGTAGTAGTTAAGAAATTCGTTCGTTTTGAGACTGGTGAAGGACTTGAGAAGAAGAACGAGGACTTCGCAGCAGAAGTTGCAGCACAGATGGGAAACTAATTTATCAATCGTAAGACTGGTAAAAAGCGAATTAAATAGCGTATTTAAGCGGTTTCTGGCTATTTTGACAAGTGTTATAAACTACTGTAAAATCTCACAAAATATCGTGCTATTTTGGGTACAGATTGGGTAGAGTATTGGGTAAAGAAATTTACCCAACCCCTTAACGAGAAATTTGCTTGTTGTTTAAAATAAAAAGGGAATGCTGTGAGTGATTGAGGGCATATTGTGTAAGTACAATATGCCCTTAAATTTTTGAGAAAAGTAATGCTAAAGGCTAGGGAATGTGATAGAATGACAGAAATAAACAAATAAGAATTTATGGAGGTAAAAATATATGCAGCATGAATGTAAGATTACAGTTTTAGAAACAAAAGTATTCCCAGAGCTTCAAGAAAAATACCTTGCTAATCCGAAATCGGGTTCTTGTCCATGTTTCAAGGCGGGAGATACTTTTATCTTAAAACGCACAAATCAACAGGATGACTTTTATCATCTTATGAATGGAAAATTCTGTGGGGAGGCTTGGGATGCAATCAGCAGATATGTTTATACTGCGTTACAGGGTGGCTCTATTATGCACAAATGGACAAATGATGAGAGATTGATGATTGCTTGTTGTAATGACGGAACAAGACCAGTTATTTTTAAGATTGAGCGAATTGATATTCCAGAAAACGAAGAAGAAAGACAATGGTTAGAAAATCAAAATTTTAAAAATACAGCTGAGGATGCTTATATTGGTTGACAACTTCCAGTTTGTAGCAGACAGTTTTTATGTGACTGTCTGCTTTTCCTTTTCAATTATAATTGATAGTGGTGCTATAAAATGGCTCATCTCCATTGTGAAAAGACCATTTAGAGTGATATAGATTGAGTGTAAGAGTAGTAGGAGTTCCATTGACTTGATTATGTTCTGCTTCGATTTCCGCTACCACTTTATCGGTATTCCAGTATTGATATACGATGACTTGTAATTCGGTATCACGATTAGCCCCATTGCTGAATGACATACTATTAAATACAAGATAATCGGGCAAGCTAATGTAGTAGAGAATGACTGCAAGTAAGATAGTATCTTCATGTGGAGTGTTTTTTGCCTTGATATGCATAGAAAAGGAAAAAGAATATTATCTGAGAAACTACGAACCGTATGAATTATTCGATTTTATTTATTGACATGGGATTGGAGTTAGTGTATACTAACCTAGAAAAAGTTAGAAAGAGATAACTGGAAGTAAGAATGCCCTATCAACAGCATTTTAAAGTATAATTAAGGTCATGCGCTTATTCTTATGGGACAGGAGTATCGGTTGTAATCATAAGAGAAGGTCACTCGAAAGGAGGAAGAGAAAATGCGGTTATTACTGGCAGAAGATGAAAAGGCGTTGTCTAAAGCGCTGGTTGCGATATTGGAGAGAAACAACTATTCTGTAGATGCAGTCTATGATGGTCAAAGTGCATTGGATTATCTGGAAATGGATAATTATGATGGCGTGATCATGGATATTATGATGCCCAAGCTAGACGGTCTTACCGTGTTGAAAAAGGTTCGGGAAAAGGGGAATTTAATTCCTATTTTATTGTTGACAGCCAAGTCAGAAGTGGATGACAAGGTGGAAGGATTAGATTCAGGGGCAAATGATTATCTTGCCAAGCCTTTTCATTCCAAAGAATTGCTTGCAAGGATTCGGGCGATTACAAGAACACAGACGGCACAGACGAATTCTAAGCTGCATATGGGAAATGTTATTTTGAACCGCGCCACCTATGAAGTATCTACTGCGAAGGGAAGCTTCCGACTTGCGAATAAGGAGTTCCAGATGTTGGAGCTTTTGATGTGCAATCCACATCAACTAATTCCTTCTGAGCGATTTCTGGAAAAGATATGGGGGTATGACAGTGATGCAGAGATTAATGTAGTATGGGTATATATCTCTTATTTAAGAAAGAAATTATCTGCCCTCCATGCGGATATTCAGATTAAAGCAACAAGAAACGCAGGATATTCTTTGGAGGAGCGGTCATGATTAAGAAACTTCGTATCAAATTGATTGCAGCATCTATGGCATCACTTTTTCTTGTACTTTTTGTGATTGAAGGCATTGTGGGAGTCTTAAACTACAAGAAAATTGTAAATGATGCGGATCATATTCTTGAAGTTCTGGAGGAAAATGCAGGGAAGTTTCCTCCTAAATTCACGGGAGACCGAAAAGGAGAGCGACCCAAGATGTCATTAGAGATTCCTTATGAGTCCAGATATTTTTCTGTTTTGCTTGATGAGAATGGAAATGTTATTTTAACAGATACTTCTAAGATTGTTTCGGTTGATACAGAGAAAGCGATTGAATATGCCTCGGAGATTTGGGAAAGAAAAACGGAGAAAGGTTTTTTGGATGAATACAGGTATTGGAAGTGCTCTTATAATGGAGAAGTGCGTATTATTTTTCTGGATTGCAGACGCCAATTAGATAATTTCCAGAACTTTTTACTTACAACATTTGGGGTATCAAGTATAGGACTTTTTGCTGTGTTTGTGTTAATGGTTTATCTGTCTGCCCGTATTGTGAAGCCGTTCTCTGATAATTACGAGAAACAGAAGCGTTTTATTACGGATGCCGGGCATGAACTGAAAACACCGTTGACTGTTATTGAAGCTGATACCGAGATTTTAGAAATGGATTTTGGAGAGAATGAGTGGCTTCTGGATATTCAGGGACAGACGAAACGGTTGGAAGATCTGACCAATGCGCTTGTCATGCTTTCTCGTGTGGAAGAAGGAACAAATAGAGAAATGAAAATAGAGCTTCCGTTATCAGACATAGTAGAAGAAGTGTGTCATGCGTTTCAGGCTCCGGCAAAGGTACAGGGGAAAAGCCTGAACAGTACAATTGCTTCCATGATCTCCATGAAAGGAGATGAAAAAGCAATCCGGGGACTTATAACGATTTTACTTGACAATGCAGTAAAATATACGAATGAAAATGGGTATATTTCTGTTGGTTTGGAAAAGAAGAAAAACCGTATTTATCTATCTGTTTTTAATACAACAGAGTACATCTCTAAAGAACAGATTTCTCATTTATTCGATCGCTTTTACCGCACAGACAGTTCCAGAAATTCGCAGACCGGAGGTTATGGATTAGGGCTATCTATTGCAGCGGCAACGGTGGAGTCGCATAGAGGGAAAATTATTGCGGAAACAGAGGATGAAAAGTCGTTACGGATTACAGTGGTTTTTCCGGTATAAAATAGGGCGGATATCAAAAATAGACGCTGTTTGATATCCGTATTTTTTTATTCGACGGTTAGTTTGCACTAATTAATGAAATGAATTCAGACAGGATGGATGAAAAATATGATGATTAATAAAAGACTGATAGATACAGTCAAAAATAGCAAAAAATACATAGTTTGCAATGTGATAAGTCAATGGGTTTCTTTGGCAGTTAATATTATTATCATGGGATTGATTGCAAAAATGCTTCAGGCTTTATCCGTGGGATCGGTTGAAGAGAGGCAGATTATGTTGACGGCGGTGTTTGCCGGTGCTGCAGTTGTTATACGCTTTTTAAGCGTCATTGTCTCAAGCAGAATGAGTTATCTTTCTTCAAAAGAAGTGAAGAAAACACTTCGTCAGATGATATATCAGAAGCTTTTGCGGCTTGGGTCGTCTTATAACGAACAGATTAATACGTCAGAGGTTGTGCAGGTTGCTGTGGAAGGGGTGGAACAGTTAGAGACTTATTTTGGAGCTTATCTGCCACAGTTCATTTATGCAATGGTGGCGCCTCTTACGTTATTTGGTGTTTTGAGTATGGTGAATTTCCCAAGCGCTCTTGTATTGTTGGTGTGTGTTCCTATGATTCCTGTGACGATTGTTATGATCCAGCGATGGGCAAAGAAACTTCTGGCTAAATACTGGAGCCAGTATACTGCGCTGGGTGATACATTTCTTGAAAATCTTCAGGGCTTGACGACAACAAAGATTTATCAGGCAGACGAGTTCAAACACAGAGAAATGAATGAACAAAGTGAGCATTTCAGAAGGATAACAATGAAGGTGCTGACAATGCAGCTGAACTCTATTACGATCATGGATCTGATCGCTTATGGAGGTGCGGCATTGGGAGTGATTCTGGCAGTGCTTCAGTTTCAGGGCGGTAAAGTAGATTTATTTGGATGTATCATGATTATTTTGTTGGCGGCAGATTTTTTCCTTCCTATGCGACTGTTGGGCTCTTTCTTTCACATTGCAATGAATGGGATGGCGGCGTCTGACAAAATATTCCGTTTATTAGATATTCCTGAACCGGAACAAAAAAAGAAATCCGTTCCGGAAGATTGTTCGATTATATGCCGGAATCTTCGCTTTTCTTATGAGGGGAATCGGGAGATTCTTCATGGTATTAATCTAAGCTTCCCTAAGGGGAGCTTTACCGCCATCGTAGGAGAATCAGGATGTGGAAAATCCACCATTTCCTCAATTCTTATGGGACGTAATAAGGAATATGGCGGTGAAGTTACAGTTGGAGATTTCCCACTTTCTGAAATAAGCGAAGTCAGTCTGATGGAACATTTTACTTATATTTCTCATCAGAGCCATTTGTTTAAAGGAACTGTCCGGGAAAATCTGTTGATGGCTCAGCCGGATGCAGATGAGGATATGCTTTGGCGTGTGCTGGAACGGGTGAAGCTTGCAGAATTCTTGCGAGGTGAAAAAGGGCTGGATATGCTCTTGAATGAAAATGCGTCTAATCTTTCTGGCGGACAGCGTCAGCGTCTTGCTTTGGCGAGAGCATTACTCCATGACAGCCCGGTGTATATTTTTGATGAAGCAACCTCAAATATTGATGTAGAGAGTGAAAATGATGTTATGACACAGATTTATGCACTTGCAAAAACAAAGACGGTTATCCTGATTTCTCATCGTCTTGCTAACATAACTGGTGCAGATCATATATATGTTCTTGAAAAAGGGAATGTTGTCGAAAAGGGAGACCATAAAACGCTGCTCTTACAGAACGGACCATATGCAAGGCTTTGGAATGCGCAGCAGGAACTGGAAAGCTATGGAAAAAGACGAGGAGGAATATGTCATGCGACGAAGCGGATTTAATATTATGAAACGACTGATGGGGCTGGTAAAACCGTTGACCGGTTATATGATTCTGGCAGTTGCTATGGGGGTAATTGGTCATTTGTGTGCTTCTTTTATTACAATATCAGGAGGTTACGCGGTTTTAAGTGTGCTGTACCCGAAGGGGACGTTGGATCTCAGGACTCTCTTTATAAGTGTAATGATTTTTGCGCTGGTTCGTGGCTTTTTGCGGTATGCAGAGCAGGCGTGTAATCATTTTATTGCTTTTAAATTGCTTGCATTGATTCGAGACAAAGTATTTGGCGCATTGCGGTGTTTATGCCCTGCTAAGTTGGAGGGAAAAGATAAGGGGAATCTGATTTCAATTATCACATCGGACATTGAATTGCTGGAAGTGTTTTATGCGCATACAATCTCTCCGGTTTGTATTGCACTGCTCTTTAGTATTATTATGATTATTTTTATTGGCAGTTATCATATGACGCTTGGTATGTTAGCGTTACTTGCCTATTCAACGGTGGGAATCATCATTCCAGTGCTTACGTCGAGATTCAGCGGTGATGCAGGTATCCGTTTCAGGACGAAATCCGGCATGCTTTCTGACTTTGTGCTGGACAGCCTGCGAGGTTTATCTGAAATCATTCAGTATGGTCAGGGTGAGAAACGTTTGAAAATGATGAATCGTCAGTCTGAACAGTTGTCGGAGGATGAGAAACATATGAAACAAATGGCAGGGCGGAATACAGCTGTGACAAATACAATTATTTTGATGTTTGATCTTTCAATGTTGTTTTTCTCAGCAAAGCTCGTTGGGTTTGTGGGGTGTTTGATTGTAACACTGGCTCTGATGAGTTCTTTCGGGCCTGTGGTTGCTCTGGCTTCTCTAGGAGCAACGCTTCAAAATACTTTTGCAGCAGGGAATCGAGTTTTAAATATTTTAGATGAAGCTCCGGTTGTGGAAGAAATTACAGAAAAAGAGGAAGTGGTTTTCTGTGGAGCAGCTGCAGAAAATATTACATTTTCTTATAAAGATGAAACAATTTTAAAAGATGTATCTGTGACAATTCCTGAAAATAAGATTGTCGGTATCAATGGCCGTTCGGGTTCCGGGAAGTCTACATTGCTTAAACTGTTCATGCGATTCTGGCAGGTTCAGTATGGTGCAATAGAGATTTCCGAAAAAAATGTGAATGAAATCAATACGTCAAATCTGAGAGATATGGAAAGCTTTGTCACACAGGAAACCCACTTGTTCCATGACTCGATCAAAAATAATCTTCGCATTGCAAAGTTAAATGCAACAGATGATGAGATTATGGAAGCTTGCAAAAAGGCATCCGTTCATGATTTTATCATGAGTTTGGAAAATGGCTATGATACAGAAGTCGGTGAGTTGGGAGATACACTGTCCGGAGGTGAACGCCAGCGTTTAGGACTGGCAAGGGCATTTCTCCATGATGCACCATTGATGCTTCTGGATGAACCGACTTCTAATCTGGACGGTTTGAATGAGGCAGTCATTTTAAAAGCGCTTGCTGAAGAGTGTACCAATAAATCGGTAGTGCTTGTCTCTCATAGGAAATCAACCATGGGGATTGCAGATCTTGTATATTCAGTGGAACATGGAAGGATGAGTTAATGGATGTAAAAAGAAAAGGGAAAAAAACGGAGGTTTGCAAATGAAGAAGATGTTGTATATGATACTTGGCTGTGTGGGTGTCGGGATGGGAGCAATAGGCGTGTTGCTCCCGGTAATCCCTACATTTCCATTTCTACTGCTTGCGGCTTACTGTTTTACCAGATCATCAAAAAAACTGGATATCTGGTTTAAAAATACAAAGCTGTGCAAGGACAATTTTGCGGATTACGCAGAAGGAAAAGGAATGACAAGAAAGACAAAGTGCCGGATTATGGCAACTGTAACCTTTTTGATGGGTATTGGCTTTATTATGATGGGGATAAAAGGAATTGTGGCCGGCTATGTTGTGCTGGGATGTGTCTGGATATTTCATCTGGTATATTTTATCTTTGGAGTGAAGACCATTCCTGTAATGGAGGGAGAGAAAAGATGAAGAAGGCTTTACATGGGATGTTGTTTCTTAGTTTTATTCTAACAATTATGGCTCCAATTTCAGGAATTTACGTTCATAAACTGGCTGGGACAGTGTTTTTCCTGTTGAGCATTATCCATATGATTATGTATCGGAGAAAAATAAGAGGGAAACAAGGGCTTCTGGCTGTACTTATCTTGTTTTCTTTTATTATTGGGTTATTCAGTCTGATTTTAGAACAATATCCGTATATCCTTAATGTTCATCGTATGTGTTCTATTGTATTGGTGTCCTTTCTTTCCGTTCATGTATCAAAATTTTATAAAAGAAAAAAATAAAATAATTACAGGGCTCGTACAAACATTATTATGTTTGATACGGGTCTTTTTTCATTGTTTATCTAAAAATAGATGGTGTTAGTATAGAAAAATAAATTTAAAGTTTAATTAAGGTAGATCTAATATAGTATTTCCAACACAATATAAAACAAATGAAGGAGATTTATATGGAAGTGAAAAACTATAAGAAAATAGGAGTAATCATTTTTATCGCCACAGCAGTAGCTTCGCTCGTTACCTTTTCAAAAATGTCAGCAGAAGAACCAATACAGGCAAATGCGAACGAAGCGGCGGTAAATGAAGCAAAGTCTATTTATACGGAAGAGTATCAGGATGCCATAGAGGAACGGCTTGAATTAGAAAAAAGTACCGGAGACTACACAGAGGACTATATGCTGATCAAAGAGAATCCATATGGAACGAATACGTTATCTTTGTATGTGTATTTTTCTACCCAAGAGCCGGTATCTGTTTCCTATAACGTATCAGTCCCCGATTCATCCATTGAGGATTTTTCACAGACTCCTGCCGGGGAAGAGGAATTTACTACGGAACATGAATTTCAAGTGTTGGGATTGATAGCGGAGGAAGAAAACACGATTACATTTACTTTGGCAAAAGAAGATGGAAGCGTGGAAACCCGCTCTTATGTGCATACAATGGGAGAATTGTCCGGTGAAGAAGAACGCAAACTGCAGCAGACTGAAGTGGCAGAACAGGGAGAATCTGTTACAGACGGTTTATACGTCATTTTGGGAAATGACAGTGACAAAGAAGATTTTATGTATTATTACGACAATTCCGGTGTTCTCCGGGGAGAGATTCCACTGATCGGCTATCGAAGCCATCGACTTTTGTTTCAGGATGACCGGATGTATTACAGTATATCAGAGAACCAGATTGCCGCGGTCAATCGCCTTGGAAAGGTGGAAATGATTTATGGCACAGGTACCTATAGCCTTCATCATGATTATGTGTTCGATGACGATGGAAATATGCTTGTTCTGGCAACGGATACAGAAAGTGAAAGTGTGGAAGATCAGATCATTAAGATTGATACGCAGACAGGAGAAGTCAGCTGTGTGCTGGATTTAGAAGAATTATTTCCTGATTATAAGGAAACGTGTATCAAAAATGACGATGGTGAGTTGGACTGGATGCATATTAATACAATCCAGTGGATCGGAGATGATGCGGTTTTATTAAGTTCCAGAGAAACATCCACGATTCTGATGATTACAGATATTTATGACTCTCCGAAGGTAGAATATATGATCGGTGAAGAAAGCTTTTGGGAGGGGACAGGATATGAGGAATTGTTACTTCAGAAAGACGAGAGTATGGGAACATTTTCAAATACAGGCGGACAGCATTCTATTACTTATGTAAAAGATGAAACACTAGATGAAGGAGAATATTACCTGTATTTATTTAATAATAATTTTGGCACCAGCAACTCTAATCCATCCTATGACTGGAAACAGATAGACGGCATGGAAACATCTATGAAAGAAGGGACAACTTCATATTATTACAAATATAAGATCAATGAAAATGATAGAACCTATTCACTGGTGCAATCTTTTGAAGTTCCATTCTCGGCATATGTCAGCAGCGCTCAGGAGTATAACGAAAATCTGATTATCGATTCCGGGATGCAGGGAATCTTTGGGGAATACGACAGCAATGGCAATCTGATTCAGGAATTTCAAATGAAACTGGCAGATGAGTATATCTATCGTGTATACAAATATAGCTTTTCTGGTTTTTATTTTGCTGGATAGGAGGGATAGGATGGCATACCAAATGACCTTTCAGCGTTATGAATTAAAATATTTGCTCAACAGACAGGAAAAAGAACAGATTCTTCTTGCAATGGAACCATATATGAAGCTGGACGATTACGGAAGAACCATTATAAGAAATATTTATTTTGACACAGATACGTTTCGGTTGATCCGGCGTTCGCTGGAGAAGCCGGTATACAAAGAAAAACTCCGTATCCGAAGCTATAAACCGGTGCGGGCAACAGACCCGGTATTTGTGGAGATTAAGAAAAAGTATAAGTCTGTTGTTTACAAAAGAAGGCTGCAGCTTCCGGAGCAGGAGGTTATGGAAAGCTTTCAGACAGGAGAACCGCTTCCGACGCATTCACAGATCGGAGATGAAATCCAGTATTTCCGCAATTATTATGAAAACCTTCATCCGTCTGTGTTTTTGTCTTATGAAAGGGAAGCGTATTATTCCATGGATGGCAGTGACTTCCGGGTAACCTTTGATGAAAATATTCTTTACCGGAGGCAGGACTTCTCTCTTGGCAGTGAGATCTATGGAGTTTCTCTGTTGAATAACGACCAGACGCTGATGGAAATAAAAACTTCCGGAGGAATTCCACTCTGGATGAGTGAAACACTTACGAGACAACATTTATATAAAACATCATTTTCAAAATACGGTTCTGCCTATCAGCAGATGATGGCGGAAACCTTACAGGGAGGATACAACAATGTCTAATACTTTATTTCAGGGAATTTTTGATACCGATATGACCAGTGTGATTGCTATTTCAGATTTTCTGGCATGTGTGGGATGTGCGCTTGTGATCGGTCTGGTTTTAGCGGGAACCTACATGTGTGGGACCAAATATACAAAAAGCTTTGTGGCAACGCTGGCTCTGCTCCCAGCAGTGGTCTGTGTAGTGATTATGATGGTCAATGGAAATGTAGGAACCGGAGTGGCGGTTGCCGGAGCATTCAGCTTGGTGCGGTTTCGTTCGGTACCCGGCTCCGCAAAGGAAATCGGAGCAATCTTCCTTGCCATGTGTTCCGGGCTTGTAGCGGGAATGGGTTATCTAGCTTATGCACTGTTATCCGCAGTGATTCTCGGTGGAATGATGTTGTTCTATAATCGCATGGACTTTGGAACAAGAAAGCAGGGATTACGCTATAAAACCTTACATATTACCATACCGGAGGATCTGGATTACAGTGGAGTATTTGACAAGATTTTGAAAAAATATACCTCGGACTATGAGGTCGTGCAGATCAAAACAACTAATATGGGAAGCCTCTTTAAACTGACTTATCATCTGACGCTGAAAGATCCGGCAACAGAAAAACATTTGATCGATGATCTCCGGTGCAGAAATGGCAATTTGGAAATTACCATGTGCAGACAGGAAACGATCATCGGAGAATTATAGGAGGTGAGAAGTGATGTGTAAAAAAGAAGTTTTCATATCCATCATGATTGGGGCTCTTCTGTTGTCCGGCTGCAGTACGAAGGCGAATCAGGCTCAGAATGCAGATAATTCAGCCGCTGTGAGTAGTTCTATTACGGAAATTGATACTTCCGACATGTTTTCCAACCGGGACAAAGAAGTGGGGTATGATGAATCGGAAAGTGTGACGGTTTCGCTGGCGGATGATGGAAGTTCCTGTGAATCAGATGCCGTATCCATTACAGAGAATACAGTAACCATTAAAGATGAAGGAACTTATGTACTATCCGGTGCTCTCTCGGATGGAATGGTGATTGTGGATGCAGAAGATACGGATAAAATTCAGCTTGTATTAAAGGATGTAAGTATCTCAAACGCACAGTCCGCAGCTTTATATGTCCGTGCAGCGGATAAAGTATTTGTTACGACCGCATCAGGAACAGAAAATACGCTGGAAAATTGCGGTGGCTACACTGCCATAGATGATAACAATATTGATGCGGCAGTATTTTCAAAATCAGATCTGACCTTCAACGGGGAGGGGACACTCACGATTACAGCGCAGGAAGGACATGGAATTGTATCGAAGGATGATCTGGCTCTTACAAGCGGAACATATGTGGTCACCAGTGCAAGCCATGGAATTTCAGGAAAAGACAGTGTTCGCATTGCCAATGGTTCTTATACGATTACATCGGGAAAAGATGGAATCCATGCAGAAAATACGGACGACAGCAGCAAGGGTTTTGTGTATCTGGCAGGCGGAACGTTTGATATTTCATCCCAGCAGGATGGAATCAGCGCCAGTGCGTGGTTACAGGCAGACGATGGTACTTATACGATTCTGGCCGGAGCGGGCAGTGCCAGTGTACAAAACGGCGGAGAAGAGATGCCGATGGAACCGGCTTCGCAGAAAGAAACAGATACGACCAGTATCAAAGGAATGAAAGCATCTGTGCAGCTGGTGTTAAAAGATGGCACGTATACGGTTGATGCGGAAGATGATGCATTTCATTCCAATGGAAATCTTGCTGTCAGCGGCGGCACTTATACGTTGTCATCAGGAGATGACGGAATTCATGCAGATTCCAATGTAACGATTTCCGGTGGAAAAATAGACATTATGAAAAGCTACGAAGGACTGGAAGGATTAAGTATTGATATTACAGATGGTGAGACTACCGTTCTGGCTTCTGATGACGGGCTGAATGCAGCAGGAGGAAATGACAGTAGTGGCTTTGAAGGACCCGGAGCCGGCGGCGACCAGTTTGCTGCCACAGAAGGGGCATATATCCAGATTTCAGGAGGTGTACTTCGGGTGAATGCTTCCGGAGACGGAATCGATTCCAATGGAGACCTTACTGTTTCCGGTGGTAAAACGTATCTGTCAGGTCCTGTAAATAGTGGAAATGGCACCTTGGATTATAATGGAAGTGCAGTAGTGACGGGAGGAATTTTCGCGGCTTCCGGCTCTTCCGGCATGGCACAAAGCTTCGATTCTTCCTCGACGCAGGGGGTTATGATGATGAATGTAGGAGAACAGGAGGAGGGGAGCGAGCTTGCACTTCTTGACAGCAGTGGGACGAAGCTTATAAGCTGGACAGCTGAAAAAGCATATTCTTCTATGATCGTAAGCTGTCCGGAAATCAAAGAAGGAGAAACTTACACTATAAAAGCAGGAACAACCGAACAAAGTATTACCATGGACAGTCTTGTTTATGGAAGCGATTCTCAGGCAGGAGGCAATCCCGGAAATGGAGAAAGTGGAAAGGGAGACAGGAAAGAAGGCGGTATGAAAGATGGGCAGGGAGAAGGACAGGCGCCTGAAAATATGGAGAAACCGCAAGGAAACACTCCGCCGGATGTCCCGGAAGATAATGAGGATACCAACTGATGGGAGTATGAATCATTTTTATTTTATTTTCCTTATACTTTCCTTATATTTCTCCTTTATCTTATATGATAGAGCAGGAAAGGAGAAATGATTATGAAGGAAAAAAACAATACCGGATGTAGTGACAATCTGGTGGAAATGAATCACATAACGAAAGTATTTCACGGGCAAAGGGCATTAGATCAAGTGTCTCTTTGTATTCCGGGGAATTGTGTCTACGGTCTTCTTGGCCCCAATGGTGCGGGAAAATCGACATTGCTGAAATGTCTGACAGGAATGCTTAGACCTACAGAGGGGGAAATATTGTTTGACGGACATCCGTGGACAAGGAAAGATTTAGATCATATCGGAGCATTGGTTGAAACGCCTCCTATTTATGAAAACTTAAGTGCGTGGGAGAACTTGAAAGTACGTACGCTTCTTCTGGGGCTTCCTGACAGCAGGATTGAGGAAGTGTTGGACATTGTTCGGCTTACGAACACAGGAAAGAAGCGGGCAGGAGCTTTTTCGATGGGAATGAAGCAGCGTCTTGGAATTGCCATTGCTCTTTTGAATCATCCGAAGCTTCTTGTGCTGGACGAACCGGTCAATGGGCTTGACCCGGTTGGGATACAGGAACTTCGGGAACTCATTCGCAGATTTCCGGGAGAAGGGATTACGGTACTTGTATCCAGTCACATATTAAGTGAAATTGAGCAGACAGCCGATTACATTGCGATCATTGTAGATGGCGGCGTTCATTATGAGGGAAAGGTTGCCGACGGTGACAATCTGGAAGAGCTGTTTATGGATATTGTGAAAAAAGGGAAAAGGGGTGATGCGTAATGAGTAACAGACAATACTTTAAGGCAGAAGCCCTGAAACATCGGCACACAGTGTTGAGAAAGCTTTTGATTTTAATGCCGGTTATCTGTGTGGTGTTAGCAGCATTCCTTACACATGTATTCTTTGCAGTGGATGGTTATAACTGGTGGTATATGGGGGTGTATCCCGGCTTTGTGGCGCTGGTCTGCGGAACGATCTGCGAGAAAGAGAAGAAGATGAAAAACCGGGCAATTTTAGCGCTCCCCTGTGACATGGGAAGAGTATGGGATGCGAAGGTACTGTATGGAATCCTTATGTCAGGAGCGGCCATGCTTCTGTTGGTGCTCCTTGTGCTCGTGGTCGCGTTTATATTAGAACATGTCCTGAATGTTACTTTCATAATTCGACCATCACTTTTTTCCCAACTGGAGGCAGGAGTGCTTCTTTGGCTGTCCTTTTGCTGGCAGATTCCGTGGTGTCTGTTATTATCGCAGATGCTCGGAAGGACAGTTATGCTTTTGGTTCATTTTGTTCTATATGATGTGATGGCAATCTTTTTGTCCTTATCTCCTTTTTATATGTTGTTTCCGGGGGCGATCGGAGCCAGAATGATGTGCCCGGTGCTGGGAATCCTTCCCAATGGACTTCCGGCGCAGTCTGGGGAAATGACGTTTGCGCCGAGGCTTCTGGATGGCTCCAGTATTCCGATCGGAATGGCGGCGTCTATGATCTGGTTCCTTCTTTTGTGGGGAATTGGAAGAATCTATTATGAAAGAAGGATGAAGAGGGTATGAGACGATTCATAAGACTATGTATGGGAGAGTGTTATAAGACGAAACACACGATCATTCCGGCACTTCATATAGGGATTCCGCTGGCGGGCAGCATGGTACTGCTTCTTTATTATCGTGCTTCCAGGGCGGAGACAATCGTATCGTTATCGACGTTTGCTCAGCTGACGGGTCTTGCTTTTCCTTTTATTGTCAGTCTTGTCTGTGCATGTCAGACAGCGTTGGAGGAAGGAAATCATTTCCAGACTTTTTTAGGAGGGAGTGCAGGCTGGCTTTGCTCCTTTTGGGCAAAGTGTCTGGTGCTTCAGATAGCAGGAGGAATGGCAGTTCTGACCGGCATCGGTTCCTTTGCGCTGGAAGCAACGTATCTTTTGGAAAATGCAGCGCTTCCCGGTAGATTCTATATGGAGATGGCAGCAGGGTTATGGCTTGGAAGCCTGATACAATACCCGATCCATCTGTTTTTGAATGTGCGGTTTTCTCAGTCTGTGTCTATGGGAATCGGTGTGATCCAGTCTGTATTAGCGGCGCTTCTTATGACAGGGCTTGGAGAAGGAATCTGGCAGTTTATTCCCTGCTCATGGAGCATCCGGCTTTCAGCAGAGATTCTAAAAAGCTTTCTCGGTCTGGGCGCAGACTTCAGATGGGGAATCTATGGATTGATAAGTATCGGTGTTTGTGCCATAATTTCTCTATGGTTTCAATATCGAGGAGAACTGGCATCGGCTTCTTTGCAGGCAGAATAGGAGAGAATGTGTGAAATGGCAGAGAATACAAGGATTCATATATTAGTTGTGGATGACGACAGAGGCATCTTGGAATTAGTAAGAAGAAGTTTGGAACATGAAGGATATCAGGTGGACACAATCGAAAATTCAAAGGCAGTGCTTGAACAGAATCTAGAGTGGTATCAGATGATTATTTTAGATGTGATGATGCCCGGGATGGATGGTTTTTCACTTTGCAGAGAACTTCGGGACAGAGTGGATTGTCCGATTTTATTTTTGACTGCTAAAAGTGAAGAAAGCGACCTTATGAAGGGACTGGGAGCAGGAGGGGACGATTATATTACGAAACCGTTCGGAATCGGTGAACTTCGGGCGAGAGTTGCGGCACATCTTCGGAGAGAAAAAAGAGAACGAAAACATTTCTTGGAAGCAGGTGGAGTCCGGTTTCAGATTCAGGCTAAGAAAATGTTTTATCAGGAAACAGAGATCCCCATGACAAAGAGTGAATATGCAATCTGCGAATATCTGGCAGTAAATTCAGGGCATGTCTTTTCCAAGGAGCGGATCTATGAGGCTGTATACGGGTATGATGGAGAGAGTGATGTCTCCACCATTACCGAACATGTAAAAAATATCCGTGCAAAATGCAAGAAATACGGTTTGGAGCCGATTGAAACGGTATGGGGGATTGGGTATCGATGGAAGGCAGAGTAAGAGAGAAAACATTGACCGGTATGTTTTTAAAATATATCGTTATATTTTGCGTCAATATCGGATTGATATTTATTGGCGCATATATCGTACTGGTACTTCTTTCAATGACAGGTCAGGTACTTCCGGCGAACTATGCGGAACAATGGCTTAACGATCATACGGAAGATATCCGCATGGCAGAGAATGTAAATGAGATTGAATTTCCGGGAGGATGTGAGTATGGTGTATACACAGAGGACGGAAACTGGCTGTATGGGACGATAGAACAAAAGAAGCAGTCACAGGTGTGGCAAGGATATCAGAAGAAGGATATGTCTTCGCAGGAAGGATATTACCGATTTATTTTGCGCCCCAATCAGGAAGTCTGTATTGTGAAATATCATTTGCGGATGCGTTATGTGTTGGAGCCTTTGAATCATATTTTACCTAATCTGGAGCTTTTGCTTTCGCTTGCTATGCTTTTTGCCTTCCTTTTGCAAGCAGTGTTTCTGGCACGGAGATTTGCAAGAGGATTGCAGGCGCGTCTGGAACGGGTAAATGAAGTAACCCGGAAGATTTCAGAAAATGATCTGGAGTTTGAAGTTGGGACGTCGGATGTAAAAGAAATGAACGGTGTACTCTGCTCCCTTGGGCGTATGAAAGAAGCGCTTCAGGAGTCTTTGAAGAAGCAGTGGGATATGGAAAGCGAACAAAGAAGAAAGATGCAGGCTCTGGTACACGATATTAAGACACCGCTGACAATCATTAAGGGAAATGCTGAGCTGTCCGAAGAGGACTTAGAACGATTAAGAGAAGATACACGTCACATGGAAAAGGAACAAGTCGTGCAAAGCGTCGGGAAGAGCCAAAGGCAGATTGTGGAATACACGAAAGAGGTGGAAAGGTATCTGGATAAGATGAGGCTTCTTCTGTGTGATCAGGAAGTCGCGGAGCAGGATATCTGTATCAGCAGTGAGAAGCTTCAAGAGCAGTTGAAAATAGTCGCGGAGCAAATGGCTTCATCTAAAAATATGCCTTTCATGATTCGGTGCTGCAAATCTGATCTTGTTATGCAGGTGAACATAGAGCAGATGAGGCGTGCATGGAGCAATGTGCTTGCGAATGCATTAGAATACACGGAGCTTGAGCAGGGGATTGACATTAAGATGTCGGAAGGCATAAGAGAAGGTCATTCGTATCTATGTGCAAAGGTATCTGATTATGGACAAGGATTTTTGAAAGAAGATATGGAATTTGCTACAGAAGAATTTTATCGTGGAGACAAGAGCCGGCATGACAGAAGTCATCAGGGACTGGGGCTTGCGATCGTAAAACGTTTTTTGGAGTCACAGGGAGGATTTCTGGAACTTGGAAATTCCGAAGAAACCGGAGGCGCAGAAGTGACCTTGTGGGTGAAAGGAGAAGAAAAATAAAAATAAAAATCACTGAAGTGAAAAGTTTATTTCCACTTTGAAAAATGAAAAAATAAAAGTGGCAAT